>Ga0209438_1000125_pt1 | contig 19999 bp, 17 predicted proteins | sample GraSoi_2013_20cm_FD_185825 | JGI IMG/M metagenome (GOLD analysis project Ga0209438, IMG submission 185825) | Grasslands soil microbial communities from the Angelo Coastal Reserve, California, USA - Sample 9_17_2013_20cm (SPAdes) (version 2) | ecosystem: Environmental > Terrestrial > Soil >...
ATCTCGCGTCCCCGAGCCTGGCGCCGGTCTTCATCAAAGTGGTTGCGTTCGTGAGCGGACGCGCGGTGCCGTGGTTCGTCGCCTACGCGACGGTGGCGATGCACTGGTGGCTGACGCTGGTGCACGTTGGCAGCGTCATCGCCTCGGCCCTCGTGACGCCGGCGCGCGCCGCGGCGCTGGTTGGCGTCGAGCTGTTTGGATTGCTTGCGTTCTTCGCGCTGCAGCGGATTGCCGGCGCGGGACGCCTCGGAGATGCACAGGTATGAGGAAGCAGATTCTCTGCGCGCTCGTTGTCCTGACGGTGGCGCTGATGGCGCGCACGGCCTACATCGTCCACGCGCAGACCGCGACGGCCGCTGAGCTGCGGACGCAGCTGGGCGGCACCTACGACATCGTCAGCCTGCAGCAGGGCATTGCGCTCGTCCCGAAGGCCGCCAACGCGCGCGTGCGCATGATTCAGATCGTCAACGGCGCGGTCACCGTCGACGGCGACACATTGACCGCCGCGCAGCTGAGAGATCGGCTTGGCGCCGACGCGGCGGCGATCGTTCAGCTGACGTACCTGAGCGCGGCGGAGCAGCGACAGCTGGCGTCGCCCGGCGCGGCCAGCACGGGGCAGCCCGCCGCGGGTACGACGCCCGCCGCGGGTACGACGCCCGCCCCGGCGCCGGACGTTCCGCCGGCGCCCGCGCCCGGAACGCCAACCCGCTCCGTGGAGCGCAGGGGCGACATCGTGCGGATCGGCGGCAGCGCCGTCACCGTCGCCGAGAACGAGCGCGTCGAAGGCGACGTGGTGGCGATTGGCGGCCCCGTGACGATCAACGGCGAGGTGACGGGTGACGTCGTCGCCGTGACGGGCGGACTCACGCTCGGACCGCGAGCCGTGGTTCGCGGCGAGGTGACGGCCGTCGGCGGTCCGTTCAAGCGCGACCCCGGGGCGCAGGTCCTGGGTAAGGTCAACGAAGTGGGCATCGACGTGAACGGGCAGACGCTGCCGCCCTATCGCATCAACCCGCGGAACATCCTGTTCGGGTCGCTGGCGTCGAGGGCAGGCACGCTCGCGACGACGATCGCCCGCGTGCTGATGTTCCTGCTGTTCGTGCTCATCGTGACCGCCGTTGGACAGCGGCCCGTGCAGCAGATTGCCGCGCGCATCGCTGCCGAACCGTTGCGTGCGGGGCTTGTCGGGCTGCTCGCCGAGATTCTCTTCGTGCCCGTGCTCGTCGTCACGATCATCGCGCTCGTGATTTCGATCATCGGCATCCCGCTCCTGATCCTCGTGCCGTTCGGCATCGTCCTCATCGGCGTCGTGATGCTCGTCGGCTTCACCGGCGCGGCAACGATCGTCGGCGGATGGACGCTCGAGCGGTTCCCTGTCCTCCGGAGCGTCGGCGAAGGCGGAGGCCGCCCCGAGCACAACCCCTATCTGGTGGTCACGGTCGGCCTGGTCGTGATCGCCGGGCTCACGCTGGTCGGGCGGCTCTTCGCGCTGGCGGTTGGCGGCTTCGGCGCGCCCCTGTATGCGGTCGGCTACCTGATCGAGTACCTCGCGTGGACGGTCGGCTTCGGCGCCGCCATCCTCGCATGGCTGCACATGCGGCGGTCACCGGCCGCGCCTGTGATGTCGGCGCCTCCGGCGACGGGAGAGGCGTAGTCAAGTTTGGGATTTAGTCGATCCAACCGCCGCCGGCGACGAGATCCCCGTCGTAGAACACCACGGCCTGTCCAGGCGTGATGGCCGGCTGCGGCTGATCGAAGATCAGCTCGGCGCGGCCGCCGGGGAGCGCACGGACGGCGCCCGCCGCCGGCTTGTGCCGGTGGCGGATCTGCGCGGCGACGCGCGTGGGTGACTGCGGCGAATCGATCGAGATCCAGTTCACGCCCGACGCCGTCAGCCGCGTCTGCTCCAGCGCGTCGCGCGCGCCGACCATGACCGTCCCGGCATCCGGGTCGATCCTCAGCACATAGAGCGGGATGGTCGAGGCGATGCCGAGTCCCTTCCGCTGGCCGACCGTGAACCGGTGGACGCCGCCATGCGTGCCAAGCTGGCGCCCCTTCTCGTCGACGATGGCGCCCGCGCGCGCGACCGCCGGCTCCTTGCGCTCCACGAACGACGCGTAGTCGCCGTCGGGGATGAAGCAGATCTCCTGGCTGTCGGGCTTGTCGGCGACCGCGAGACCGAGACGACGGGCCTCCTCGCGCACCTCGGGCTTCGCGAGGCCGCCGACCGGGAAGACCGCCCGCGCCAGCTGATCCTGCGTCAGCGGGAACAGAAAGTAGGACTGGTCCTTGTCCGGATCCGCGCTGCGCTTCAACAGCCACCGCCCGCCCGCCGTCCTGTCGACGCGAGCGTAGTGTCCCGTCGCCACGTGCTCCGCGCCGAGCCCGCGCGCGCGGTCGAGCAGCGTCGAAAACTTCAGATCGCTGTTGCAGTGGGCGCAGGGCAGCGGCGTTCGCCCCGACGCGTATTCCTGGACGAAGTTCGAGATGACCGTCTCGCGAAACTGCCGCTCGAAGTTGACGATGTAGTGCGGGAAGCCGATGGCGGCGGCCACGCGCCTGGCGTCGTTCAGGTCGTCCAGCGTGCAGCAGCCACCGAACCGCTCGTCAGCGCTGGCCGCTTGCCCCGCGCCGGTCGAAGGGTAGAGCTGCATCGACAGACCGATGACGTCATGACCCTGCTCGGCGAGCAGGGCCGCGGCGACCGACGAGTCGACGCCTCCCGACATGGCTACGACAATGCGCATGGCATCTGGTGCGCCGGGTGTCTCTCACGCCCGCGCGGGCATTCGCGTCAGGCTGCGCAGCTTTTCCACGATCCCCGGCAGCACGCCGATCACCCGATCGATCTCGGCCTCGGTGTTCGCCGCGCCGAGGCTGAAGCGGATCGAGTTCTGGGTGCGGTGCGCGTTGAAGCCCATCGCCTTCAGCACGTGCGACGGCTCCAGCGTGCCCGACGAGCACGCCGAGCCGGTCGAGACCGCAACGCCCTGCAGGTCGAGCGCAATGAGCAGCGATTCGGCCTCGACGCGATCGAAGCTGATGTTGCTCGTGTTCGGCACCCGCGCACCGGGGGACCCGTTCACGGCCGTCCCCGGAACCGCACCGAGGATGCCGGTCTCCAGCCGATCGCGAAGCGCCGACAGCCGCCGGCCCTCTTCCGCCATCTTGCCCGACGCGATGCGCGCCGCCACTCCCATTCCGACGATGCCGGAGACGTTTTCGGTCCCGGCGCGGCGGCTGCGCTCCTGGCGTCCGCCGGTCAGGAGGGGCATCACCCGCAGGCCGCGCCGAATCCAGAGCGCACCGACGCCCTTGGGCCCGTAGAACTTGTGCGCCGACATCGACAGCATGTCCACGCCGAGCGTCTTGACGTCGACCGCGATCTTGCCGGCCGACTGGACCGCATCCGTGTGAAACAGCGCGCCCCGCTCGCGCGCGACGCGCGCCAGCTCCGCGACCGGCTGAATCGTCCCGATTTCGTTGTTCGCGTGCATCACCGAGACGACCGCCGTATCGTCCGCGAGCGCCTCGCGCAGCGCCGCCGGCGAAACGACGCCGCTCTGGTCGACGGGGAGCAGGGTGACCCGCCACCCTCGCTTGGCCAGCGCCTTCAGCGTATTGAGCACCGCTTCGTGCTCGATCGCGCTCGCCACGAGATGCCGCCGTCCCGTGGTCTCGAGGGCTTCTGCTGCACCGCGGATGGCGATGTTGTCGGCTTCAGTCCCTCCGCTGGTGAACAGCACCTCCGACGGCTCGGCACCGATCAGGTTGGCGGCGTCCGTACGCGCTTCGTCGATCACCGCCTTCGCCTGCTGACCAAAATGGTGGACGCTCGACGGGTTGCCGAATTCGTCCCGAAGCACGGCCGTCATCCGCTCGACAACGGCAGGGAGCAGCGGAGTCGTCGCGTTGTGGTCGAGATAGATGCGCTGCACAGGTCTTTCTCGAATCGTAGCACCTCGCCTAAATGTCGGCCGTCAAATGCCTAGACTTATTTTTCGAGCGGCCGATATACTCAGAAGGCTCCTGCCACGGCGACGCGACTAAGAGCTCATCGAAAGGCTCCTCGGTTCTGCCCTGGGGCTGCTAAGTCGGAGGACCAGATGTGGAAGCGTGATGAAGCGGTAAAGCCGGCAGGGCCGGGCACCCCGGCAACTCCGGCGGCACCTGCACAGCACCAGGCGCAGGCCAGTGCGCCGGCGCAGCCGGACTCCCGGCGGCAGCAGATGATGGAGAGAGACGTCGTGAATATAGGCAAGTCAGTGGTGATCAAGGGCGAGTTGAACGGCAGTGAAGACCTCACGGTCGAAGGACACGTCGAAGGCAAGATCGAGCTCCGCGATCACGTGCTGACGATCGGACCGAACGGCAAGATCAAGGCACAGGTGTTCGCCAAAGCGGTCATCGTGCTGGGCGAAGTCAATGGCAACGTGACGGCGAGCGAGAAGGTCGACATCCGCGACGGCGGCTCCGTGGACGGCGACATCGTCTCGCCGCGGGTCGCTATCGCCGAGGGTGCGCACTTCCGCGGCACCGTCGACATGCAGCGCAAGGGCGGACAGCCGCAGGCGCAGGGCCAGGGTGGACAGCGGCCGCCACAGCAGCAGCAGCAACAGCAGCAGCCGGCGAATACTCCTCCGCAGCCGGCAGCCGCGCATCACTGATTCGGTTCGGAGTTCGCGGTTGGAGGTTGGTGGCGTTCGGGCGCCGTCAACCACCAACCATCAACCACGAACGACGGATCGTCTATCATGCCGTCGTTGTCTCTCTCAGACCTCTTCTCCCGGAAACGGAAGGACGAAGGCGACGCCCCTGAAGGCGGCGCCGACTCGCCCGTCCATCCGACGAAGGCGCTCTCGAAGTTTCTCTCCAGCCTGAGCACCCGCCAGCAGCCGCTGCTGCTCGACCTCGGCCCCGTCGTCGGCACCAACGTGACGTTCTTCGGCGAGGAGCTGGGGTGCAAGATCCTGGTCGAGAACGTCTTCAAGGACATCGACCGGCACATCTCGGAAGGGAAGCTCGAGGAGCTTCCGGCGTTCCTCGCGAAGCGGTTCTCGCAGGAAGCGGGAAGCGTCGACGGCATCCTGTGCTGGGACATCTTCGACTACCTGGACTGGAAGGCGGCACAGGCGCTGGCGCGGGAGCTCGTGCGGATTCTGCGGCCGGACGGCGCGGTGCTCGCGCAGTTCAGCACGACCGAGTCGAAGGTCGCCGGGCCGCCGACCTACACGAAGTACGTCGTCGTCGATCGTCAGACACTGCAGTACCGGCCGTATCCCGCCGCGCGTGGCCGGCAGCGTCCGCTGGTCAATCGCGACATCCAGCGGATGTTCGAGCCGGCGCGCATCACGGAGTCGTTCCTGCTGAAGAACAACCTGCGCGAGGTCCTGTTCCGCAAGCCGGCGGAGCCTGGCTCGCAGAGGCCGCGCGGCGATGACGGCGGGCCTGCCTCGCCCGAATCGCCGAGCGACGAAGGCGGGCCGACGTCATCCGATTGAAGCCGGTCATCGCGCTGCTGACCGACTTCGGCACGCGCGATCACTACGTGGGCGCCATGCGCGGCGTGGCGCTCGGCATCTGTCCCGACGCGACGCTGGCCGACATCACGCACGACATCGCCCCCCAGGACGTCCTCGGCGGCGCGCTCGAGCTCGCGGCCGCGTTCACGTACTTTCCACACGGTACCGTCTTTCTCTGCGTCGTGGATCCCGGCGTCGGCTCCGCGCGCCGCGGCATCGGCGTCGAGGCGGGCGGCTACCGGTTCATCGCGCCGGACAACGGGCTGCTGACGCTCGTCTTCAGGGAGTGCCCGCCCACGCGTGTCGTCGAATTGACGGAGCCGCAGTACGCCCGAGCGGAGATCAGCCGCACGTTCGAGGGGCGCGATCGGTTCGCGCCCGCCGCCGCCTGGCTCGCCAGGGGGACCGACCTTGGCGCGCTCGGCCCGCCGCTTGCGAGCTGGCAGCTGCTCGACGTGCCCGAACCGCGCGTCCAGGACGGACAGATCTCCGGCGTCGTCCTGCGCGTCGATCGTTTCGGGAACCTGATAACCAACATCGATCGCCGCAGCGTTCAGCAGCTGGCAGGTGGCAGGCGGATCATCGTCGAGGCCGCCGGGCGTCCAGTGCCGGACGTCGTCGAGACGTACGCGGAGGCGGCGCCGGGATCGATCTGTGCCCTCTTCGGCAGCAGCGGCCATCTCGAGATTGCGATCAACGGCGGCAGTGCTGCCGCATCGCTTGGACTGTCGCGCGGCGCTCCTCTATCCGTCCGCCTGAAGGCGGACTCCACCGGATGACTCGTCGCGCCTTCATCGGTGGAGTCCGCTTTAGCCGGACCATGCTAGCATTCGGCGTTTATCCATGATGAATCTGGATCTCACCGAAGAGCAGCAACTGCTCGAAAAGTCCGTGCGCGAGTGGGGCGCGCGCGCGGTGGCGCCTAACATCCACGAGCTCGATCGCGCGCACCGGTTCGACCGCGCCATCCTTCCGCAGATGGCGGAGCTCGGGCTGCTCGGCATCTGCGTGCCGCAGACGTTCGGCGGGGCGGGAATGGACTACCTCGCGCTCGGCATCGCGAGCGAGGAACTGGAATACGTCGACACGTCGCTCCGCGTCATCCTCTCGGTTCACGTCGGGCTCAACTGCCTCACGCTGCTCGCGTGGGGCACCGACGACCAGAAGCAGCGGTATCTCGTTCCGCAGGCGCAGGGAAAGAAGATCGCGACCTACGGCCTCACCGAGCCATCGGCCGGCAGCGACGCCCGCGGCATCCAATCGGTCGCGATCAAGAAGGGCGATCGGTACCTGCTGACGGGCGAAAAGATGTGGATTTCGCTCGGCGACGTGGCGGACAACTTCCTCGTCTTCGCCTGGAGCGACCTCGAAAAGAAGAAGCAGCGCGACCCGAACGGCATCAGCGCCTTCATCGTCGAACGCGCGTTCAAGGGATTCTCGAGCGGCACCCTGAAGGAGAAGTGGGGGATCCTCGCGGGCAACACCGGCTTTTTCAAGATGGACGAGGTCGAAGTGCCGGCGGCCAACCTCGTCGGCCGCGAAGGCGAAGGGTTCAAGATCGCGATGTTCGCGCTCGACCAGGGACGCTTCACCGTCGCCGCCGGCGCGACAGGCCTCATCCGCGCGTGCCGCGACGCGAGCGTCAGCTACGCGAAGCAGCGGAAGACGTTCGGCGTGGAGATCGGCTCACACCAGCTCGTGAAGGAAATGATCGCGCAGATGGAATCCGACTACCAGGCATCGCGCCTGCTGTGGATGCGCGCGGGGTGGCTGAAGAACCTCGGCCGCCGCAACACGCGCGAGACGGGCCTGGCGAAGTGGTTCTCGACCGTCGCGTCGGAGCGCGCGGCCTCGGACGCGGTGCAGATTCACGGCGCCAACGGCTACTCGGACGAGTACCCGGTCGGGCGCTTCTATCGCAATTGCAAGGGTGCGGTGATCTACGAAGGCACGCGTGAGATTCACAAGTTGATGCAGGCCGATTACCTGCTTGGCTATCGGACGGATCGGCCGATCCGCTGCGAGCTGCCTCCCTATGCTTGATTCAGATCTCTCACTCGACTTCCTCCGTGTCGTCGAGCAGGCCGCCATCGCGTGCGCGACGACGATGGGGCAGGGCGACCGGCACAAGTCGGACGCGGTCGCCGTCGAAGCGATGCGGCGCGAAATGGACTCGGTCCCCATCAACGGCACCATCGTTATCGGCGAGGGTGAGCGTGACGAGGCGCCGATGCTCTACATCGGCGAGAAAGTCGGGATGGCGAACAAGGCGCCCAACGGCCGGAGCTTTCCGCAGGTGGACATCGCCGTCGATCCGCTGGAAGGCACGAACCTGTGCGCAACGGGCGCCGCCAACGCCATCGCCGTGCTCGCGGCGTCCGAGAGCGGCGGGCTGCTCCACGCGCCCGACATGTACATGGAGAAGCTGGTCGTCGGCCCCAGCTCGCGCGACGTGGTCGATCTCGATGCGCCGGTGAAATTCAACCTGCGCGCGATTGCCCAGTCGCTCGGGCGGCGGGTGGAGGACCTCGTCGTCATGGTTCTCGATCGGCCGCGCCACGAGAAGATGATCGGAGAGATCCGCGCCACCGGAGCCCGCATCCGGCTGATCGGCGACGGCGATCTGTCCGCAGGCATTGCGGCAGCGGTGGTCGGCAGCGGCGTGCACGCGGTGATGGGGACCGGCGGCGCGCCGGAAGGCGTGCTGACGGCCGCGGCGATGCGGTGTCTGAACGGCGAAATCTACGCGCGCCTGGTGATTGCGAAGGCAGGCGACGAAGAGCGGGCCCATGCGATGGGCATCAAGGACCTGAACAGGGTCTATCGCTCGGAGGACCTCGCGCCCGGCAAAAGCCTCATCTTCGCGGCGACCGGTGTGACGGAAGGTCAGCTGATGAAGGGTGTCCGCTTCTTCGGCGACGGCACGCGGACGACGTCGCTGGTGATGCAGACGAACCCGCATCGCATTCGCTTCATCGACAGCATTCACGTGTCGAACACGAACTCGATCGGGGCAAAGATCCGATTCTGACGCGGTCAGGCATGCCAAAGGCGTCGAAGAAGCAACGGCTTCCTCGTGCACCGTTGCCTCGTCAGACAGGCGGCGCGCACGAGGACAAAACCAAACGGCCGTGGCGCCGCCGCAAACATAAGAGGCGCCCGACACCTGAGACCTCGTAAACTGATATCGACGACGCCTGAGACCTGAGACCTGAAACCTGTTATGGCTCCTGCAATCGAGCGCGCGGCGCTCGTCGGTCTCGTCACCCCTTCCACCCGCGGCGACGCGGATCACTCGCTCGACGAGCTGGCCGGCCTCGCGGACGCCGCGGGGGCGTCGGTGGTGCTGCGGATGCTGCAGGAGCGGCCGAAGCCCGATCCGGCGACGTTCATCGGGTCGGGCAAGGTGGCGTCGCTCGCGGCCGCGTGCGACGAGGCCGACGTGGACGTCGTGATCTTCGACCACGAGCTCGCGCCCGCGCAGCTGCGGCAGCTCGAGGAGCGGCTCGAGCGCAAGGTCATCGATCGCACCCAGCTCATTCTCGACATCTTCGCCCGCCGCGCGCGGACTCGAGAGGGCAAGTGGCAGGTGGAGCTTGCGCAGCTCAAGTACCTGCTGCCGCGCCTGGCCGGCTCCGGCACGGCGCTGTCGCGCCTGGGCGGCGGCATCGGCACGCGCGGACCGGGCGAGACGAAGCTCGAATCCGATCGCAGGCGGATTCGCGCCCGCATCCAGGCGATTCAGCACGAAATCGACCAGGTTCGCCAGCGCCGTTCGCAGCTTCGCGAGCGGCGGCACAAGCAGTCGGTGCCGACGGTGGCGCTGGTCGGCTACACGAACGCCGGCAAGACGACGCTGTTCAACCGGCTGACGAACGAGACCGCGGTGGTCTCCGATGCGCTGTTCGTGACGCTCGATCCGCTGGTCCGCCGCGTTCGCCTGCCGGACAATCGCGAGCTCCTGGTATCGGATACGGTCGGGTTCATCGACCGGCTGCCGCACGCGCTGGTGGCCGCCTTCAGCGCCACGCTCGAAGAGGTGGCGGAGGCGGACCTGATCCTGCACGTCATCGATTCGGGCAGTTCCGATCGGGAACGGCAGGTAGCGGCCGTGCACCGCGTCCTCGACGAGGTGGGTGCCGCGGATGTCCCGATGATTGCGGTGTACAACAAGATCGACACGATCGGCGCGGACGAGCGGCGGCGGCTGCGCGACGGTGACCCGTCGGCCGCGCTCATCTCGGCGACGACCGGGGCCGGAGCGGGGGAGCTGCTCCAGATGATCGCGTCGCGGCTGGCGCTCGACACGCGCCGCGTCACGATTACCTTCGACAGCGACAAGGAGTTCGACCGGCAGCAGATTGGCCGGCTGTACCGCGTCGCGCGCGTCATCAGTCACGTCGCGACCAACGGCCGTGTCGTGATCGAAGCCGACGTGCCGCGCAGGTTCATTGAACGATTGACGGCTGTGGATCCCGAAGCAGATGCCAAGGAAGTTCGTTGACCCGTGGCGCAAGCCTCTATGGCTTGCGCTGGTGGTGCTCATTTCAGGCTGCGCCATGAAGGCGGCGCCGACGCTGCCGTCGGCGCCGAAGTATCCGGAGTTCGTCTATCCGGCCGCCGTGCCCGCCACGGGGCCGCAGGCGGCCGCCGTCGATCGCGGCTGGCGCTACCTGCAGAACGACGACCTCAGGAATGCCGAGCGCGAGTTCGCGGCCGCCTTGAAAGCGGTTCCCGACTACGTCCCCGCCCGCACGGGCGAGGGCTACATCGCGATGGCGAGGCAGGACTACATGCGCGCGCTCGACCAGTTCGAGCTCGCGCTCCGCGGCGCGCCCGCCTATGCGCCCGCGCTCGTCGGCAAGGGACAGGCGCTGCTCTCGCTGAACCGGGACAGCGACGCGCGCGCGGCCTTCGAAGCCGCGCTCAAGGCGGACCCGTCGCTCGCCAATCTCGGGCCGCGGATCGACGTCCTGAAATTCCGCGAGATCCAGGACCTGATTGCCGCGGCGCGGCAGGCGATGAACGCGGGACGCCTCGATGAGGCCCGCGCGGCGTACCAGCGCGCAATCGCCGCGACGCCCGACAGCGCGGTGCTCTACCGCGAGCTCGGGATGGTCGAGCGGCGCCAGGGTGACGCCGCCGCCGCGCTCGAGCAGTTCAACCGCGCGGTGGCGCTCGACCCGTCCGACGCGGTGTCGTTCGCACAGGCCGGTGAAATCCTCGAGGAGCGGGGCGATTTCGCGGGCGCCGAGACGGCCTATCGCAACGCCGCGAACGTGGATCGGTTTGCCGGCTACGACCGGAAGGCCGAGGCGGTCGCCACCAGGGCGCGCGACGCGAGCCTGCCAGCCGAATTTCGCGCACTCGCCTCGGCGGATCGCATCACGCGCGGCGACCTTGCGGCGCTCATCGGCATCCGCCTCGAGGACGCGCTGCGTGCCGCGCCGGCCACGCCGGTCGTCACCACCGACACCGCGGGGCACTGGGCCGCGGCCTGGATCGCGCAGGTCGTCGCGACGGGCGTGATCCCCGCCTTCGACAACCACACCTTCCAGCCGGGGACGGCGCTGCGCCGTGTGGACCTCGCGGAAGCGGCGAGCGCGCTCCTCCGCCTGATGGCGCGGACGCGCCCGGCCTTGCAGGCGCGTCTCGCCGCGCGCCCGACGGTGAGCGACATGAGCCCGTCGCACCTGAACTATCCGGCCGTGGCCGCCGCGGTCTCGGCCGGGGTCCTTCCGCTGCTCGACGACGGCCGCTTCGACATCGAGCGTCCCGTCGCCGGCGCGGAGGCGATTGCCGCCATCGACCGGCTCCGCGCGCTCGGCGAGTCGCGCTGACCGCCGTGTGGTACCTGACGCTCGCGAATCAGATCACGATTCTCAGGATCATGCTGATTCCGGCGTTCGTCCTCCTGACGGTGTACGGACATCTCGGCGCCGCGCTCGCCGTCTTCCTGGTCGCGGGCGCCACCGACGCGATTGACGGGCTCATCGCGCGGCTGACGAGCCACCCGACCAGCTTCGGCGCGTGGCTCGACCCGATGGCCGACAAGCTGCTGCTCGTCACGACCTTCGTCGTGCTGACGCTGCCGCAGATCGAGCTCACCAACCACGTTCCCATCTGGCTCACCGTCCTCGTCATCACCCGCGACGTCGTCATCGTCGGCGTCGTCGCGATCGTCAACCTGTCGATCGGCCCGCGGACGTTCAAGCCGTCGCTGCTCGGCAAGCTCGCCACCGGGACGTTCATCCTGGCGAACATCGTCATCATGTATTTCAACTGGAGGATGGAGCGGTCGCCGCTGGTGGAAGCGGTCATCTGGCTGGCGCTCGCGCTGACGCTCGGGTCGGCGGGTGACTACTTCTTCCGCCTCCGGCGGTTGATTAACATCCCGCCGGCCTGAATCGGATCCGGATCGGTGCGAGCAGGCTGCGCCGGGTCGGTGCAGCTGGCGGGAATGTTTCGCGTCAATGACGAGTACTGCCGCGCGCTGATTGCGCGAGCTTCGCTTTGAAGTACTCGACGGTCTTCAGCAGCCCTTCCTCCAGGCCGACCTTCGGTTCCCATCCGAGGATCGTCCGCGCCCGCGTGATGTCCGGCCGCCGCTGTTTCGGATCGTCGACGGGCAGCGGCCTGTACACGATTGTGCTCCGCGAGCCGACCATCCTGATGATCGTCCGCGCGATCTGCTCGATCGTCACCTCGTGCGGATTGCCGACGTTGACGGGGTCGTTGGTGTCGGCGTCCATCAGCCGCAGGATGCCGTCCACGAGGTCGCTGACGTACGTGAAGCTGCGCGTCTGCGTGCCGTCGCCGAAGATGGTCACGTCTTCATCGGTCAGCGCCTGCGACATGAAGGCCGGGACGGCGCGGCCGTCGTGGAGCCGCATGCGCGGGCCGTACGTGTTGAAGATGCGGACGATCTTCGTATCGATGCCGTGGGTGCGGTGATAGGCGAGCGTCATGGCCTCGGCGAAGCGCTTGGCTTCGTCGTAGACGCCGCGCGGGCCGAGCGGATTCACGTTCCCCCAGTAGGTCTCCTTCTGCGGGTGCTCGAGCGGGTCGCCGTAGACCTCCGACGTCGACGCCAGCACGAACCGCGCGCGCTTGTGCAGCGCGAGGCCGAGGGCGTTGTGCGTGCCGAGCGAGCCGACCTTCATCGTCTGGATGGGCAGCTCGAGGTAGTCGATCGGGCTCGCGGGGCTCGCCCAGTGCAGGACGAAATCGACCGGGCCGTCGATGTCGATGTGCCGCGTGACGTCGTGGCGGACGAACTCGAAGTCCCGGTTGCGCAGGTGCGCGATGTTCCCGAGATCGCCGGTCAGCAGGTTGTCGACGCCGATCACGGAGTGCCCAAGGTCGAGGAGCGCCTCGCTCAGGTGGGATCCGATGAATCCCGCGGCGCCGGTGACGACGGTTCTCACACGCGTTGAAAAAGGCCGCGGAAGATCGTCAGCCACATGATCTTCAGGTCGAGCGTCACGGACCAGTTCTCGATGTAGTACAGGTCGTACTCGATGCGCTTCTCGAGCGACGTGTTGCCCCGCCAGCCGTTGACCTGGGCCCAGCCGGTGATGCCCGCCTTCACCTTGTGCCGCAGCATGTACTGCGGGATGCGGTGCTTGAACTGCTCGACGAAGAACGGCCGCTCGGGCCGCGGCCCGACGATCGACATGTCGCCGCGGAGCACGTTCCAGAACTGCGGGAGCTCGTCGAGATCGAGCTTGCGGAGCCAGCGGCCAATCGGCGTCGCCCGCGGGTCGTCCTCGCGCGCCCAGACGGGGCCGGTGGTCGTCTCCGCGCCTTCGTACATCGATCGGAACTTGTAGACCGTGAACCCCTTGCCGTCGAGTCCCATGCGCTCCTGCGCGTAGAAGATCGAGCCGCGCGAGGTCAGCCTCACGACCGCCGCGATGACGGCGAGCGGCAGCGCGAGCACGAGCAGCGAGGCGGACGACAGCCCGATGTCGATGACGCGCTTGAGCCAGGCGTTGAACCCCTGGAGCGGCACGTCGTTGATGTTGATGATCGGCAGGCCGTCGAGGTCCTCGAGCCGGGCGCGCAGCGTGATGAACTGCAGCAGGTCGGGGACGACCTTGACGTCGATGCACTCGCGGCTCGTGATTTCCACCAGGTCGAGCAGCTTCGTGTGCTCCTCGAGCGGGAGCGCGACGTACAGGTGATCGATCCGTTCGCGCTGCGCGATGTCGCCCACCTCGGCCAGCGTGCCGAGCAGCGGCAGCCCGCGGTAGCCGATGTGATCGCCGCCGGCCCGGTCGTCGACGAACCCGACCACCTGGAAGCCGAACTCGCGGTGCTGCAGCACGCGATCGGCCACCATGCGTCCCAGGTCACCCGCCCCGGCGATCAGGATCCGCTTGAGCCCCACACCTGCGCGCCACCGGCGCTCGAGCAGCTCGCGGACCGCCTCCCGCGAGAAGTAGGTGAACAGGACGTTGAGGACGAGGAAGAGGCCCCAGACCACCTGCGAGACTTCGTACGCGCCCTGCACCTTCTCCTCCGCCGAGACGTAGTAGACGGAGACGTACAGCGTGGACATGACGCCGAAGACGACGGCCAGGATGCTGCCGATGAGGACCGCGAAGAAGTCGTCCACGCGCGAGCGGCCCCGGCGCAGGCGATAGACCCCCTGGAGCTGGAACGCGAGCGGCGTCAGCACCGCCACGAACGGGACGATGTGGAGGTATTGCTCGACGGGCGGGTAGCCGCGAATGACCGGGATCAACCCGCTCTCGAACCGGATCCCGTACGCAAGGATGAACGCCCAGACGGCCAGCAGCGCGTCCGTGAGGACATAGAGCGCGACCAGCAGGCGGTTGTACCGTCTTACCACGTCGTCCCCGCCGGACGATCGAGCGTTTCCTCGACGACCGCGCGCATCCGTTCGACGTGGCGCTCGCGCGAGAAGCGCTGTGCGTTCGCGCGCAGCCGATCGACGTCGAACCGCGTCGCGGCCGCCCGCTCGAGCGCCGCCGTGAGCGAGGCCGACGAGAGCTCGTCGAACAGGATGCCGGTCTCGCCCGGGATCACGGTTTCGAGCGCGCCGCCCCGCGCGAACGCGACGACCGGCCGTCCGCAGGCCTGTGCCTCGACCGGCACGATCCCGAAGTCCTCCTCGCCCGGCAGCAGGACCGCGAGCGCGCGGCGGTATTGGTCGCGAATCTCGTCGTTGGTCGCGCGGCCGATGAACTCGACATGGCTTGTCCCGAGCGAAGTCGAGGGGCTTGTCCCGAGCGAAGTCGAGGGGCTGGCGCCTGGCGTGGTCGAGGAGCCGTTCGCGTGCCGCTCGAGCCGCGCACGGTCGGGTCCGTCGCCGACGATGCGCAGCGCCGCGCCGGCGCGGCGGCAGGCGTCGATCGCCACGTCAATCCGCTTGTACGGGACCAGCGCGGACACAATCAGAAAATGCTGTCCGGGAGGCGTCGTGTCGGGGTGGTAGAAGGACGTGTCGACGGGTGGATACACGATTGTCGCCTCGCGATTGTAGTATCGGCGGATCCTCCCCGCAACGTGGTGAGAGTTCGCGACGAAGCGTCCGACACGCGACGCCGTTGCCGCGTCCCATCGCGCCAGCCTCCCGAGCATCGGGGCGTAGAGCCACCGGCTGGCGAACGCGCCGACCCGCTCGGGCCCGAAGTACGCGTCGAATTGATCCCAGGCGTATCGCATCGGCGAGTGGCAGTAACAGATGTGCCGCGCCCGCCCGGGTGCGACCACCGCCTTGGCCGCGCAGTGGCTCGAGCTGATGACCAGGTCGTAGGCGTCGAGGTCGAACTGCTCGATGGCGGTCGGGTAGAGCGGCAGCAGCGTCCGGTAGCGCGTGCGCGCGAACGGCAGCTTCTGCAGGCCCGACGTGATGATGCGATGCCGCTCGATTGCCGGCGACACCGAACCGGGGACGTGGAAGAGCGTGAAGATGTCGGCGTCCGGGTACTGCTCGCAGAGCGCCTCGAGCACCTTCTCGCCGCCGCGCATCCCGGTGAGCCAGTCGTGGACGAGCGCGACGCGGCTCAGTTCCACGCGCCCACCAGCTGATAGATGTCGTGCGTCCGCGCGACCGAGCGCTCCCACGAGAAATCGCGCGCGCGGATCAGGCCTTTCCGCCGCATCTCGTCGGCCAGCGCCGGGTCGCTCAGCACGCGGCGCATGCCCGCGACGATCGACGCGACGTCGTACGGATCGACGAGCATCGCCGCGTCGCCCGCGACTTCGGGCAGCGAGGACACGTTCGACGTGACGACCGGCGTGCCGCTGGCCATTGCCTCGAGCGGCGGCAGGCCGAAGCCTTCGTAGAGCGACGGGAAGACGAACACCGCCGCCAGCCGGTAGAGCGCCGCGAGCGTCTCGTCGGGAAGAAACCCGAGGAACCGCACGTGCTTGTGCAGCTTGTGGACGTGGACGGCGCGGCGCAGCGCCGGCAGCTTCGAGATCTCGTCGCCGATGATCAGCAGCTTCAGCTCCTCGAACTCGCCTTTCCGCAGCTCGGCGAACGCCTCGATCAGCCGCACCAGGTTCTTGTGCGGCTTGATGCCGCCCACGTACAGCACGAACCGCTGGTGAAGCTGGAAGCGCTCGCGTACGCGCTCGACCTCCTCCTCCGGCGGCTCGATCCAGAACCGCTCGTCGATGGCGTTGTAGACGACCGAGATCTTCTCCGGCGGCACGTTGAAGAAGTGCAGGATGTCGCGCTTCGATGCCTCCGAGACCGTGAGAATGCGGTCGGATCGCCTCGCGGCGCTCCACATGGCGCCGCGTGCGTACGCGTGCGCCGCGCGGTTCGGCAGGTACTGCGGGAACATCAGGTGGATGCAGTCGTGAATCGTCACCACCGAGCGGCACCGGACGGCGAAGGGCAGCACGTAGTGCGGCGCGTGATAGACGGCGGGCTTCTCGCGCATCAGCACCCACGGCACGTGGACCTGCTCGGCGACGGAGTAGTTGCGGGCGCGCTCGAGAACCGCGCGGAAGTTCGGACCGAGCGTCGCGGCCACGCCCATGTCGGGTTCGTGGCAGAGGAGCACGTACTCGTTCGCCCGATCGATGCGCGACAGGTGCCTCAGGAGGTTCCTGATGTAGGTCCCGATGCCGAAGTCGTGGAGTTTCCGGGCATCGATCGCGATTCGCACTGATGGAATCTTATCGGGATCCGGCCGGGATCCGGGATCCGGAACCAGTTGGGCTTGGTGTTACCCGGCCCATTCCATCCGGTACTTCCGCCGGATGTCTCGAATAGTGCCTGGATACACGTCGTCGCGGCGCGCGGCCTCGACGGCCTGGTCCATGCGTTCCTTGATCTGGTTCGCCGACGACTTCATGTCGTCGATCCAGCGGAAGCAGTCGTACTGGTTGCTGACCGCGGTCTTGACGCCGTTGGCCACGTACAGCGCGAACCAGGGACGATCACCGCCGGTGGACACGGCGCTGGCGACGCACAGCTTCGAGTTGCGCTGCCAGTTGGCATCCACCTGGTCGCCGGCGCGCGCAATCACCTGCACCGCCTGATCGAAGCGCGCGGCGCCCCTGTCGCGTGCCGATTCGCTCTCCGAGGGGCCGCCGGTCGCCTGCCGCAGCGCCTCGAGCGGCGTCTGCGTCGAGGCCACGGTGCGGCCGCTCATCAGCGCGGTCGCGTGATCGATCGCGATGGCGAACGACAGTCCCTGCGCTCGCGTATTCGACATCGAGTTGATGCCGATGACGGTGCCGCTGCGGTCGAGCAGCGGTCCGCCGCTGTTGCCCGGATTGATCGCCGCATCCGTCTGGATCAGCGTCACCCCGCCAGCCTGCCGCAGCGCGCTGACGATGCCGCGGGTGACGGTGTTGGACAGGGTGCCGAGCGCGTAGCCGATGGCGATGACCTCCTCGCCGGGCCTCGCGTTGGCCGCCGTGCCCAGGCGCAGCGTCGCCTGCTGCGGGTTGGCGTTGAACACCTGGAGCAACGCGACGTCCACCGACGGCGATGCGCTCACGACGCGTGCCGTGTACTTGGCGCCGCCGGCCTGCAGGTTGACGGAGCTCTGACCCTCGACGACGTGATTGTTGGTGACGACGAGGTCCGGCCGGACGAAGAATCCGCTGCCGCGGGCGGTACCGGTGTCGATGGAGGCGATCGCCGGGAGCGCGGCGCTGACGACATCTTCGATCGAGCCGGCGGAAACGGGAGCCGGGGCGGGGGCACCGGCATCGCTCGGCACCCGGGTCGGCATGATGTTGCCGGTGACCGGTGCGACGAATGTATCCGACGCCTGCGCGACCGGCGCCAACGCCGGTTCGGGCTGCTGCGGCGCCGCGTTTGCCGCGACGGCGGCCGGCGGTGCCGGCGCGGTCTGCCTCGACTGGAAGAAGTAGTAGGCGCCGCCGAGGCCGACGGCCGCGACGAGAATCAGGATGACGAGGAGTGGCGGGCCGCTGCGCTCCGGGGCCTCCGTGACCTCCTGGACGACGACGGTGGGTAGATTGTCCCGCTGGAAGCCGCACCGGCACTCCGCGAACCGCGTCGGGACACGACGCCCGCAGGACGGGCATACCCAGGAGAATTGATCGCCGGCCGGCTCACTCATGGCTTGATCGGTTATCGGGCAAATCGCCCTTGATCTTCAGATACCAGCGCAGCCATCGAGCCCAGCCGGGGTGATGCTTTTCGTAGAACGCGATGTGGCTGCGGCGGTACGCGCGGTGGGCGGCAGCCGACGCCGTGGCCCTCGATTGGCCCCGTAAATGGATGACCTCGGCGGCGGGCCAGAACACGACGTGGCGCCCTCGCGCGCGCACGGCCGCGCAGAAATCGACGTCCTCGGTGTACATGAAGAAGCGCTCGTCCATAAGGCCGACGGCTTCCGCGTCCGCGCGGCGTACCAGCAGGCATGCGCCGCTTACCCAGTCCACGTCCCGCTCGTGCCGGGTGATCGACTCGACATAGGTCGCGATTGGGCCACTGTGGCCGCTTCCACGCACCAGCAGCTTCTGCCGGAGCTCGGCGAGCGGCGAGATCATGCTGCCGAAAGAGAGCTCGGCGCGGCCATCCGCGTTGACGAGACGCGGGCCCACGATGGCGGCATCGGGCCGCGCGTCGAGCGCGGCCACCAGCGAGTCGACGGCGCCGGCCGGCACCGAGGTGTCCGGGTTCAGCAGCAGGATCAGCTCACCGAACGTCTGCTGGATGCCGAGGTTGTTCGCGCGAGCGAAGCCAAGGTTCGCGCCCGCCTCTATCACCCGTACGCCGTTCCACCGCGCGCGGACGGCCGCCGCCGTGCCGTCCGCTGAGGCGTTGTCCACGACCACGATTTCATGATCCACCGCGGGCCGGTTGGCGACGAGCGATCGGAGGCATTCGTCGACATGGCCCGTGGAGTTGTACGTCACGACGACGATCGAGAGCTGCGGCATTGGCAGGGTAGTCGTCATGGCCGCGCGGACCCTTTGGGTCCTCGACTCGCCGCCTCGAGCAGCACGCGCAGGACGCGGCGGGCGCAATCGGTCCACGAGTAGCGCGCGAGCACCCGGGTGGCGGCGTCGAGAATCCGCTGCCGTTCACCGGTGTCGAAGAGCAGCGCGCGCAGGCCACCCTCGACGAGCGCGGGGTCGGCGCGCGGCACGTACCGTGCCGCGTCGGCACAGACCTCGCGCGCGACGGGCGTGTCGAGCAGCAGGGCGGGCAGCCCCGACGCGAGCGCCTCGAGCGGAGTCAGCCCGAATCCTTCGTACTCCGACAGGAAGACGAACGCCGCGCTCGCGGTATAGAGCGACCGCAGCTCCTCGTCGGACACGTACGAACGCAGGTGAATCCGATCGCCGACGCCGGTCGCGCGAACGATGGACTCGAGGTTGACGTGAGGCGAGGTTCTATTCTCGCCGACGACCTCGAGGCGGGTATCAGGGTTGGTTCGCGCGAGCCGCGCAAAGCCCTCGATCAGCTCTGGCACGTGACGACGATTGAAGATGGAGCCGACGAAAAGAACAGGTGCTGGCTCGCGGACCCGAAGGGTCCGCGCCGCAGCCGAGAGGTCCGCAATTCCCGGGTACACGACGACGATCTTTTCAGCATCGATGCCGAGATGCGCGACGATTTCGCGCTTCGAGAATTCGGAGATGGTGATGACGCGCGCCGCCGCGCGCGCCGCCAGCTGCACCATGGTGCGGCGCCGGGCGCCCTCGCGCCAGGCGAACCACTCCGGGTGCGCGGCATACGACACGTCGTGGATGGCGACCACCATCGGCATGGGTGGCAGAATCGGCCCGCTGTAGGCCGGCGCGAACAGCACGTCGGCCCCCGCGTCTCGAGCGAGCGAGGGCAGGACCATCTGCTCCCACAGCGTTCCGCCCATCGCGCCGGAGCCGTCCGGCGCGAGCGGCACGAGCTCGTGCGCGCTCGCCTCGGGCATGGTGGCCCACGCGGCCAGCAGCTCGCGGAGGAAACGCCCGACGCCGGTCGGCTTGCCGTGGAGCTCGCGTGCGTC
>Ga0209438_1000126_pt1 | contig 19984 bp, 17 predicted proteins | sample GraSoi_2013_20cm_FD_185825 | JGI IMG/M metagenome (GOLD analysis project Ga0209438, IMG submission 185825) | Grasslands soil microbial communities from the Angelo Coastal Reserve, California, USA - Sample 9_17_2013_20cm (SPAdes) (version 2) | ecosystem: Environmental > Terrestrial > Soil >...
ACTGGATGCCGCCGGCGCTCCAGAGTTGATTGAGCCCTCTGGGAATGCCGAGTTTCGATCCTGAGCCGACATTGCGCTCGTAGATTTCACCGTAATTGCCGACGTGCCGGATGATGCGGGCGGCCCAGTCCTTGGTCAGGCCGAGGTCTTCGCCGTAGGTGCCTTCGGTACCGACCAGCCGCATCACGTCGGGCTTCTTCGACTTCAGCGCCTCGTCGATGTTCTTTGAGGTGACGCCGAGCTCTTCGGCGTTGATCATCGCATACAAGGTCCACTTCACGATCATCATCCAGTCGTCGTCGCGCTGCCGCACCACGGGCGCCAGCGGTTCCTTTGAAATGACATCGGGGAGGATGACGTGGTCGCCCGGCTTCCCGAGATTCAGCCGCAACGCATAAAGCTGGGAGACGTCGGCGGTGAAGGTGTCGCACTGGCCGGAATCATAGGCCTTGAAGACCTCGTCCAGCTTGGCGAATTTCATCTCCTGGTATTTCATGTTGTTGGCGCGGAAATAGTCGGCGAGGTTGAGCTGCGTGGTCGTGCCATCCTGCACGCAGACCTTGCTGCCGTTGAGGTCGAGCGCCGAGTCGATCTTGCGGGCGGCGGGCAGCATGAAGCCTTCGCCGTCATAATAAGCCACCGCCGGAAAATACAGATCGTAATTTGTCTCGCGCGACATGCTCCATGTCGAGTTGCGTGAGAGAATATCGACCTTGCGGCTCTGCAACTCCTTGAAGCGTTCATTGGCGTCGAGCGGAATGAATTTCGCTTTCTTCGGGTCGTCGAAGATGGCCGCGGCGACCGCGCGGCAGAAGTCGACATCGAAGCCGGTCCAGTCGCCCTTGTCGTCCGGGATCGAGAAGCCCGGCAAGCCTTTGTTGACGCCGCACAGCACTTCGCCGCGCCGGACCGTCCGCTTCAGGGTCCGCGTGTCATATCGTTCATAGGTGATGGCGGCGGCCGCGACCGCGACTGCGACCGCCAGCCCAATCAAAAGGCCGCCTCGGAATGTGCGCATGATTTATCTCTCGCAATGATCGGAAGAAAATGGGCGGACGGTGAAGGGTAGCCGTCGCGGTTACAGTTCCGGCTTCTGCCGCACGACAACCTTGGTGCCGACCGGGACACGCTCATAGAGGTCGGCGACGTCGGCATTGACGAGCCGGAAGCAGCCGGACGAAACGGCGGTGCCGATCGTATCGGGCCGGTTGGTGCCGTGGATACGATAGACGGTGGAGCCGAGATACATCGCGCGGGCGCCGAGTGGATTGCCCGGTCCGCCGGCCATGAACCGCGGCAAATAGGGCTGGCGCGCGATCATCTCCGGCGGCGGTGTCCAGTCCGGCCACTCCGCCTTGCGCGAGATATTGAGCAGTCCCTGCCACTGGAATCCCTCGCGGCCGACGCCGATGCCGTAGCGCAGCGCACGGCCGCCTCCCTGAATCAGATAGAGATGGCGCTCCGCGGTCTGGATGATGATGGTGCCCGGCGCCTCCGTGGTGCGATAAAGCACCGCCGTACGCTTGTATTCCGGGTCCAACTCCACCGAGTCGTCCGCCAGAAGTCCCGGCTGGTCGCCGACATCGGGTTTTTGAGCAAAGCTCTGCGAGACCGAAAGCATCAGACCGGCTGCGGCAATTATCATCCAGATCAGGTGCCGAAATTTCGTCATAAAAATTCTCCTCGTTCAGCTCAACGGGATTGGTCTACCATCCCCGGCGAACCACCGGAACCACCAAAATCGCAGCAGTCGGGAGTAATGTATCGCCGATTATTTCGCTGCGATCCACAGCCGCAAGCCATAGGCCACGATACCTACCGTGCCGACCCCGCCGAGCCAAAGGGCGGCGAACCACAACAGGCGCTGCGCCAGCGGGCGCGGATTTTGCTCGGCAGGCGTCAATGATAGCCGCTCCCGACCCGTACCTTGCCGCGGAATACCCAATAGGCCCATGCGGTATAACCGAGAATAAGCGGTATCAGCACAGCCACGCCGAACAGCATGAAGATCTGGCTGTTTTCGGGCGATGCCGCCTGCCAGATGGTGATGCTCTGCGGCACGATATAGGGGTACATGCTGATGCCGAGCCCGGCATAGGACAGCGCGAACAGCGCCAGCGTCAGAAAGAACGGCTGGGTGTCGAGTTTGTTGGCGAGGCTGCGCAACAGCAGCACGGTAACGCCGGCGACCGCGATCGGTACCGGCGCGGTCAGGATGATGTTGGGCCAGGTGAACCAGCGCTGCGTGTAGTGGATGTGCAGGAACGGCGTGGCGATGCTGACCGCGCCGATCGCTCCCAACATCGCGAACAATAGAAACCAGCTCAGGTGATAGGCCTTGTCGCGAAGTTCGCCCTCGGTCTTCAGCACCAGCCACGTCGCGCCTAGCAGCGCATAGCCGATGACCAGCGCGAGGCCCGTCAAGATGCTGAACGGCGTCAGCCAGTCCCACCAGCCGCCGGCATAATGCCGTCCTTCGACATGCACGCCTTGCAGGATGGCGCCGAGGGCAATTCCCTGCGCCAGCGTCGCCAGCAGCGATCCGCCGGCGAACGCGATGTCCCAGCGATTTCTCTTCGTCAGCGTTCGCCAGCGAAATTCGAAGGCGACGCCGCGAAAGATCAGGCCGATCAACATCGCAATCATCGGCGTGTAGAGCGCCGGCATCAGCACCGCATAGGCCAGCGGAAACGCAGCCATCATGCCGCCGCCACCGAGCACCAGCCAGGTTTCGTTGCCGTCCCACACCGGCGCGACGCTGTTCATGATCACGTCGCGGTCGGCTTTTTGGGGAAACAGCGGAAACAGGATGCCGAGGCCGAGATCGAATCCATCCATCACCACATAGACAAAGACCGCGAATGCGATGATGAACGCCCAGACGATGGCGAGGTCGATGCTGCCGGTCATGAGGCAGATCCTTCCGCTACCACACCAGCCGCCGGCGTGATGCCCGCGGCGCGGGCCGGGATATCGCTGCGCGGCCCTTGTTCACCGTGATGCGGCGGCGTTGCCATCATTCTCAATATATAAATGACGCCAGCGGAGAACACCGCGAAATAGACGATGACGAACGCGATCAATGATGAGCCGACCGCGGGCGCCGCAAGCGGCGAGGCGGATTCAGCCGTGCGCAGCAGCCCGTACACGGTGAACGGCTGCCGCCCGGTTTCGGTGGTGATCCAGCCCGCGAGCACGGCGATGAAGCCCGCCGGGCCCATCGCCATCGCGAACAGGTGCAACAAGCGGGATTCGTAGAGCGTGCCGCGCCACCGGTTCCACAGGCTGAACAGGCCGAGCCCCATCATCAGAAACCCCATCCCGACCATGATCCGGAACGACCAGAATGTGATCGGCACCGGCGGCCAGTTCTCGCGCGGCACGGTGTCGAGGCCGGCCAGCGGCGCGTCCGGCGAATGCTTGAGGATCAGCGAGCCGAGCTTCGGAATTTCGACGGCGTATTTGACCTTGCCCGCGGCTTGATCGGGGAGGCCGAACAATATCAGGGGTGCACCGTTCTCGTGGCTCTCGAAATGGCCTTCCATCGCCATGATCTTGGTCGGCTGATGCTCCAGCGTGTTGAGGCCGTGCTGATCGCCGGCAAGGATCTGGATCGGCGCCACCAAAGTTGCCATCCACATCGCCATCGAAAACATCACCCGCGCGCCTGCCTGATTGCGGTCGCGCAGCAGGTGAAACGCGCCGACCGCGCCGACCACCAGCGCTGTCGTGAGATAGGCCGCCAGCACCATATGCACGAGACGGTAGGGAAATGATGGATTGAAAATGACCTTGAGCCAGTCGGCGGCGACGAACTGCCCGTCGGCATTGACGGCGTAGCCAGTCGGCGTCTGCATCCAGGAATTGGCGGAGAGGATCCAGAACGCGGAGATCAGCGTGCCGGTCGCGACCATCAAAGTCGCGATGAAATGCAGTCTGTGGCCGACCCGCTCGAGGCCGAACAGCATCACGCCGAGGAAGCCCGCTTCGAGGAAGAACGCGGTCAGCACCTCATAGGCCATCAGCGGGCCGAGAACCGGTCCGGTCTGGTCTGAAAATGCCGACCAGTTGGTGCCGAACTGGTAGGACATCACGATGCCCGACACCACGCCCATGCCGAACGCGACGGCGAAGATCTTCAGCCAATAGTTGAACAGGTTGATGAAGACCTCGCGGCCGGTCCACAGCCAGAGCGCTTCGAGCACCGCGAGATAGCTGGCAAGTCCGATCGAGAAGGCGGGGAACACGATGTGAAACGACATCGTGAACGCGAACTGCGCCCGTGCCAACACCACGGCATCCCAGCCCTCGAACATTCCAGTCATCCGTCGCCGTTTGATCGTGCCTCCTGATTACCACGCAATCCGTGGCGGGGATATCGCGAATGCTCGAATACCAGCTTCCCACGCAGTGTCTGATGAAGGTGCTGCGCGTTCGCGGAACCGCTCAGCTGGAAGCGTTGAGCAGCCGCGCGATGGTGCGGTCCATTTGCTCGTACTGGCCTTCGCCGTCGTGCTGGAACACGATCTTTCCGCTCTGATCGACGATGTATTGCGCCGGCCAATACTGGTTGCGATAGGCGTTCCAGGTCTGCTGTTCATTGTCCTGCGCCACCGGATAGGTGATGCCATGCCGTTTCAGCGCGGCCTGCACGTTGGAGGCGGATCTCTCGAACGGAAATTCCGGCGTGTGGACGCCCACCACGACAAGGCCGCGGTCTTTGTATTTCGCATAGAGTTCGGTGACGTGAGGCAGCGTGTTGACGCAGTTGACACAGCCATAGGTCCAGAAATCCACCAGCACCACCTTGCCGCGCAGGTCCGCCATGCTGAGCGGCGCGGAATTGAACCAGGTGCTGATGCCGGCGAAGTTTGGCGCGGTGCCCTGCGCGGCGGCGACCGCAAACGGAGCGGTCTGGTCGCGCGTAACCTCGCCGCCGATGCAGGGTAGGGCGGCGCTCGTTAGAAAGGTGGCAATGACCGAGGCGGCTGCGGCGAGCGATCGTATCGTCATGGGAAACTCCATCGTCAAGCAGGGGTTGATTACAGGCCGATCTGGCCGTTCGGGTAAAAACCTGTCAGCCACGCCACGATCAGCGTGTCGTACTGAAAGTAGGAGGCGACCGCGAAGGCGATGACGACAACGCCAAACCCCTGCTGCAGCCTGGGTGAGATTCGCGCGATGCTGCGAACGCGGGTGGTGACCGCCTGTCCGCCATAGGCAATCGCCAGCATCGGGATAGCGGCGCCGATGGCGTAGACCACCAGCAACGTGCTTGCCCATGCGGCGTCTTTCGATGTCGCGACCACGGTGAGGATCGAACCGAGCACGGGGCCGGCACAGGGCGTCCAGACCAGACCGAGCGTGGTGCCGAGCACGAAGCCACCGATATTGCCTTGACGGAACGCGGCTTCGCCGGTGGAGCCACGGTTGGTGAGGCCGCCGATCCGGATCGAAAGCCATTCGAACGGCGCGGGCCAGATCATCAAGAGCCCGAAGCCCAGCAGCAGGATCGCAGCGCCGGTGCGCAAAACATTGGGATCGAAATCGAAGATGCGGGTGATGGCGCTCAGCAGCAGTGCGGCGGCCGAGAACGATATGACAAAGCCGAGCGCAATCAGCGCCGGTCGCGCTTTGCCGGTTTGGCCGACCGATGCGCCAAGCAGGATCGGCAGCATTGGCAGCGTGCAGGGCGCGGCCACGGTGACCACACCGGCGAGCAGTGCGAGAACGAGATTGAACATCGAATGGTCCCACGAACGATCCCGGCCGGCCCTGTGGCCACGGCGGACGTCTCAGTGGTCTTTCGGAACGCAAGGCGAAGCGTTACCTCGCAAGGCCTCACGTGTTCGTGAGGCTCTCACAGGCGGGAAAGCCACGGCCCGAGACCTCAGATACAGAACGACCCGGAGGGGGGCATCCCGTCCGGGTCGTTGGAGGTAACTTGGAAGGTTGGAAAACTGGTCGGCCAGAAGTTCGGCGTTGGTGATTGTCGGTGTAACAGCCAAGTTTTTCCGGGTGATGTTGCGAATTGTTTCAATTGTTTCGTGGCCATTAACTATTTCGCAAAACCGGACTCCGCTCTTGCGCCGTCAAATAACCCGCAACTAATTGAATCGGTTATTGTTTTTCACGCGGCAAGGGTGTCGACGCCGGCTCCCTTGAGCAGGTCAGCGAGCTGCTTGCGGGCATAGAACATCCGTGTCTTCACCGTGCTCTGGGGAATCCCGATGATCGCGCCGGCCTCTTCCACCGACTTCTCGTGGTAATAAACCAGGTTGATGATCTCGCGGTGCGCCGGGGACAGCTTGGCCACGCAGGCGCGCAGGATGGCGCTGGTGTTGCTGCGGTCCAGCGAAGCCTCGGGCGTGTCGGCCTCGTCGGCGATTTCAAGCACGTCCTCCTGGTCGATATCCTCGTGCCGGCGCTGACGCATCGCGGTCAGCGCCTTGAAGCGGGCGATCGACAGCAGCCAGGTGGAAACCTGGGAACGGCCTTCGAACTGGCTGGCGGTACGCCACACATCGAGGAAAACCTGGCTGACAAGGTCTTCCGCCATAGTGGTGTCGCGCACGATGCGAAGCACGAAACGGTAAACCCGCACATTGTGACGGGAGTAAAGGGTGTGCATCGCGGTTCGGCCGCCACCGGCAATGCTTGCCAGCAGCATTTCATCCGAGGTCGCCTGGGCAGCGATGATGCCTTGTTCGGCTGCGGCGTTGATGGCGACGACGTTCTGCATGACTAACTCCCACTATTCGCCGCTTGGCGGCGTTGCGTTGGGTCGATTGATAGTCAGCGAACGTTTCGGGACGTCTGCACGCCAAGTGGAAAATGGTTTCGTGCACGGGAGAATTGTTTCGTCGCAACGTCAGCGACGAAACAATCGGGACCCAGACCAAAGCAATTGCAAGTAGATGGGTTTCGGGCGGACGCCCGTCAGGCCTTCTCGCCGGCGGGCGAAAACAGATATCCGCCGCCTCGGATGGTGCGGATTACCGCGGGTTTGGTCGGATCGATCTCGATTTTGCGCCGGATTCGCATGATCCGCAGGTCCACGGCGCGATCGAAGGCCTCGGCGTCACGCGCGTTGGCCAGTTCCAGCAGCCGCTCGCGCGACAGCACCCGCTTCGGATTGGCCGCGAAAACCTTGAGCAGGCCGAATTCGGAAGCGGTCAGCGGGTGCTCGTTGCCTTCGTCGTCGCGCAGCGCCTGCGCCTCGAGATCAAGCCATTTGGTTCCGAACCGGACCAATTGGTCTTTCGCCGCCTTCGCCGCTGCGGCTTCCGAGGTTGCCGCCGGCGCCCTGACCGGAGAACTGCGCCGCAACACTGACCGGATCCGCGCCATCAATTCACGCAATTCGCAGGGCTTTGCGATGTAATCGTCCGCGCCGAGTTCCAGGCCGACGACGCGGTCGATCGGGCTCGCGGTAGCGGTCAGCATGATGACCGGAACATTGGTGCGGCTTTTCAGATCGCGAATGATGGAAAGCCCGTCTTCCTCCGGCATATTCAGATCGAGCACCACGAGATCGGGCACGCTGATCTCGATCGCGCCGCGCAGGCTCTTGCCGCCGTCGCAAAGCGTCACGGTAAAGCCGTGCATCTTGAGGTACTCGCCGACCATCTCGCGGGCCGGCGCTTCGTCATCGACGATGATGATATGGGGACTCTGGCTCATGAAATCTCTGTCGCGGGCAATATGACGGTGAAAGTCGATCCCTGTCCGGGTCCCTGGCTATCCGCGTTCACCTGGCCGCCATGCATGTCGATGATGCGCTTGACGATCGAAAGCCCAAGACCGGTCGAGCTTTCGCCGGCGGTTGGTTTTGCGGACAGCCGCTGGAAGCGGCCGAACAATCGTCCGAGATCTTCGGGAGACAGGCCGGCGCCCTCGTCGGCGATGCGGATGATGGTGTTGTTCCGCTCATGAGAAACCACCACCGCGATCTTGCCGCCGATCGGACTGTATTTGATGGCGTTGCTGATGAGATTATCGATCGCCTCCCGCATCCGGTCGGAATCGCACATGGTGACGAAATTCGGCGGCGCTGACACCGTGATGGCCTGCTGCTTGTTGACGGCCAAAGGCTGATTGGCATCGGCGACTTCGCTGACCAACGCCCCGACATCGACCGGCTCGCGGCGAATGGTGATGTCGAAGGCATCCGCCATCGCGTCCGAAATCAGATGGTCGACCATTGAGGTCAGGCGCCTGGTGGCATCGCGTATGTGTTCGACCTGGGCCGTGACGCTCTCCTTGGAAGAGCCGGCGCTGATCAGCTCCGTCAGCATTTCGGTGCGGCCCAGGATCACGCCGAGCGGATTCTTCAAATCGTGAGCGACGGTGCCGAGAATTTCGTTCTTGAAGCCGTTGGCGCGCTGCAGCCGCAGCCATTGGGCGGACAGCCTGCGGTTGGCCTGCATCAGCGCGCGGGTGCGCTGGGCGACGCGGTCCTCGAGCTGCGTGTTGGCTTCATGCAGTTGCTGATAGAGAATGACATTGTCGAACGCGATCGAAAGCCGGCTGCCGAAAATTTCCACCAGCGACCGGTCGGTTTCGGATAGCTGGCGCTCCGCCTGCAGCAGCACGACCACTTCCCGTCCGCTGCCGGTGCGAACATAGAGAACGGTGCGCTGATCGACAAATTCATGTTTGCGCCGTTTGAAGGCGGCTTCCACCATCGACCGCAGGTCGGGGTCGAGCGACTTGGATCCGGTGGTGCCGATGAAACGGCTATAGCAGCCCGAACCCGCGAGCACGGAAAAATCGTCGCCGACCACGCCGCCGTCGCGCAGCACCAGAATGCCGGCGCAGTCGACATTCAGAAGCGACGCGATCTGCGTCAGCACGCCTTCGGCGAGGCGTTGCATCGATCTGAAATCGTACAAGGTCGAGGCGGCATCGATGATGATTTCCAGCCCGCGCCGGGTTTGAACCATGCGCTCGAGTTGCTGATAGCTGCGCAGCGCCGCGGTCAGCGAGGTAAACAGCTTGTCGGCCGTCAGCTCGGTCTTCGCCTTGTAGTCGTTGATGTCGTATTGGACGATCACGCGCCGCTCGGGGGCCTGTCCGGGCTGCCCGGTGCGCAGGATGATGCGGACGGTCTCGTTCTTGATTTCATTGCGGATGTACTCGACGAGATCGAGGCCGGCGGCGTCGGTTTCCATGATGACGTCGAGCAGCACGGCGGCGATATCGGGGTGCGCTCGCATCAATTCCCGGCCCTCGGCCGCCGAATAGGCCGAGAGGATCTCGAGCTTCTGCCCATTGAGATTGTAGTCACTCAGCGCAAATCGCGTGCCTTCGTGCACGGCCTGGTCGTCGTCGATCACCGCGACCTTCCATCGGCGCGCGGTCGATGCCTCCGGAGCTACTCCGGAATCGTCGATCAGGTGGAGGACATCGTCCTGGTCGGCCATTGAGGGGTCCCGTCGCTGGTTGTGTCTGCGGTTGTGGAGCCGCCTTTGGCGGCCCGCGGCATGATAATGCGAAATGTGGTGCCTTGTCCCAGCCTTGAATCCAGCATCATCCGGCCGCCAAGCTGCTGAGTGACAAGATTATAGACAATGTGCAAGCCGAGCCCGGTGCCGCCCTCGTTGCGGCGCGTGGTAAAGAACGGGTCGAACGCCTGCCGCTGCACGTCCGGCGTCATCCCGGCCCCATTGTCGGCAAAAATGATCTCGACGTCGTCACTGCCGCGGGGCCTGGCCGAAATCGAGATCGTCCCGGAGCGTCCGTCGGGAAATGCATGATTTGCCGCGTTGAGGAAGAGATTGGTCAGGATCTGCCCATAGGAGCCCGGATAGCCGTCGATCACCAGGCCCTCCGGCACGTCGACCGACAGGGCGATCGCCGCCTTCTTCAGGACCGGCCGCAGGCTGGCGATGATCTGGTCGGTCGCCTCGCTCAGGCCGAACTGCCGGCGTTCCGCATGCGAGCGGTCCACCGCCACCTGCTTGAAAGACTGGATCAGTTCCCCGGCGCGATGCAGGTTCGCCACCAGTTGCTGGGCTGCGTCGCGCGAGGTCCGGACGAATTCCTCCAGTTGAGAGCGGCGCAACTGGCCATCGGATCTCAGCTCGGCCTCGAACATTTCCGCGCGGCGCGCGAAGCTGGACGCCACCGTCAGGCTGATCCCGATCGGGTTGTTCACTTCATGGGCGACACCGGCGACCAGGCCGCCAAGCGCCGCCAGACGTTCGGCGTCGATCAGGTTTTGCTGGGCGGCGTTCAGTTCGAGCAGGGCGCTCTCGGCCTTCTCCTTGGAATTGCGCAGCTCGTCTTCGGTCTTGCTTTTGGCGATGGCGTTTTCGCGGAATACCTCGACCGCGCGGGCCATCGCGCCGACCTCGTCCGTGGCATCCGTGCCCTGCACGCGCCGGTCGTAATCGCCCGTGGTGATCGCGTGCATCGCCGCCATGATCTGATGCAAGGGCAGCCGGATGCTCAGCGCGATCAGGACGCCCGCGGTGATGATGATGCCGAGAAAAATCACGGCGATGGACATCACCCTGCGGGATATATCGGCCAGCGTCCGATCGAATGTCTCCTGCGCTTTCTGCTCGCGCTGCCGCATCTTGACCGACAATCGATCGATGGCGCCGATGGCGTCGGCCTGGCTGGCGTCGATGGTATTGCGCAAGAGCTCGGTCCGGCTCGCGAGCTCCTCGGATAATTTCGCCAGGCCTTCCCGCAGCGCCACCGTCCGCGCATTCAATCGTCGCAAGGCCATGCGCTGCAGGTCGTTGTCGGCGAGGTCGGACATGACCGGAATGGTCTTCTCGATCGTCTCGGTGCTGCGACGGGCTTCCTCGGCCGATGCCGTCGCCAGCGAGAGATAATAGGCGTTGGCGGCGACCAACATGGCGGTAAACGCCTCGCGGGACTTTCCAAGCGACGGCCAGATCAACGCGTCGCGGTGCCCTGTCGCGCCTTCGATGATCGAATAAAGCCCGGCCATTTCCCTGGCGGGGGTCAAGACCTGCTCCTCGTAGGTTTTCGAAATGGTGGCCTGGACGCCGCGCAATTCGCCGAAGCCGTTCAGGAAGCGCTCGGTGACGCGCTCAAGCTCCTCGACCGATCCCGACAGCATCGGATCGGTCGACGCGCGGGTGGTAAGCGTACCGAGAACTGCCTCGCGCAACAGCAATATCTCCGCGAACAGTTCGGGGCTCGGTTGATTGATGTAACGATGGATCAGATTCTGCAGGCGGCCGGTTTCGCTTTCCAGCAGCGCCAGGATCTTGTCCGACTCGCGCACTTGCCGGACGTCGTCCCAGGCCGAACCGAGCACCTGCGCGCCGTTCCAGATCATGACGGAAAGCACCACGACGACCGCCGAGTTCAGCGCGGCGATCGACAGGATGCGCCAGCGGATCGGTACCGCCCGAAGCAGCGTGACGATACGAAAACGACCGCGCGCGGCGAAGCTCGCAGGCCGTTCCGCAGTCTGGTCCTGCTCGGGTGTACCCAAGACCAATTCACTCCACCTTGCGACTTCGCTCGATCGGTTCCGCGGTTGCGGGATCGCGTTGATAAGGGTCGAAACTGTTTAGGATTTCGTTGCCGATCGGTCCGTCCGTCAGCTTCTGCAAATGCTCAATGGAGCGAAACAGAAACGGCATCGCCAGCGCATTCTTCGCCAGCACGAAATTCCCGATCAACGCGGCGTTGGTCCGAGTGCGATCGATGGCCCCGGCGCGCCTCTGCTCGCCGCGCTCCGCGATCACGCTGCCCGTGAAGCGCAGCGCCTGGACGGTCGGACAATCCTCGCTCTGGGTAGCAGCCGAGCAAAATACACGCGCGACCGCGCTCGTCGAGACCGCCGTCAAAAACAGCGCGTCAACGAGTGCTACGGTCCGCGAAAGGCCGGCGCGGCTGTACACAGGCAACTTCATTCCCTTATGATGATGTCTACGGCGGGAAAAAAAGGTTCAATGCAACTTTAGAAGAAGCTAGTGAGATTAGCAGAAGCCGGTGAGATTAGGCTATCCTGACAGCGTCGCTAATATCGTCAATGCTGCGCCGCGATCGGCCTTTTCGGATTTGAACCCGCCGGCGCGGGGTTTGGGCACGTGACGTGAGAATTGCGTTTCGACCGCGCCAGATTGGAATGGTTTTATTGTGAGATCGGCTTTGAGGTTTTTGCAACTCGCTGCTGTCGCCGTGGCGTTCATGTCAGCCTCTCCGGCCTGGGCGGTCACCGAAATCACGTGGTGGCATGCCATGTCGGGCGAACTCGGCCGGCAGTTGGACAAGCTCGCTGCGGATTTCAACGCATCGCAATCCGAATACCGGATCGTGCCGAGCTACAAGGGGAATTATACCGAAACCGTAACGGCGGCGATCTTCGCGTTTCGTTCGCGGAGCCAGCCCACCATTGTCCAGGTCAGCGAAATCGCGACCGCGACCATGATGGCTGCGAAAGGCGCGATCTATCCCGTGTTCGAATTGATGCGGGACGAACAGGAGGCCTTTGCTCCGGCTGAGTATCTTCCGGCCGTCACCGGCTATTATGCCGACGTCGCCGGCAACATGCTGTCATTCCCGTTCAATGCCTCGACGCCGATGCTGTATTATAACAAGGATCAGTTTCGCGCCGCCGGGCTCGACCCCGAAGTGGCACCGAAGACCTGGCCCGAAGTCGGCGCGGCGGCGAAGCGGTTGCGTGCTTCCGGGACCGTTTGCGGTTTGACGACGTCCTGGCCTTCATGGATCAACGTCGAGAATTTTTCGGCATTTCACAATCTGCCGATCTCGACCAAGGCCAATGGCTTCGACGGTCTCGATGCGGTGCTGACTTTCAACAATCCGGTGATGGTGCACCACATTGCGCAGCTGGCGGAATGGCAGACCACCAAGGTGTTCGACTACAGCGGCCGCTCCACCTCGGCGGAACCACGGTTTCAAAATGGCGAATGCGGAATCTTCTTAGGGAGCTCGGCGACGCGCGCCGATATCAGGGCCAACTCGAAATTCGAGGTGGGATACGGCATGTTGCCGTATTGGCCCGACGTCGAAGGCGCGCCGCAAAACACCAGCATCGGCGGCGCCACATTGTGGGTGCTGCGCGACCGGCCGCGCGCCGAATACAAGGGCGTCGCCAAGTTCTTCGGATTCCTGTCGAAGCCGGAGATTCAGGCCGCCTGGCACCAGAACACGGGCTATCTGCCGATTACCCGAGCCGCCTTCGATTTGACCCGCGCGCAGGGCTTCTACGAACGCAATCCCGGTACGGCGATCTCGATCGAGCAGATCACCTTGAAAACGCCGACCGAAAATTCGAGGGGAGTCCGGCTTGGATCGTTCGTTCTGATTCGCGATGTGATCGACGACGAACTGGAGCAGGCCTTCAGCGGCAAGAAATCCGCGCAAGCTGCACTGGATTCCGCCGTCGAGCGCGGCAACCGGCTGCTGCGTCAATTCGAGCGGGCGAATCCGGACCGATAGTTGCGACGTCTGATGCACTCACTACCGAGCCTGACGAATTTCGAGGCCTTCCAGGCATGGCGCGCCGACGTGTCGCTATGCCTGTCGGCGGCGCTCGATATCGCGTGCAGTCACGGATTGCCGCATGCGGATCCGCACTTGTTCGCGACCGGGACCAATCTTGTCGTCGGGCTCGATGACCGGCTGATCCTGAAGATTTTCCCGCCATTCCTGCGCAGCCAGTTCGTGTCCGAGCGCATTTCGCTGGCGCAGCTTCGTGGACGGCTCAGCGTCCCGATTCCGGAAATCGTGCTCGAAGGCGAGCGCGACCAATGGCCGTATCTGGTCATCACGCGCCTGTCCGGCATCCTCGGCAAGGAAGCGTGGCCTGCGCTGCCTGAGGATCAGAAAGAGCACATCCTCGCCCGGATCGGCGAGACCATCGCGGAAGTACAACGGGTGCCGGTGGGCGATTTGTCGGGCATTGAACCGCGTTGGCGCCAGTTCATGTCAAAGCAGATCGAAGGATGTCGCGCGCGGCATGAGCGTCTCGGACTGCCGCAAAAATATCTCGACGGACTGGACGAACTTCTTCGCGATGCGGCAGCGCTTATTCCGCTGGACACACCGCCCGTGATGCTGACCGGAGAATACATTCCGGAGAATTTCCTGTTGAGCCGCGAAAGCGGAGGTTGGCGGCTGTCAGGGCTGATCGATTTCGGCGACGTCATGACGGGATGGGGCGAATACGACCTGCTGGGCCCGAGCGCCTTCATGACCGCCGGGATGCCGCGCCGCGTCCGAAGCCTGTTCGAAGGGTTCGGCTATTCGAACGCGGATACGAATTTCACCATGAAGCGCCGGCTGATGGCGCTGCTTCTGCTTCATCGCTCCAGCGATCCCAACAGGCACATCTGCATCGAGGATTGGCAACGGAAGGCCGGTGACTTGTTCGAATTACAGGAGTTGCTCTGGCCGGTGTGACGGACAGGGCTGCGTTCTCGCGGACGCGCAGCCGGTGACGCACAAAAAAAGCGTCCCGAATATTTGCACTGTATATGGGCAAAGAATCCTCTTTGTATGCAATGAGGCTCGCTCCTTCGCGATATTGGTAAGGGCGCCCTTCAAATATTCCATAGCTAGATCATGCGCTTAAACCCGAGTTAGGGTTCCGTTAAGTTTTGGCACAAACCTTGCGAAGCTGTTCCAGGCCGTTTCCCTCGGGCGTTTGGAGCATCACATGAAGCGTCGCGATTTCTTGAAATCCGTCTCCGGGATCGCCGCCGGCGCCATGGTGCCCGCCCCAGCGATCTGGTCGGCCGCCAAGGCCGACGCCCGCTCCGAGACCCTGCTGATCGTTTCTGAAAGTGGTCCCAACAATCTCGACATCCACGGTACCGGGACCAATGTGCCCGGCTACGAGGTGTCGTGGAATTGCTATGACCGGCTCATCACCCACGAGATGAAAACCGGTCCTGGCGGGGTGCCGTATTACGACCGCGACAAGATCAAGCCCGAACTCGCCGAAGACATGAATGTCGGCGACATGTCGGCGACCTTCAAATTGAAGAAGAATGCAAAATTCCACGACGGCGCGCCGGTGACGGCCAAGGATGTCAAGTGGTCGCTCGACCGCGCGATCGGCGTCGGCGGATTCCCGGCGTTCCAGATGAGCGCCGGCTCGCTGACCAAGCCGGAGCAGTTCGTCGTCGTCGATGACACCACCGTGCGAGTCGATTTTGCGAAGAAAGACCGCCTGACGATTCCCGACCTCGCCGTGATCGTGCCGTGCGTGGTCAATTCCGAACTTCTCAAGAAGAATGCCAGCGAGAAGGATCCCTGGGGCCTCGAATTTGCCAAGCAGCAGACCGTTGGTTCCGGCGCCTACAAGGTGACGAAATGGACCGCCGGCACCGAAGTGATCCTGGAGCGCAATGACGAGTGGGTCGGCGGTCCCGCGCCGAAGATCAGGCGGGTGATCTGGCGCATGGTGCCGCAGGCCGGCAATCGCCGCGCGCTGCTTGAACGCGGCGATGCCGATGTGTCGTATGATTTGCCTAACAAGGATTTCGTCGAGCTGAAGGACGGCGGCAAGCTCAACATCGTCTCGATGCCCTATTCCAACGGCATCCAGTATCTCGGCATGAACGTCACCAAGCCGCCGTTCAATAATCCGAAAGTGCGCCAGGCGGTGGCCTACGCCGTGCCTTACCAGAAGATCATGGATGCCGTGCTGTTCGGGCTGGCCAAGCCGATGTTCGGCGCCGCCGGCAAGCCGACCGAGGCGGTTTGGCCCCAGGCGCACATGTATAACATCGACATTGCGAAGGCCAAGGCGCTGCTCACCGAAGCCGGCTACCCCGACGGCTTCGAGACCACGCTGTCATTCGACCTTGGATTCGCCGGGGTCAATGAGCCGCTGTGCGTGCTGGTGCAGGAGAGCCTTGGCCAGATCGGCATCAAGACCACCATCAACAAGATTCCCGGCGCCAACTGGCGCACCGAATTGAACAAGAAGGAGATGCCGCTTTACACCAACGTGTTCTCGGGCTGGCTCGACTATCCCGAATACTTCTTCATCTGGTGCTATCACGGCCGAAATTCGATCTTCAACACCATGGGCTACCAGTCGAAAGAAATGGACGGCTTCATCGACGGCGCCGTGGTCGCAGGCGCGAGCGGCGACAAGGCGACTTACGATGCCGACGTGAAGGGCTTTATCGATCGCGCCTTCACCGACATGCCGCGCATCCCGCTGTATCAGCCCTACGTCAACGTCGCGATGCAGAAAAACGTGTCCGGCTACCAGTACTGGTTTCACCGCCGCCTGGATTACCGGGCGATGGTCAAGGCGTAACGCAAACGGCGGCGAGGGCGCATCATGCTGACCATGATCGGCAAGCGATTGATGTTCGCGATCCCGAGCCTGATCGGGGTGGTGATCGTCACGTTCCTGCTGACGCGGGCGCTGCCCGGCGATCCTGCGGCGTATTTCGCCGGCCCTGCGGCGAACAAGGAGGCGATCGAGCAGATCCGCAAGAAACTCGGCCTCGACAAGCCGCTGATCGAGCAGTTTTTCCGTTACACCGCCGATCTCGCCCACGGCGATTTCGGCAATTCACTCACCACAGGCCAGCCGGTCGCGACTGAAATCCGCAATCGCCTGCCGGCATCGGCCGAGCTGACGCTGCTCGGCCTCGTCATTTCGGTTGCCATCGCGCTGCCGCTCGGCGTACTCGCCGCAACCCGCCCGGGCTCGTGGATCGACCATCTCTGTCGCATCACCACGACCGCCGGGGTGTCGCTGCCGGTATTCTTCACCGGATTGGTGCTGGTCTATATTTTCTATTTCAAGCTCGGATGGTCGCCAGCGCCGCTGGGGCGGCTCGATGTGTTCTACAGCGCGCCGGCGGCGGTGACCGGTTTCTATCTGATCGATGCCCTGATCGCGCGCGATTTCGAAACCTTCCGTTCGGCGTTCAGCCAGTTGATCCTGCCGGCACTGACGCTCGCAATCTTCTCGCTGGCGCCGATCGCGCGGATGACGCGTGCCTCGATGCTGGCGGTGCTGTCGTCGGATTTCGTGCGCACCGCGCGCGCCAGCGGCCTGTCGCCCGGCACGGTGATCGTCACCTACGCCTTCCGCAACGCGATGCTGCCGGTCATCACCACGCTCAGCATGGTGTTCTCATTCCTGCTCGGCGCCAACGTGCTGGTGGAAAAGGTATTCGCCTGGCCCGGCATCGGTTCCTACGCGGTCGAAGCCCTGATCTCGTCGGACTTCGCGCCGGTGCAGGGCTTCGTGCTGACCATGGCCGTGATGTATGTGCTGCTCAATCTGATGATCGACATTCTCTATGGCGTGATCGATCCAAGAGTGAGGCTGGAAGGGTGAGGTTGGAAGCATGAGCACCGTCGCACCTGCCGTTGAGCCCGTTGCCCCCGCGCGTAGCTCGGGTCTCGCCGCGATCTTCGAGCACACCCGCTATGTGCTGGGCGAGAACCGCGTCACCGCATTCGCGTTCGGGCTGTTGATCGTGATCGTGTTCGCGGCGCTGTTCGGTCCTTATGTGGTTCCATACGATCCGCTGGCGTCCGACACCGCCGCGGCGCTGAAGCCGCCGTCATCGGCGCATTGGTTCGGCACCGACCAGTTGGGCCGCGATATTTTCAGCCGCGTCATCGTGGCGACGCGGCTCGACACCTTCATCGCGGTGGCCTCCGTGGTGCTGGTGTTCTTGATGGGCGGGCTCGCCGGCATCTCGGCGGGGTATTTTGGCGGCTGGACCGACCGCATCGTCGGCCGCATCGCCGATACCATCATGGCGTTTCCGCTGTTCGTGCTGGCGATGGGGATTGTGGCGGCGCTCGGCAACACCGTGCAGAACATCATCATTGCGACCGCGATCGTGAATTTTCCGCTCTATGCGCGCGTCGCCCGCGCCGAGGCCAATGTGCGGCGCGACGCCGGCTTCGTGCAGGCGGCACGATTGTCAGGCAATGGCGAGTTTCGCATCCTGCTGGTGCACATCCTGCCCAACATCATGCCGATCATGATCGTGCAGATGTCGCTGACCATGGGCTACGCCATCCTCAATGCGGCCGGGCTGTCGTTCATCGGGCTCGGGGTGCGGCCGCCGACCGCCGAATGGGGCATCATGGTCGCGGAAGGCGCGGGCTTCATGGTGTCGGGCGAATGGTGGATCGCGCTGTTTCCCGGCCTCGCGCTGATGATCGCAGTGTTCTGCTTCAATCTGCTCGGTGACGGCCTGCGCGACATCGTCGATCCGCAGCGAAGGACGTGAGTATGAGCGGTGCTATTCCAGATGCCGTCGTCATTGCCGGGCTTGACCCGGCAATCCATCGTTGGAAGAGCATTTTCAAATTCTCGATGGATGCGCGGGTCAAGCCCGCGCATGACGGTGTGGAGATCGGGGACACGCCATGACCGCGCAGCCGCTGCTCAACGTCAACGATCTCACCGTGGAATTCGCCACCCGGCGCGGCATCGTCAAGGCGGTGCAGCATGTCAACATCACCGTCGCCAAGGGCGAGACGCTTGGCATCGTCGGCGAATCCGGCTCGGGAAAATCCGTCACCTCCTACGCGGTGATGCGGATTCTCGACCGTGCCGGCAAGATCGCCGAAGGCTCGGTGATGTTTTCCGGCATCGACGTCAAGGCGGCGACCGAGAACCAGATGCGCGACCTGCGCGGCCGAGAAATCTCGATGATCTTCCAGAATCCGCGCGCGGCGCTCAATCCGATCCGCAAAGTGGGCGACCAGATCGAGGACGTGCTGCGCCAGCATGTGCAGTCGGCGGCGAGCGATCGCGGCGAGAAGGCGATCGAGGCGCTGGAGCAGGTTAAGATCGCACGGCCGCGCGAACGCTATCACGCCTATCCGTTCGAACTGTCCGGCGGCATGTGTCAGCGCGTGGTGATCGCGCTGGCGCTGGCCTGTAATCCGCAGCTTCTGATCGCGGACGAGCCGACCACCGGTCTCGACGTCACCACGCAAAAAGCGGTGATGGACCTGATCGTCGAACTCACCAAGCGGCGGGGCATGTCGACGATCCTGATCACGCACGATCTTGGTTTGGCTGCGGCCTATTGCGACCGCGTGGTGGTGATGGAGAAGGGACGGGTGGTCGAAACCGCGCTGTCCGCCGATATCTTCGCCAAGCCGGAACACGCCTACACCAAGAAGCTGATGCGCGCGACACCGCGCATCGGTGCCTCCTTGCGTGATCTGCTGCCGGAGGAGGAAGCCGCGGCGCTTCCTTCCTCGCAAGATTCTTCAAAAGCGATGGACCCCCGGGTCAAGCCCGGGGGTGACGCTTCACTGAGCGGCGACGTTTCCGCAAAACCGCTCCTGCTCGTTGAAAAGCTCGTCAAGGAATATCCGCGCCAGGGCGCCACCGCGACGCTGGCAAAACTGTTCGCGCGCAAGCCACCGGTCGAAACCGAACAATTCCGCGCCGTCGACGGCATCAGCTTTGGCGTAGGCCATGGCGAGAGCGTCGGGCTGGTCGGCGAATCCGGCTGCGGCAAATCCACCACCTCGATGATGGTGATGCGGCTATTGGACCAGACCTCGGGCCGCATCGTGTTCGACGGCGACGAGATCGGCGCCATCCTGCCCAATGCCTTCGCGCGGCTGCCGCTGCGCAAGAGCATCCAGATGGTGTTTCAGGATCCGACCGACAGCCTCAATCCGCGCTTCACCGCCGCGCGCGCGATCGTCGATCCGATCATGCAGCTTGGCGACATCAAGGGGCGTGACGCGTTGCGCGCTCGCTGCGAGGAGCTTGCGGGCCTGGTCGGATTGCCGATCAATCTGTTGGATCGCTTCCCGCATCAATTGTCGGGTGGACAGAAGGCCCGCGTCGGCATCGCGCGCGCCATCGCGCTGCATCCCAAACTGGTCATTCTCGACGAGCCGACCGCCGCGCTCGATGTTTCGGTGCAGGCGGTGGTCCTGAATCTGCTGCACGACTTGAAACAGTCCATGGGCATGAGCTATCTGTTCGTGTCGCATGATTTGAATG
>Ga0209438_1000127_pt1 | contig 19965 bp, 21 predicted proteins | sample GraSoi_2013_20cm_FD_185825 | JGI IMG/M metagenome (GOLD analysis project Ga0209438, IMG submission 185825) | Grasslands soil microbial communities from the Angelo Coastal Reserve, California, USA - Sample 9_17_2013_20cm (SPAdes) (version 2) | ecosystem: Environmental > Terrestrial > Soil >...
TCGAGGGTTTCGTTGTCCTTCACAGCGGAGAGTGTAGCGCCTCGGGTCGGGCGCACGGCTCGCGAGCGGGAATTGATCGGGGCCGCTACTGCGAGAGCAACAGCGTGACACCGCCGGAGAAGCGCCAGGACGAGGGCACGTTGTCGATGTGCTTGAAATACCTGAAGTCGCCACGCACCGCCAGACGGTCGTCCAACGGGTAGATCAGTCCCGCGCCAAGGTTGAAGCCGATCTCCGTCGTCTCGAAGGACTCTCGCTCCGGCCGCACTTCGACCGAGTAGTGGCCGGCCCCGATCCCGGCAGCCACGTACGGCCGGACGGCGAAATCGAGGATGTACAGGATGCCCGCGTGTGCCGTCGTCAGCGATGCGTCGACGTCCGGATTGTCAGGCGCCGTATCGAAGACATGCCCGAGCTCGCCCTCGAGCGCGAACTGCGGCGTCAGGTAATAGTCGAGGGCGCCCGCAAGCGAGAGCGAGGCGTCGCCGTCGGGGTCGAATGCGACGCCGAGCAAGGGCGAGATCGTCCACGCGCCGGCCTGAACCGGCGATTGCGCGCGCGCCAGCGTCGGGAGGGCGGCGACGAGCAGGATGGCGATACCCAGACGTGGGTTCATCTACGATCCGCGCTCTTCCCGATGCCCAGGACGCGCGACCAGAAGCCGCGCTTCCTCTTCGCGGGCGGTTCCTCGGCGCGGACGTCCGCGGCCTGCCCATGGGGATCGGCCTGCGCCGCCTGCTGCTGGAGCGGCGTCGTCGACGGTTCCTGCGCGATCGCGATTCCACGCGGCAGCGCGTCCGGCGAGGGCGGCGAAGGGACGACGAGCGCGCGCAGCAGGCCGGAGCGATGGATCGGGCAGAGGTCAATCGGCTCCGTTCCCTGCGCGAAGTATTCGACGCGCACGGCGGCGTCGGGTGCGCGCCGGCAGTCGCTCGTGGCCAGCCGTCCGCTGGCGGCGTCGATATCGACGGGGATCACGCCTGGCGGCGGCCGGAACCATTCGGGCTTGTCGCCGCGCGTGGCCGCAGTCATGAAGCGCGCCCAGAGCGGAACGGCGAGCTGCGCGGCGTAGCCGCCGCGGATGATGGTGCGCGGCTGGTCGTATCCCACCCACACACCGGTGACGAGCCGTGGCGTGTAGCCGACGAACCACGCATCGCGGTAGTCGTTGGTCGTGCCGGTCTTGCCGGCCGCGGGGAGGCGGAACCCGAGCTCACGCGCCTGGGCCGCGGTGCCGGCGTCGATCACGTCCTCGAGCATCGACGTGATCAGGAACGCCGTCGCCGGGCTCACGGCGCGCGTCGATGCCGCTGGCGACTCGTACAGCACCTGCCCGTCGCTCGACGTCACGCGGCGAATCAGCGCCGGACGCGCGAGCTCGCCGCCGTTGGCAAACGCCCCGAACGCGGAGGTCAACGAGAGGAGCGTGACCTCTCCCGTGCCGATCGCGAGCGATGGCACGCGCGGCATGCGGCCCAGGCCGAGGCGCGCCGCATAATCGACCGCCGCAGGGACGCCGATGGTCTGCAGCATGCGCACCGCGGCGCGATTGCTCGACACGCGAAGCGCCGCGCGCATCGTCATCGCTTCGTCCGTCACATGTTCGTCGTCCGGCAGCCACGTCGCCTCGGACAGCGTCGCCGGCGCATTCAACCCGCTGATGATCGTTGCCGGTGAATAGCCCTGTTCGAGAGCGGCGGCGTAGACGACCGGCTTGAACGCGGAGCCAGGCTGCCGTTTCGATTGCGTCACCCGGTTGAACGGACTGGCGCGGAAGTCGCGCCCTCCGACCATCGCGCGCACCTCGCCGGTGCGGGGGTCGAGGGCGACCAGCGCCGCCTGCAACGCGGTTTCCGGGGTGCGCGCCGATGCAGGGCGGTTCTGCCGCCGTTCGATGTCCGCGATCGCGCGCGTCACCTCCGCTTCCGCGGCATGCTGCATGTCGACGTCGAGCGTGGTCTCGACACGCAGGCCGGCGCGGTAGACGCGCTCCCATCCGAACAGGTCGACGAGCTGTTTCCGGACTTCCTCCTTGAAGTACTGCCCGTACGCTTCCTCGCGCCGCAGCGCGTCGTCGAGGCGCAGCGGCGATCGAAGCGCGGAGCGATATGTGGGCTCGTCGATGACGCCGGCGTCGCGCATCACGTCGAGCACCGTCGCGCGCCTCGCGAGCGCACGCGTGGCGTTGACCGTTGGCGCGTAGGCGGAGGGCGATTTCACGAGGCCCGCGATCAGCGCCGCCTCCGCGACGTCCAGGTCGGACGCGTGCTTGCCGAAGTAACCGAGCGATGCGGCTTCGACTCCGTAGAGGCCGTCGCCGAAGTACGCCTTGTTCAGGTACAGCTCGAGGATCTGATCCTTGCTGAACGTGCGTTCGAGGCGGCCGGCGAGCACGAGCTCCTGCAGCTTCCGGCGGATGGTCTTGTCCGGCGTCAGGAAGCTGAGCCGCGCGAGTTGCTGCGTGATGGTGCTCCCGCCCTGCTCGGCGCGGTTGCGCGCCAGGTCGTGCAGCAGCGCGCCCGCCAGGCGGATCGGATCGACGCCGCCGTGGTCGTAAAAGCGCCGGTCTTCGACCGCGATCATCGCGCGCGTCAGGTTCGGTGACACGCGCGAGAGCGGAACCTGGAGCCGCTGCTCCTCGAAGATCGTGAATGCGTGGCGCCCCTGCGCATCGGTGACGGTGGTGGCGTGCGCCATCGACGCCGCGGCGCGGATGGCGGTGGGACCGGGCAGCGAGCGGACCGCGCCGTATACGTAGCCAAGCGCCGCCCCCGTCGTGGTCCACGATGCCAGGCACAGGGCGACGATCGACGTCAGCGCCAGTGTCCGGTGCGAGTCGACGAACGTCTCGAGACGACGGGGATCCGGGAGTTGCACGAGGGTCACCCGGCGGGGAGCAACGGTCGTGCCGTCGAGAGAAGAATCGGTTTCTCGAAAGTTCGCGGGGCAATCCGCCCTGCCGGATGCTTACGCGCCCCCGGGTGCAGGTAAGAACTACCGGGCCGCACGGGCGGCGCTACACGGAGGCACGCCGGCGGCCGTCCGGTTATCGGCGCGCCTCCGGCCGGGCCGCGAGGTCGTCAGCTGCCCGGTCCGCCCGCGTCAGTTCTCGTCGAGGACGTCCACCGTGGCATCGCCGCTGTTCGAGACGTACACACGGTTGTTCGCGGGATTCACGGTGACGAAGCTCGGATAGGCGCCAACCGGCCGGAGCGAGACCTCGTTTGTCGCGCCGTCGATGACGAGCAGGTTCGAGGACATGCCGTCGGTGACGTAGACCCGGTTCGTCACCTCGTTGATCGCCACGGAGTTCAGCAACGCGAAGCCCCAGGGACCGTACGGGATCGCGACGTGCGTCGTGTCGCCGGTGGCGCCGTCGATCACCGTGACGTCGCCATTGGCCTGGGCGCCCAGGACGTAAATCCTGTTGGTCGTCGTGTTGACGGCGACGAAAGCCGGTTGAATGCCGGCGGCGATGCTGGTGGTCTCGTGCGTGGCCCCGTCGATGACGGTCACCGTCCCGGGTTGCGTGACCTGTTCGGTCGCGTTCGCCACGTACACCTTGTTCGTCAACGGGTTGACCGCGACCGAATACGGCAGCTCGCCGACCGGTATCGTCGCGATCACCGTGTTGGCGGACCCGTCGATGACCGAGACGGTGCCGGTCCAGATATTGGCGACGTACACGCGGTTCGTGATCGCGTTCACGGCGATGCCGCGGGGCCTGGTGCCGACCGCGATGTTCGTCGTCTCGTTGGTCGTGCCATCGATGGCGGTGACACTGTCGCCCATGATGTCCGCGACGTAAATGCGGTTCGTGTTCGGGTTGATCGCGACCGAGATGGGGCCCTCGCCGACGGGAACGAGCTTTCTCTTCTTGCCTTCCCCGTACCCGTAGATGACGCTGACGGTGTTGTCGTTCGAATTGGTGATATAGGCGTAGCCTGTGTGCGGATTGACCGCAACGGCGGCGGGATTCAGGCCGGCATGAACGGTGGACACGGCGTGGGCGATCGGATCGATGACGCTCGCGTCGGACGACTGATCGTTGACGACGACCAGCTCGTTCGTCTGTGGAATGATCGCCGAGGCGCCCGGGTTGAGTCCGACGGTCACGGTCACGACGCTGGAGGCCGCGCCAATCAGGCAAAACGACGAGGCCAGTCCGGCGACGAGCAACGGGAACATCCAGCGGTGTCGCCTGTTCTGCATGGGGCGGCGAAGGCGCAAAAACCGAACCAGCCGGCGGCGAGGGCGGTTGTCGAACGATTTGGCGTGGTGGCGCGCGGTCTCTCGGATCGCCGGGGACAGAACCAAACGCCGGCCTCACGAAACGGTAAGTTGCGGCGGCGGGGGAGCATGTCGAACGAGACGGACGATCGGTTCACGGTGACCTGCCCGTACTGCGGCGAGGAGCTCGAGATCTACGTCGAGCCCGACGTCCACGGCACGTTCGTGCAAGACTGCGAGGTGTGCTGCAACCCGTGGCGGGTGGATCGCGCGGACGGGTCGGAGTAGTCGCCGGCTCAGGCCGCCGGGAGGGTCACGACCTCCTGCGCCACCTCAATGCGTTCTGAAAGGAGAATCGAAATGTTGAAATGGAAGATTCTCACGCTAGTCGGATTGTCGTTCGGAGTGGCCGGAATCGGTTGGGGGTTCGCGCAGCAGCAGAAGGCTATCGGGTTCTATGAGCTGCGCATCTACACGGCTCAACCCGGAAAAAGGGAAGCGCTCGCGGCCCGCTTTGCAAGCCGAACGGCTGCAATTTACGCGAAGCATGGCATCACAAACGTGGGCTATTGGATTCCGCAGGAGAGCGACCCGGAACTCGGCATCAGCGCCGAGAACACGTTCATCTACATTAGGGGGTACCCGTCCAAGGCGGAACGGGATCGACGGCTCAAAGCGGCTCACGACGATCCTGAGTTTGCCGAAGTCGTGACAAGACAAGAACAGAACCCGCAGACGAGGCTCATCGTCAAGGCGCATAACATCGACATGGTGCCTGACGGCAACTACAGCGCGATAAAGATCGTGCCGTGATTGGCAAAGGCGCGGGACTCAAAATCCGCGCGTCCCTGCTGGTCGGCCTGATTCTTTGGGGGTTGCATCTTCCCCTGCACGACCTGCTCACGTATCCGGATCGCATTTCGGTGCTGCCGAACCTGCAGGCCGACGCCGACACCTACGATCGCGCTGCGCGCACGGTGCTCGCGCTTCTCTACGCCGTCACCGGGCCGTCCTTTGTCGCCGGCAAGCTGTTGAACTTCGCGGCGCTGATTGTCGTGCTGCTGCTGTCGGCGTGGATCGCGCGGCGCGCCTTCGACCCCGCCTCCGGGTGGGCCGCGGCAGTGCTGGTGGGTCTTCCCCGCGGTGCTTGCGGCGGTGATGGTGGTCTACATCATCACGCTCTCGTCGTTCCGCTTCTCGGTGCCGTCGCTGCCCGTCGCCTACATCCTTGCGAGTGGACCAGTGGCGTCGCTTGCGCGGCGCACGAAGTCGGCCCTCTCCGCGCCGGCGGTGATGCTGCCGGTAACGCTCGTGTTGACGATCGCGATCAGGATGCAATTTCAGTCGTGGCCGCTGACGATCTCGCTCGATGCCGCCGATCTCGACGGCGTCAATGCCGCCAACACGATCGATCCCGTGTCGCAGCGGCCGGCGCGCATCGCTGATGCCAGGCGCGGTGTGCGGCCCGTGGCGCTCTTACCGGACGAATATCTACCCGCGGGTCGCATGGTGGTCACGATGCGCGCACGTAGCGTGACACCGGCCGTGTCAGCTCAGACGCCCGTGGCGCGCATCGTCGTCTTTCAGCTTGACGGCCGCCAGGCATGCGTGAGTGACCTCACCGCAGCGCAACTGCCGGCGGCATTCGCAGAGGTGGCGGTGCCCTGCGCGCTGACGGTCGACGGGCCGGCCACCCTGATCGTCTACAGCCTGGGCGCCAATGAGATCGCGATCGACCGCATCAACCTGACCTGGATGCGATGACACGCGAGTAACATACCGCCACGCGCCCGTAGCTCAGTTGGATAGAGCACCGGCCTTCGAATGCGGCGGTTCGCATACGATCACCAAGGCGCCCGTAGCTCATCTGGATAGAGCACCGCCCTTCTAAGGCGGGGGTAGCAGGTTCGAGTCCTGCCGGGCGCGCCATTCCGACACAACGGCAGCTGGGACTTCCGCCCACGCCCATCAACGCACACGCAGCGTGTCTGCGCCCGAGCGTGTCGCCATCACAGTCTGACCATTGGCAGCGGTGTCAGCGGATGCGTTCGGAATCGATGAAGGGCTAGCTGCACGAGGCGCCAATGAAATCCCGCGTCCGGCCACGTTGCGAACAGACGCGCAACAAACGGACGCGGAATACCGAATCTCCTCAAGCCACCTGTCACGTCGATCCAGTCGGCTTGCCGGAATGGCTCGACGAGCGAGTGTGGATTCGCCATTGACGGCGTGATCTTGTGATGGTCCGCTATCATCGTTGAGATGTCGGTGATCCAGTCCTCCCGCGCGCGGGCGACCAGGTACTCGCGTGCGAGCGCGATCGAAGGCGCGATGTAGTCAAACGTCCTGTCCGTCCAGATCCCTAAGTCGTGGAAAACCGCGGCGGCAGCGATCTTTTCGACCTCGCCACGGCCTCCCACGATCGCAACGCACAAATTCACAACCCGATACACGTGGTTTCGATACGCGACGAGGTCATTACCTAACGCCGATGCGTGACCGTCCAGAACGTCATCGATGGTTGGAATGCGCGTCAGCAGGGCGTCGTAGTCTGCAACGCTATTGCCTGGCTCGAATGCCACACGATTACGCGACCCCGATGCGCCCGTTGAGCCAGCGCTGGATGGCTTCATTCGCCGTCCTTCATCGAGATGCTTGCCGGAACCGCGTTGATGCCACGTCAGTTCGTCGAGCTATTCGTCGAACGGAGCGTTGATCAACAAGTCGACCGTTGATACGGCTTTGTAGCCAGGCACGAACCGCTCGCCGAAGTCGCGCAGGAAGTTGTCGTGACTCGTCTCCGGCTTCGCCGTGACGAGCCGACAGCACGTCTCGGTAAATCTCTGCTTCATCCTCAGGCGGGGGAAAGCACTGACGATGCGTTCGACATCGCCTGCCGGAAGTGCCTCGACGCCGAAGCCGCCATAGTCGAGTCCGATGCCCATCGTGCCCACCGCCACCTCCGGCTCCTTGTGAAGCGCGAGCGATGGCGTCGAGTTGAGCGCAACCAGGTCCCAGATCAGTTGTGCACGGCGAGCCGAGAGGCCCTCGCCTTTGATGAACGACAGTGCGGCATCGGCGCCGTTCACCTCGAAGCGATTGGGCCCTGACACACTGCCAGTGAGGCCGATGTCGTGCAGTATCGTGCCAACAGCCACGACCTCGTGGTCGTAGTCGATTCCCTTTATGCGGCCAATCGCTTCTGCGAACAGCCACGAACGCATTGCGTGATTGAACAGATACGGCTCGGAGAGCCCTTGCGCATACTCAATCACCGCGGTGATGAGCGGATTGTCTGGCACGCTGACGCCTGCAATCAATCGTGTCCGTGGCGCTTCGTAATTCATGGATCCAGCAGATCCATTGACCGGTATTTCTGCAGCCTTACTGCTAGCCATCGTTGACTCTCCGATCGTCTCCTAGGACTACGGGCCTCGACGCCCTTAGCGCAGGAGGATGGGCTGATTCAGCCACTCCTGGAAGCGGATCTCGCCGAGTCGTGCATCGTTGGCAGGAATGAGCGAGCGTTCGCCGAGTTCTGCCCCGAAGTACCGCGCGTGCGGGTCAACGACAACCTCGCGGGGGTCGTTGCGCGCACCGAGGCCCTGACGGATCAGTTCATCGAACCGGAACTGTTGGGGACCGGCCACCTCAACGGTGCCATTCAGTGGCGCGCCCACGGCGATCCTGCCGACGGCCTTGGCGACGTCATCAGCCGCCATAGGCTGAATGAGTACCGGCGGCAGCCGAACCGTCGTTCCGTCAGTGGCTTCATCGGCGATGCGCGCGATGAACTCGAAGAACTGCGTCGCGTGGACGATCGAGTACGGGATCCCGGCGCCCGTGATCAGCGCTTCCTGGGCGTTCTTCGCTCGGAGGTAGGGACTGCTGGGTATGCGCTCGGTTCCCACCACTGACAGCGCGACGTAATGCTTCACACTCGCTGCTGCCGCGTAATTCAGCAGGTTGCGGGTGGATGTCGTGAAGAAGTCCATGACGGCTGTGTCCTCGAACGACGGAGAGTTCGAGACGTCGACGACGACCGACGCGCCGTGAAGGGCCTGAGCCAGTCCCTCGCCGGTGAGCGTGTTGACGCCAGTGTTTGGCGCAGCCGCGACGGCTTCGTGGCCTTGTTCGCGGAGCGTCGTCACGAGTTTCGATCCGATGAGCCCGGTGCCGCCGATGATGACGAGTTTCATGTTGGTCCTTTCACGTGACGTGAACGCTTAGCAACGTGGATACCGGGCGGACCGAACGATGCGGCGTCGAAATCGTTGCGTGTCGGCGCTCGCGAGGCGCGCTCTTGCGGCTGGACATCTCACAACGCGCCATCGCGTTCACAAGCTTTCGTCACCGGCAGCAGTGTGCGAACTCATGATCGGCATCGGTAATCCCACTCCACGGTGTTCGTCAGGCTGGCCTTGTTTTTGCCTTGTCGGCCGTCCGCAAGGGATCGCAACCGCGAACGAACATGAGCGGTGAAGAGGAAGTTCGCACGCGCAGGGCGCGCCCACAGACCGACTCAGGAGACAGGCACATGAGCACGATCACGGTGAAGGATGGCACGACGATCTACTACAAAGACTGGGGCAAGGGTCCAGTCGTCACCCTCTCGCATGGATGGCCCCTGAACTCCGATATGTGGGACGGCCAGATGCTGTTCCTCGCACAGCATGGCTTCCGGGTCGTGGCGCACGATCGTCGTGGCCATGGCCGATCGAGCCAGGCTTGGTCCGGAAACGACATGGACGGGTATGCCGACGATCTGGCAGCCGTGATCGAGGCCCTGGATCTCAAGGACATCACGATGGTGGGCCACTCGACTGGCGGCGGAGAAGTCGCGCGCTACATCGGACGGTACGGCACGAAGCGTCTCGTAAAGGCGGTCCTCATAGCCGCCGTGCCGCCGCTCCTGTTGAAATCTGCGGCCAATCCGGAAGGACTCCCCATCGAAGTCTTCGACAGCTTGCGGAGCGGCCTGGCCAAGGACCGCTCGCAGGCCTACGAAGACTTCGCTCCCTTGTTCTATGGCGCCAACAGACCTGGTGCGCAGGTGTCCCAAGGCACGCTGGATCAGTTCTGGCTCTGGAGCATGCAGGCCGGCCTCAAGAACGCGTACGACAGCATCAAGGCCTTTTCTGAAACGGACTTCACTGAAGACCTCAAGAAGTTCGATATCCCGACCTTGGTCATGCACGGTGAGGACGACCAGATCGTGCCCGTCAAGGATTCGGCGAAGAAGTCAGCAAAGCTGATCAAGGGGGCGGCGGAAATCTACTATCCGGGCCTGCCGCACGGCCTCACCGCCACGCACGCCGACCTTGTGAACCGCGACCTGCTCGCGTTCTGCCAGCAAGGCAAACGGAAGGCCGCTTGAATCTCTGTTGTCACGCGAGACGAGGAGGAGAAGATGACCATCGCGAGCACCGAGCCGACCATCACTGACCACGAGGCAGCGCAGGTCGAACGCGCGAACGCCTCGAGCGCCACACCCGTGGCCTTCGTTCACGGGCTCTGGCTGCTGCCCTCGAGCTGGGACCGCTGGGTGACGCTGTTCGAGGAAGCCGGCTACGTGGCGTTGACACCGGGCTGGCCCGACGATCCCGAGACCGTCGCCGAGGCCAGAGAGCACCCTGAGGTGTTCGCGGGCAAGGGGATCCGCGAGATCGCCGACTACGAGGAGGCGATCATCCGCCGCCTGGATCGGAAGCCCGTGATCATCGGCCATTCCTTCGGGGGCCTGCTGACCATGATTCTCGCCGGGCGCGGGCTCGCCGCCGCGTCGGTCGCGATCAGCCCTGCTCCGTTCCGCGGCGTGCTCCCGCTGCCGCTCGCGGCGCTGCGCTCGGCCAGCGTCGCCCTGCGCAACCCGGCGAACTGGAACCGAGCGGTCCCGCTCAGCTACGAGCAGTTCCGCTACAGCTTCGCGAACGCGGTCGGCGAGGACGAGGCGAAGGAGCTGTACCTCGGCTACTCCGTCCCCGGCGCCGGTGAGCCGCTCTTCCAGGCGGCGTCCGCGAACTTGAATCCCTGGTCAGAGGCGAAGGTCGACTCGACGAACCCGGAGCGGGGTCCGATGCTGATCGTCTCGGCCGACTCGGACCATACGGTCCCCTGGGCGATCGCGAACGCGTCCTACGAAAAGCAGAAGCGCAATAAGGGCGTGACCGAGATCGTCAAGATGCCGGGCCGCGGGCACGCGCTGACGATCGACGCCGGCTGGCGGGAGGTCGCCGAGAAGGCGCTCGAGTTCGTCAAACGGTTGACATGAGCCCGATCTCGCATGCGGCCCGCGCGTCTGCAGTCGGTGACTCGCTCGGGATCGGGCTCCAAGGCGCGGTTCGCGTTTAAACGGTCGGCACGGTGCCACCGTCAATCACGTATTCCGTTCCGGTAATTGAGGCGGCACGCGGTGACGCGAGGAACGCGACCAGTTCGGCCACTTCACTCGGCCGAGCCGGCCGCCCGATGGGAATGCCGCCAAGCGAATCCATCAGGATTTTCCGTGCTCCGTCGTAGTCGGTGCCCTGCTTGGCCGCCAGTTGGTTGACCAATCCAATCGCACCATCCGTCTCGACCCAGCCAGGCGAGACCCGAACAACGCGGATGCCCTTCGGGCTCACCTCCTTCGACAAGCCCTTGCTGTAATTGGCCAGTGCCGCCTTCGCTGCCGCGTACGCAATGGTGGCCTCAGGCAACGGCAGCCGGCTCTGAATCGACGTGATGTGAATGATGACGCCCGAGTGCTGCGCCAGCATCGACGGAAGCAGCGCTCGATCCAGTCGAACCGCCGCGAACAGATTCAGATCGAGTGCGCGCTGCCATTCGCGATCGTCCAGCACGGCGAAGCCGCCCACCGGAGCGGACGATCCACCGACGACGTGTACGATGACATCGATGCCGCCGAATCGACGGTTCACCGCCTCGACGACCGTCCTGCAGCCATCGGCTGTCGCGACATCGGCTGCGACAAAATCGACGCCAGATGAATCGTCGGACGCCGTCCGCGCCGTCGTGAGCACCGTCGCTCCGGATTCCCGCAGCCGGGCGGCGATGGCTTGACCGATCCCTTTCGTGCCGCCCGTCACGAGCGCACGAAGCCCTTGAAGCTCGTGAGCGTCCGTCGCCATCAACGGATGTCCAGCGACGCGATCTTGCCGCCTTCGAGCCGGAAGATGTGATCGAGCTCGACAGGGCTGTTGGGAAAGTCGCCGGCCACGCGCCCGACGACGATGGTTGCGCCGTCGCGCACGGTCGAACTGATGGGCGCCACGGTATGGTGATACTTCGCTCGAGCCGCAGCGTTCCACCGTTCGATTGCGACGGTTCCAGTGAACGTGCCGCCTTCGTCGTGCACGACGCCGTCGTTGGCGAAGCAGCGAGCCAACCGAGCGGCGTCACCCGCCCTCTCGGCAGCGAAGTACTCGGCGATCGGTTTCGGCAGTGAGATCGACATGGCGAGGCGTCCTCCTCCGGAGAATAGGCACTACACTAGCCGGATGGCAAGAACGCACAAAAAGGTGAGGTTCTTACCCAAAGGTAAGCGCAAACATACCGAGGCCTCCGCCGCGAAAGGTGTCGAAGAAGTGCTGCGGATTCTCGAGGGTCGATGGAAGCTCGTGATCCTCTTCCATCTGTTCGGTGGGCACGTCCGCCGGTTTTCGGAGTTGCGCCGTTCGATCCCGGCCGTGTCCGAAAAGATGCTGATTCAGCAACTGCGTCAGATGGAACGCGACGGCGTGGTACGACGTGTCGTGCACCATCAGGTGCCGCCGAAAGTGGAGTACAGCCTCACCGATTGGGGACAGGCGCTGTGCCCCGCGCTGAACGCATTACTGACCTGGGTAGAGCTCAGGCCGTCGACCGAGGTGGTGTCCGTCCTGCCCATTCGCGGACTACCGATGCCCGCTACCGATCGGGTGTCTTCGGCGCATCCGATGGATTGACGTAGCGAGTGTCTGTGGGTCCGATTCCCGTGATCTGCACGAGTACGGGCTCGGCACCCGTGCGAGCAAAATGATTCCTACCGCCCGGTTCCGAGTACACGCTGCCTAGCGGCAGCCGCTTCAAGGCATTTTCATCAAATCGATCGCCGTAGCCGAATTGCCACGTGCCTGAGACAACGGTCGCCATCCGATCGTCGCGGTGCGAATGAGCCGGAATGGTGGTGTTCGCGGGCACAGACAGGATGATCGTATAAAAGCCAGGCTTTGACGGATCGCCGGCGAGCACTTTCGTGCTCACGCCAGCGAGGAACGAGCTTCCGACTTGTTCATTGCCGGTCTGGTTCGCGCGTACTTCATCGGGTCTCAATCGCATCTGCGGGAGCGTGGATCTCGATGCCTGCGACCTCGAGGGAGCGCTCCCTGGTGAAGCCGTAGTAGCCCCTGCGGATGGGTTGAGAAACGCGACGAGCGCGTCCATCGTCGCCTGGGGACTCTCCTCCATGACCCAGTGGCCGGTGTTCGGCAACGTCACCGATCGGGCATTCGTGGCCACGAGCTGAACCTGCTGGGCAAGGGCCGCGCCGTTAGCCTTCTCTCCACCGATGGATAGAACCGGCATGGTGAGTTTCGTTTGTGAGAGGCGCGCGAAGTCTCTGGCTGCCTGCTGAAACGACACGAAGTACGCCCACCCGGCACGCATCCTCCCCGGACGCGCGTATGTCGTGGCATAGGCCTGGCGGTCCGTCTCGGGCAGCGATCGCGTCTTGTCAGCGGCGAAGTTGTTCCAGAAGTGCTCGAAGTACGTCCGCTCACGACCGCGAACAAGGGCCTCCGGCGTGGGCCCGTTGAAGCGGAAGTGCCAGATCGCAGGATTGTTGTAGATCGCCTCCCAGCCTGCGACGCCCGGCAGAAACGCGTCCATGAGCACCAGCCTGTCAACCTCGTCTGGGAACTGGGCGGCGTACGCGTAGGCGACCATCAATCCGATGTCGTGTCCGACGACGGCCGCCTTGCTCACACCGAGGCTTTTCACGAGCGCATGCATGCGGGCGGCGGCGTGTGTCATGTCGAGGCCGTCGGCTGGAATCGCGGAACCCCCGATCCCAGGCAGATCGGGTGCAATCACGGTGTGCGTCGCAGCGAGACGCGGTATCAACGGCCGCCACATGCGCGATGTTTCGGCGTAGCCGTGCAGGAGTACGATGGCTGGACCGCTGCCCGCGGTCAGATACTGCACCGACACTCCATCCACAGTTGCCGTGCGGACAGCGATCGCTGCCCTCGCTCCGGCAGTCTGCTGCTGCTGCGCGCGGGGCGCGACGGGCTGTGCGACGAGTGCCAGGACGAACCCGAACACGCAGAGCCAGTGCCGCTTTGCCATGAGATGCCTCCTGAACGTGAGCGTTGCCATTGCGCTCGATTCGATTGCCGTCTTCTCCGTCGCTCCAGGCTCTTACGTAGCGTGCGAGTGCGCGTCAATCCACGAGCTGACGTCGGTCATCACCGATTCCTTCCCGAGGTCGTTGAGGAGGTCATGAAAATGTCCCTCATACAGCTTCAAGGTCTTGTCCGTTGAGCCGGCGCGGTCGTAGAACAACTGGCTCCCGCTCGGTTTGGCGGCCTTGTCTTCTGTCCCATGAAGAATGAGCAGCGGTAATCTGATGCGCGCGAACTCCTCCTTGAGCCGCTCGTCCGAACGAACCAACTCGGCAACCGTCTTGGTCGGCTGCGTCTCGTGCGCGATGAGCGGATCGCCGTTCATGGCGGCCACGACCTGCGGATCACGTGAGAAGTCCTCATTCTTGAGACGCAGGACGTGGGCGTGTGGCGCGACGTGACTGAGTCCCTTCAGCACCGCGAGCGCAAAATCTGGCGCGGGTGTTTGAAAGGCGAAGCTTTCGCAGATCAGGCCAGAGAGTGCTGACGGATGATCGAGCGTATACAGGCAGGCAAGGACCCCGCCGGCGCTATGCCCGAGCAAGAACACGGGAAGGCCCGCGTTTCTGGACCGAACGAGGTCAACGAGCGCCGCGATATCGCTCACGTAGTCGACGAACTTGTCGACGTAGAACCGTTCGCCGTCGGACCTGCCGCGTCCACGCAGGTCTACGGCATACGTGGCCTGGCCCACGGCCGCGAGGCTCTCAGCCACCCAGGCGTAGTACCCGCTGTGCGAATTGAAACCGGGGACGACCACGACCGCTCCGCGTGCGGTCGTCGGGGGCCGCCACGACCGAAAGAAGATTTTGAGGCCCTGGTTTTCAAGCGTTTCTTCGCGTGCCCCAATCGTCACACCGCTTGCCATCGAACACTCCTCGCTGCGCACGCCGCCTGCGCGCTGTTCCGATTGTGCGAACTGTCTTTCGCGGTGAATCCATTCCCGGACGTATGAAGGACAGTTCAGCAGGGTCGATCCCTGAGCTTCGCTGCGGGCAAGCAGCAGGACGCCCGCCCGATCAACGACTGAAACGTCCTTGAGGTCCAGGACCATGGGCCGAGTCCCGCTCGCGTCGACGAGCGTCTCGAGATCCGCGGTGTGATCGCCTGCGATGTCTCCGCTGACCATCAGCACAAGGGCGTCGTCGACTGTCGATCGCTGAATGCGAAACGTCATGTTGGAACCGCCCGATCCGAGACATCGCAACGCCCGCGCCCGGTGGGATGAGCGAAATCAGGAATGAAATGTGATGAAGCGAATGGTGGGATCTCGGCAAATGGCGAGTTTCCGACAGCCGATGGAGCAGGCTGGGGCCGCTTGTTGGAATCGGGTGTGGATGATAGCGTCGCCTCGAGTGGCAGCCGCACCCGAGGACCGTGAGGCGTTGCTGACGGGCGAGAACCAGCTTCTGGAGCGCCTGGCACAAGGCGAGGCATTGGAATCCATCCTTGACGGCGTCTGCCGGATGGTGGAGGGGATCTTCAGGGACTCGTTCGTCTCGATCATGCTGGTGAATCCCGATGACCATCGGCTCTGGTACGCGGCTTCAGGAAGCCTTCCGCCAGGCTACACAGAGGCGCTCAATGGCCTCGAGGTTGGGCCGTCCCAGGGTTCGTGTGGCGCGGCTGCGTACCGCAACGCCCCGGTGATTGTCGAGGACGTCGCCAGTGATCCGCTGTGGGCGCAGTACCGAGACGTCGCGGCTCACTTCGGGCTCCGCAGCTGCTGGTCCACGCCCATCCGCTCGGCGGACGGTAGCGTCGTGGGCACGTTCGCCGTCCTCTCGCGACAACCCGGTACGCCCACGTCGCACCATCAGCACATCGTTGCCGAGGTCACACACCTGGCGAGCATTGCGATCGCACACAAGCGCAACGAAGCCGCCCTGCGACAGAATCAGCAGGAGCTTCGACAGGTCATCGACGCGATTCCTCAGCTCATCGTCGCGATGAGTCCGGCCGGCCAGATCCTCTATGCGAACGAAGCGGTTCTCGAATCGACGGGCCTCAGCCTGAAGGAAGTGATGGCCGATGGCTTTCGCGAATGGCTGTTTCATCCCGACGATCTTCAAACGCTCCGAAGCGACCGCTCGGAGAGGATGCAGCGTGGTGTCCCCTTCGAATTGGAAATGCGGGCGCGTCTCAAGGACCGGCAGTACCGATGGTTTCTCGTCCAGTACAAGCCGCTCATCGACGGGGACGGACGCCTCGTGCGATGGTACGCCACGGGTACTGATATCAACGAGCGCAAGCGGGCTGAAGAGCAGATCCACAACGAGAATCTGGCCCTGCGCGAAGAGATCAGTCGCGCATCCATGTTCGAGGAAATCGTCGGGTCGTCGGACGCGGTCCGCCACGTACTGCAGCAGGTCGCGAAGGTTGCGCCGACAGACTCCACCGTGTTGATCACCGGTGAAACCGGAACAGGCAAGGAGCTCATCGCGCGTGCGATTCACAGGCGCTCGGTACGATCCACGCGTGCGTTCGTCACGGTGAACTGCGCCGCCATCCCGCCGTCGCTCATCGCGTCTGAGCTGTTCGGTCACGAGCGGGGCGCGTTCACGGGTGCGCTTCAGCGGCGGCAGGGCAAGTTCGAGCTCGCGAACGGCGGGACCATCTTTCTCGACGAAGTCGGTGAGCTCCCTGCGGACACGCAAATGGCCTTGCTGCGGGTGTTGCAGGAGCGTGAGTTCGAACGTGTTGGCGGCGGCCGCCCGATCAAGGTCGACGTGCGGGTGATCGCGGCGACGAACCGCGATCTGCAGACCGCGGTGGCTGAGAAGGCATTCCGGTCAGACCTGTTCTATCGCCTCAATGTGTTCCCCGTGGAAGTACCGTCGCTACGACAGCGACGGGCGGACATTCCACTGCTGGTGGAGTATTTCGTTCACCGCTATGCCAAGCGAGCGGGGAAGAAGATAGACGGAATCAGTGAACAATCGCTCGATCTGCTGCGCGATTATCCGTGGCCGGGCAACATCCGCGAATTGCAGAATGTCGTCGAGCGGGCGGTCATCGTGACCGACACCAATACGCTGAGCATCGATGACCGCTGGCTCGTGCGGCAGCGCTTGGTCGAGCCGGGTGCCAAGACGCCGCTGGATGACGAATTGACAGCCCACGAGCGATCGCGAGTCGAGGCGGCGCTCGCCGCGAGCAAGGGCCGGGTATCCGGCCCGACGGGGGCGGCGGCGAGACTCGGAATCCCGCGATCAACGCTCGAATCGAAGATCCGCTCGCTCAAAGTCAACAAGCATCGCTTCAGAGGCAACGAACCGTAGCAACAGCACAGTGTATTGATCGAGGCCATTACACGTACCGCTCGCGCCTAGAAGGCGGCCGACTCGGAGTCGGAGGACAGGAACGCCGCCGCGTGTCTCGCGAAAGACTCCGGATACTGGAATAGAGAGCCGTGCCCCGTGTCGGGGTACGTCAGCAAGACGGCGTTCGGCAGGTTCTCGCTCAATCGGTAGGAGTTGGGAACGGGAATCATTTCGTCGTGGACACCGTTCACGACGAGCGTGGGATGCCGGATGGCCCTGAGTTCGGCGAATCGCTGGCCTTTGAACGCTTCCCACTCGCGGAATGCCGCTGTCTGAGCGCTCGCGACCTTCGGACCCGACGCTGGATCGAGGTCGTCTTTGCGCTGTGAGATCCGCCGGATGAATGCCTCACCCGCGGCCTGACTCGCGGGCGACGATGTGAAGAAGATCTTTTTCAAGACATCGTATCCTCGGTTCGTTGGATCCTGGATGCGCTTCGCCAGGCTTGGTTTCTCGAGGTGCATGATGTCCTCGCCGCCTCGCGGCGCGGTCCCGACGAGGATCATCCGCCGAAAGATCGACGGCCGGTCCTGCACCATCTGCAGCGCGACCATCCCACCGAGGGAGTACCCGATCACGTCGCACGTCTTTATTCCAAGTTCGTCCAGAAAGGCCATCGCGTGTTCCGCCATTCCGGCGATCGTCCCCGGGACGTCGCCGGTGGAACGCCCCACGCCAGCGTTGTCGAACAGGATGACCTCTCGTCCGGAGGCGAGCGGGTCAGTCACCGCTGGATCCCAGTTGTCGAGCGTCCCGGTGAAGTGCTGCAGGCAGAGCAACGGCAGCCCACCGCCACTGCCGAACCGCCGGTACGCGTAGGAAGAGCCCTTCACCTGGAGGAACTGCGTGGGAGCGGTCGTATTGCTCGCGGCCCTGGTCGATGACATCGATTTCTCCATGGCTAAGAAGCGAGCGCCGGCAGGCGGCTATCTTCGAAAGCCGCCGGTCACCCATTGCGTGACGATCGACTCGAACTCGGGCGCTCGCTCCTCCCAGACGCAGTGACCGGCCTCGAGAACATCCAGGCGCGCGTTCGGCAGTCGTTCGCGCAGAAGTGCCGCGTCTCGAGCGAGCCCGTACGGGTCATTCCGACCGACCACGATCGCGACGGGTAGCTTGATCGACGCAAGGCGCGGCGCCAGTGCAGCCAGGTCTCTCGGGTACGCCCGGACGAGCGCCGCAGACCGCGTCAACCGATCGCCCTCGTAGGACGCGAGATAGTCGTCGCGGACGAAGCGTGGCACCGCGTACCCGCGAATCGACCCCAGGAACCTGCCGACGACTTCGACGGCATTGAGCGGCGGTAGCGATTCCGCTTCGATCATCGACTTGAGGGCGCCCTCTACAGCGAGCGGGTACGTCGAGGCGCCGGCGCCCACGATGAGGCTGCGGAACAGTTCCGGCCGCGCGAGCGCGGCAAAGAGGACCGACGGTGCTCCGACGTCAAGGCCAACGGCGTGAACCGACGTGAGCTCGAACGCGTCGATCGCCTTCGCGATGAACTCGCCCATCTTCTGCGGCGCGAAAAGATCGTCGCGGGCGTCCGAGCGCCCGAAGCCAGGAAGGTCGATCGCCAGCACCTCGAACTGCTTCGTCAGCCCGACCCACACAGGGGCGAACGCAAAGATGCTCTCCGGCCACGGGCTGAAGAGCACCACCTTCTCGCCGCCCTTCCCGTTCGTCGCGTAGCGGATCCTGAGTCCGTCGATGGTCCGCCATGCGACGTCGAACGGCTGGTCCTCTTGCACGCTTCCGCTGCTCACGGCACCCATCCTCCCGTCGCCTACTTCTTCTTCGCAGCGAGCGCCGCGAACTCCTCGCGCCCAAATGCGGTGCCGGCAATGCCCCAGCCACCTTCCGCCGCTTCCGTCAGAAGCACCCACGTGCGCGTGCTCTGCGTGGGGTCGCCGCGGATGTCTGCCATGATTGCGGTCACGTCCTTCACCAGCTGCTTCTGGCCGTTTCTCGTCAATGCGCCTGGCGGAGTGATGATTTGCACGCGGATTGTTCGTGGGAGTGCCTCGGCCGCGGTCTGAACCGCCGCTGGATCCATCCTGTGAATGAACGCAGCGGTGTTCTGCAGATGAAACGGACCGGGAGCGCTGACACCTTCGGCCCGCAGGACCGCACGCGTCAGTTCCTCGCCGATGCGGCGGTCGGATCCAACGGGAAGCAGATCGGTGGGCGCGTAGACATCAATCATCGGCATCGCGAATCCTCAGTTCCAGCCACTGTGCCCGCTATACGCTCTGAGCGGCAGCGGACGTTTGAACCGCATGCGCGGCCTTCCGGATCACATCGAGCACGAGTTTCGGGTTGGAGAGCATCGGGACGTGGCTGCTGTCCAACTCGGTTGTGGCGGCGCCCATGCGCTTCGCGACAAACCGCTCCAACTCGGGATTGACCGTCCGGTCTTTCGTGGCCACGATGTACCAGCTCGGCTTCGACTTCCAGGCGGTCCCTTCAACCTTCTGATCGAAGATGTCGATCACCGGCACCATCTGCGTCGCCCAGACCAGCTTCTGTTCCTGGTCGGACAAATCTCCCGCGAAGTCGCCGATGCCGTCCGGCCGCAGCCAGATGCGACCGTCCGCGACCTCGATGTGGGACAAGACGGCGGTCTTGCCAAACTGATTCTGCTGGCTCTGGGATGTCTCGTTCGCGTCGGGTGCGAGCGCAGCGATATAGACGAGCCCCGCCACGCGGTCGTCCGTTCCCGCCGCCGTGATGACCGTCCCCCCGTACGAGTGCCCGACCAGGATGGCGGGACTGCTGACGCGGCCGAGCGTACGATTGACCGTCGCCACATCACCCTTGAGCGAGTCGAGGCTGTGCTGGCTGGCGATCACTTCATACCCCTCCGCCTGAAGCGGCGGGATCACTTTGCTGAAGCACGAGCCGTCGGCCCACAGTCCGTGGACGAATACGATGCTTGGTTTTGACTGCATAAGATTCCTCCAGAGTTGACGCTATTTGTAGGGGTCACGCGCATGAGTCACGTCAGCTTCTCTGCGCATCCACTCGCGAAT
>Ga0209438_1000128_pt1 | contig 19880 bp, 17 predicted proteins | sample GraSoi_2013_20cm_FD_185825 | JGI IMG/M metagenome (GOLD analysis project Ga0209438, IMG submission 185825) | Grasslands soil microbial communities from the Angelo Coastal Reserve, California, USA - Sample 9_17_2013_20cm (SPAdes) (version 2) | ecosystem: Environmental > Terrestrial > Soil >...
GCGTCGCCGACTTGCTGCTGGCCGGGCGCAACGGCCGCCGCGCCCATGACTTCACCGGCAAACTGTCATTCGACTGGCCAGCGGGCGATTGTCTGCCGGCCAGAGGCGGAGTCCAGTTCAAGCGCGGCTATGGGCTGTCGCTTGCCAGCGCTCGAAAAGTTGGGCGCGTTCCCGTGCCTCGGCAAACGAGCGCTTGCCCGCCGGACAGTCGTTAAAATGAAATGGTGGACGCACTAGGGCTCGAACCTAGGACCCGCTGATTAAGAGTTCGCAATATAATCAACAAAAACAGTCACTTAGCTGCATCAGTGCATTGAATAAATTACAACACAACCACAGGGGCACACTGGAGCCTCCTGCGCAAATTTAGTCACTCACGGCGATCCAGAGCAGTGATGGGGCGAGGCGAGCACGGCCTCATTGGTCCGAGCGCATCGCGATCGGAAATGCCCCGGATCCTCGGCATCAGCACCGAGATTGTTCACCAATATGTGAAGCGGGCCCGCGCAGCCTAGGATGTGGTCAGCCGCGCTCAGCTCGTCGCCTGCGGTCTGCGCGACGCGCCGAAGACGATGATCGACTGGCGATCGACGATCTTGCCGGAGCGCAGTTTCGCTCCCCAACCCACGCCGACGACGCCGGGTAGGTCAAGAATGGCCCTTCGCGCTTCACTCCAGACGTTGTCGGCAATCACCGCAGAGTGCCTGTTGTCTACGTCACTGGCGGGCGGCGCTTGAGCGACGCCGCCAGCGGAGTAGCAGCGCGCCAGCGATCAGCGCCGCAAGATAAGCCGCCTCAGTTGCGCCCGACCCGCCATCCGGCGAAAGCCCAAAGATTTGCTCGATGAAGTCCATGGTCAACTCCTTCCTCGTGCTCGGCCGGCGACGTCACTTCGCCTTGGTTCGAACTTCGTACGACATTCCGCCGACAACCTGTTTCCCGGCGACGCGCAGCAGCGAAAATTGATACGCGCCCTTCACGCCCGCGGGCAGGCCAACGTTGATGCCCACGCGGACCGGCCCATCGGAACTCAGGCGGGCGGCCGGGATGTCGGTTCGTCTCTCCTCGTCGGGAGAAAGGACTAGAACATGCTTGCGGTCGAAGGCGATCGGACACCCTCGCGCGTCCGCCGTCTCTTTTGGGAAGAGCTTTGCATGTCCGTCCGAAACCTTAATCCCCGGTCCGCCGCGCTCGAGAAACTTATCGTCGAGCACGGGCCTGCCATCCGGGCTCCTGGAGAGGGCCAGATAGAGACGCGTCTTCGCGGGCAAATTGCCCCACAAGATACGCAAGGTCGCGATCCGATCCTCGCGAGACCTTGCGTGGATGTCGGTCACGAAGGCCTGTTCCGGAGACATTTCCGTCCCGGCAACTGCGTCTTCGACAGCGAGATTTTTCAAGGTGACATGCTTCGAGTTCACAACGAGCGCGTCCGGATCCAGTACGCCCACCCCAGTGACAGGATCCTCGTTGCAGGTCGCGACCGCTAGAAGGCAAGAGTGGGGCGGAGCGGAAGCGGGCACGAACCAATCCCATTCGGCAACCCCCGGCTCTCCTGGCTCAAGATCACCGAGCGTGATCGTCGGCCCGATCGGAGTCCAGTTCGGTCCTGACGGGCTCCCGCTGAACGGCCGCCCGCTGGTCCAAAAATCGCCCGGCAACGGCGGCAACCCCGCCGACGCGGCGGCAAAGAAACCCCTAACCTGAACATTATGAGCGACGTTGACGCCGCGATTGTGGACCTGCACGTAGAAACGGTTGGTCTTGTTGCGTCGCGTGGGCCGATGCTGCAGCGATGCGAAGGCGACATAATCGTTGATCGGAGAGGCGGACTGGAAGGCCGGATCAGGCCCGTCGACCTTGATGTCCTCGCTTTTCCAATGGCCAGCCCAAATCGACGGATCGAAAGGATGCGGACCTTCCGGCACGGGTTGAACTCGCCCGGAATCAAGGACGTTGTCACGCATGTAAAGGTCAACAAGCGGACAACTCATAGCATCGATGGGCCGTTCCCAGACGCTCCTGCCGTGCGTAGCGGCTCGCAGCAGCCGGCGCGGTCCGTGAATCTTGAGATCGAACACGGCGACGTTGGGCAGGCCCTGGTCCCATATCGACCAGCTCATGCCGCCGTTGTCGGTGCGGAACACGCCAATATCGCAGCCGCAGAACAGCCGGTTGCTGTTCGCCGGATCGATGACGATCGAGTTGACCGGATTGGCCTGAGCAAGTCCGGTCGACATGGTCACCCAGGCCCCGCCGGCCGCAGCGCGACGATAGACGTGGGCATTGGTGAACTCGCCGAAAGATTCCGACGACAGAACAGAAGCGATGCTGATCCAGATGTTGCCTGCCGGGTCGATTGCGAGGTCCGATACATAGACTCCGACCGGCAAGCCCGTGCCGGTTATCTCGGTCGTCGTGACATCTGCAAGCGCCCAAGTCGCCCCGGTCCTTTGCACCTGGAATACCCGCCCACTCGTCGTTCCGGCATAGATTGTGTTTGAATCCGCGGGATGTACCGCGATCGCGGTAATGTTGCTTGGAATGGTGCTGGTGATCGCCGCCCAATTGTCGGCATTATCAGCGCTGCGCCACAGCTGGGCGCCTCCGAAAAAGCAGGTGCTCGGGTTGGACGGATCAAGTTCGAACGGCGAGTAGAATTCACTCCCGCCGGTGATTCCTGAATTCTTGGCGGCCCAGCTCCCGAGCGCACCGTTCGAGTCAGACCTGTAAAAAGAGGTCGAGACATATTCATGGTACATCCGGGAAGGCGTGCCTTGATCGATCGCCGTGAAGCCGCCATCGCCACCATCCGAGAACTCCCATGCCGGGCTGCCGGTATAGCGGTGCGTGCCGTTGTCCTGCGTCCCCCCGATCATCACGGTTTCCCACTGGGGATGCTGCGACACACTGATATATTCGAGGATTTGAAGGTCGCGATTGCGATGCTCGATCGTGCCGCCTCCGTTTGCCGACATGTAGATCCCGCCGTCGCCAGCCATCCAGATCTGATTGAAATCGTCTGGCGCAAACGCGAACGCATGATTGTCGGTGTGGAGAATTGGCAGCCGGGTCCAAGGCCCGTCGCCAGTCGCAGTCTTCCAAAGACTAACCTCGCCGTAATAGACTGTATTAGGGTCGTTCGGATGGACAGCCATGTAGAAGTTGTACCAAGTCTGTCCGCTGGGCCGGCGGTCGAGGAAGAAAGTGTGCGTGTGACCGTTGGTTGCCGATGATGTGACGGAGACGGAGCCGGTTCCATCCCTGATCGCCGCCAGCTGGGCTGCAGTCAGCGTGACGGTGTGCGTATGCGCGGCACCAGCGGTCGGATTTCCCGAAGTGTAGACTAGGGTCCCGCCAGTCAAATTCGCGTTCGAAAGCGTTACCAGGTGCTGATGGGCCGGAGCACCGCCGACCGACGACCAGACATTCACGTCGACCGACAAGGGTTCCTTGACAGCGGTCCAGTTCGCGCCGCCATCGGCTGTCTTCGCCATCCCGGCGATGCCCACGCCGGAGGAGAAAGCCGCGTAGACATTGTTGGGCTGGTTAACGCACTGACCAAGTACGATCCGGCCGAACGGTACGGTAGGAAAGACGGCACTGGTAAATTGCGTCCAGGCGGACCAGCTCATGCCTGTGCGGGTCGCGGTAAACAGTCCGACGCTATGAAAGGCCGCGATAACCTTTAGGTTGCCGCCGCTCACTATAGTCACGAGGTCGCTGGCTGCGCCGGCGCGAAGCAGTGTCCAGTTCACACCTCCGTCGATCGACTGGTATGCACCCTGCCGCGATGTGAGCAGCATCCGCTGCGACGTAGGATCGGTCGGGTCGAAGATCAGGCGCGAAATTTCATCCCGCTGGAACGTAGCTGTCGCGAGCTCTGCCCAGCTATCGCCGCCGTTGTTGGAAAATAGGATCCCATTCCCGTAGTACGTTCCAACGGCAGAGCCATACTGACCCGTCCCGGCGAAAATGCGCAGATGGTTATTGGGATCGATGGCCAGCGCCCCGATCGCCAGGCTCATTTGATAGTCGGACTTTGGGGACCAGGTCCTGCCGCGATTAGTGCTCTTCCAGACGCCGCCGTTTGCCGCGCCTGCGTAGACAATATCCGGATTGGTCGGATCGAGCGTGATTGAAATCACCCGGCCGACATATGCTGTAGTCGCGGAGACGATCACGGGCCCCGGTCCAATGGGGGTCCAGTTGCAGGTTCCGGGAACCGGTTGGCCGGCCGGTTCGTCATCGAATTCATTTCCCTCGGGACGCCTGCGGCGAAGCTTACGAACTGAATCGAGCTGCACCTTCCGAACGCCATCAGGAATGAAGCCAAGATGGCCAAATCGCCGCTCGAACCAATGCAGCTGGCGCATCAGCGGTCCGCCGCCGCCCGCCGCTTTGATGTCGCGCCGACGCGCCTGGTCTTCGGTCTCTTTGGACAGCCGAATCCGTGCAGGATAAGGCGCGACCTCGAACGAGGTGCTCGCCTTGAGAGATAGGGATTCGCACAAGGCGCGGACGGAGATCCGATGCTTTCCCACGGGAAGGTCGCGAGGACTGAGCTCGATGAGGAATTCGCCGTTCGGTGCGGGGCGCAGACCCCCGATCACCGGCGAACCTATGAGGATCCGCTGCGACCGGACGGGCCCCTTTCCAAGCGCGATCTCGAGCGGGACGACATCCCAGCCCGAGCCTCTCAGCCGAAAATCAAATCCGGCCTGTGTGATCTTCGGCTCGACACTGAGCGTGGGTTTGCGGCGGCTTGTGCCCGATGCCTTGCTGCCGTTCGACGTCGCCATGGCCCAATCTCCTCAAGAGCCTGAAAATAGCCCTCGTGCGGAAGAGCAGAGAGTGAAGTGCCCGTGCGGTTGGGCACGGGCTCACAATGGCGGCGTTAGTGAAGGAACAGGGGCCAATCGTCCCCATGTCGCCGGGATCCAGATGTTTGATGGTACATGACCGTACCCTCCAAAGGAGGTTGCCGCGGCTCATCGCCGCGATGCGGTCATCAGCTCGGCACGCTGGATGAAACAGCATTATCTGCCTGTTCTTGCGAGAAATCAACAACGAGCAGAATGCCGCGACATGTTTCTGACGCTTCCGCTTTACGTAGGATTTCTCGTCTCGGCGCCATCGCGTGGTGACCGCTTTCGACCCATTGCGGTCATTACTCAGTGCGGAATCCACACATCCAGATGCGGCCTCAGGGGTCCGCTATAATCGGCTATCTTGAGGTCATTGCATCCACCAGTATGGTCCGTCGTCAGCTTGTCGCCGTCGGCCTTCGCAAGTCGCTGCTCGATTTGCATTAACATGGCGCGCTCTGCGTCCGTATCCGCGGCGTTGCGGGCTTCTCTGACGAGCCTCAAGTATGCTGCAATCTCCGACGACGACACCGTAAATGGACAGGGGCTGCCGCCCGACCAATCTCCACGACCCCAATCAAAGACCACCTCCTCGGCAAATGATGCGTAATTGAGCGAACTGCCCTCGCCGGTGCAGCCCTGTTGGCTGCGGGCGAGTGTAACGGTTGCCAACCGGTCCATTGCCATCCAACTCGCGCAGCCATGACGCAAGGTTCGACGCCATCTCCAAACTATGCCTTCCTTAAAGTCATGAGTGGCTGATGCTTGATTTGGCACGCCATCCGGGCGGGGCAGAATCGGCCCGAGCACCGGTACCACTCTATCCGCGAACAGGAAGCCGACGACGGGTGTCAGCAAGACCGTCGCCACGATTAGCCCTACGACGATCCGCTTGGATTTGTTCACATGCAGCTCCGTCTATTCTGCTACCGTTACTAATGTCCGCTTTCCACCCGAACTTGCCGTCCGGGTTCGACCCATAACGGAGCTTCGCTTAGTGCCGGACGAGAAATCCACCCACCGACACCAGGATCAAAGCGGCACCCAGAAATCGCCATACGGGCAACCTGCTCATGGGAGGGTAAGCCGCTAGGGATCGCGCCTCTTCGAAGAACTGCTCCTCGCCACCGGCTTGAAGGTCCTTGAGACGGCGCTCGTGGCGACGCTGGGAATAGCCAGCGAAGATCTGGGGCCAGACCAGCATCAGGATCGCCAACGCAAGGCAAAGTGCTTTGAACATCTGGGCGCAACGTTGCCGGAAAACGGATCATGCGGCAACGGCCGCTTTCCACCCGTTCCGGCCGCAACCGACCCATTGCGGACATTAGGGCGCGAGCGATACATTGACCCCATGAATGGTCGTTTGATGCTTGTGCTCTTTGCTATTTTCGTCGCCGTGGGGGTTGCTGGCCCCGCCGCCTCGAGGGTCACGCATAAGGCGAAGGAAGCGGCGCGCATCGAACGCGAGTGCAGCCTAAAGAAGGGTATCATCACCGTCACTGGCGACCAGATACATTTCCAGCCATCGCCGAACGAAGATTACCACCACGTTGATTGCGCCCTTACGCGGCTGAACAAGGCGGAACTTGGTAAGCTCGGGTTCGTGGGGAATGAGGCGGACCCGAACGCGGTGCTGCGACCCCCGCTTCGCTATATGGCCGAGGGTTCAAACGCAGATATCTCCGCGCTCGCAAGGGCCGCCGAAACCGAGAAGTGGACCATCGTTAGAAGGGCCACGGCAACGGACGGCGCGGCCATTCTCCAGTTTCAGAGCGGCGCAAAGATGACGAATGGCGAAGCGATGAAGCTCATGGACCGCATTTGGAAGAAGGAGTTTGGCGACCTTGAGTTCGGCACAGCGCCACGCAAGTTGAGCGATCGTGGTGACTACGACGATTAGGTCCGTTTTCCACCCATTGCGGACGCTACCGCCGAGTGCGACTATGAAGGCAGACGGGGCTTTGGGTGTGGCTTAGGCCGCTCGCCCGAGAGAGCGATCCTGGAGGGAGTATAGGGAAAGATGCCGCGGCTGCTTTCTTCATTGCTCTTGTCGGCATTGCTAACCGTCGCCCCGACCAACGCTTCCGCGGCGGCGCAGGACGGAGCCACACGGCTCGTCGGCACTTGGCGTCTGGTTGCGGCCGCTCAGCGTATGGCTGACGGAACGGAGCGGCCGGATCCCAACGTCGGCGCCAAGGCTCGGGGCTACATCATCTACACTCAGACCGGGCAGATCTGCGCCATGCTCGCCAACACTGAGCGGCGCCCATGGGGCCTCGCTGACCGACCAACGGGGGTGGAGGCCGCGGCCATTCCCGCAAACATGGTCGCCTACTGCGGAAGCTATTCAGTCGATGAGGCTGGAGGCTTCGTGGTTCACCATGTCGAACTCGATATTTCCCCGAACCGCACCGGAACCGATCGCAAACGTTTCTTCACGGTCTCAGGTGACCGTCTAGTGCTGCGCCCGGCTCCTCCCTTGCCAGAAGGTGTGCAGGATTGGACCGTCACATGGGTACGAGTGCATTAAGCGGACGTCCGCTTTCCATCTGTGGACGCCCATGCAGACATAAGCTCGGTCAATGGGCTGCGAGCCACGCATCGCTGCAAAGCAGGATAAGTTCTCTTCTCGCGCTCGGCTCAGTCAGATGACGTTCCACGGCTTCGCGGTCGTGCGGCGGCAAACGGCGGATGATTTCCGAGACGCCGCGGCACTGACCGGACCTGGCCAGTTCAAACGCCCGGTCGATCGCCGATCTCGTCGTCACCATCGCTCCCCTAGCGCATATAGACAGAAAACGGAGGTCAGCTTTCGGTCCGCTTCCGCCATCAACGATCCATTGCGGCCCTGACCCGTGAGCGTAACAGCGCGGCTCAGCGGCGCTCCTGCCTTAGGATGAAAATCATCGCTCAGCTCATTCGCTCGGTATGAGCGACGAAACGGCGCACCTTCAGAGTCAGGCCAAGCGCTGCCGTGGTTTGGCCGAGAGCGTCTCGACCGAAAAGGACCAGGCGATGCTTAGGCGTGTTGCCAAGGACTTCTACGAGGCCGCGGACCAACTGGAAAAGAAGAATAGCTAGCGTCCGCTTTTCACTCCATTAGTCCGTCCAGCATAAACCCATTGCGGGCATTGGACGCGCCGGTAGACTGGCACCGCCGCCCATTGGGGGAGCCCTATTATGAAGTCTATCTTATGGGGCATCGGCGTTGCCGCTGTGTTGATGGGATTGCTGTGGATCGGCCAAGGCACCGGTCTCGTCCACTGGCCCGCTACCAGCTTCATGATTGACCAGCGACCATGGGTCATCCGCGGTGTGATTCTCGCGGTCGTCGGCCTCCTCCTCATCGCGGCCTCGCGGAAGCGATAAATTGGAAGCCCCAACGTCCGCTATCCACACATTGCGGACACTAGGACATGTGTGGTTCTCGTCGCGAAAAATTCATTCGGGTGACTTTGAGTTCGCAATATAATCAACAAAAACAGTCCCTTAACTGCACCCGTGCATTGAATTTACTACAGCACACCACGGGGCACATCTCGTGCCCCCGACAGGAAATTGGTCACTTCAGGCGCTTGAATCTGAAGTCGTCGGCTTGCGCTTCCGATGCTTCCGTCTATTCTTCTTCTGCGCCTCCTGAGGGCGCCGAGGCGTGAGAACCTTGCTTGTGAACCTTCCGTGGCTTTCATTTTGGCCGGGTGGCCGTCGCGCATGTCCAGACCGTTCGCGGTTAAAGGCGGCGGCGCATGTTCAAGCATGTTCTCAACACCCGGCTTTCGCCGGCTGCCTCGTCAGGGGGAGGCAGTCATGCGGACTCATTGCGACCAGCGAAGGCACCTAACCGGCCGGCCTAGCCGGCGGCTGCCCTCATCCACGCCGCGGCGGTGAGCGGGTCGTGACGGCGGATTCTGGCGTGGATCGTGGACTGGCCGCTTTCCTGGAAGGCGAGCCACTTGCGTCCAACGACAGACTGGTCCCTGAGGCCGAGGATGCTCTCCTCGCGGATCTGTACCGACGCGAATCCCCGGGGTTGGTCCGTATTCTTTCGCGACAGACGCGCAACAGCGCGGACGCTCAGGATCTCGTCCAGGACATATTCTTCCGCTTCGCACGAATGCGCGGGCGGCTGCCATCCTCGCTCGAACGGCCGCAGGCCTATCTTCGCCGGATTGCGGCCAATCTCCTGAAGGATCGGGCCAAGGCCAACTTCAGACATTCGGCCGCCCTGCATGTCGCGGCCGACGAAGAGATGCTGCCGGGCCCCGATCAACATCGTCTCCTCGAATCCAGAGATATGCTCAGGCGCCTCGAGGCGGCTATGATGCGCCTGCGTCCACGGACGCGGGAGATATTCATGGCGCATCGGATCGACGGAATGAGTTACGCGCAGATTGCGGAGCGGACCGGCCTCTCCGTCAAAGGGGTCGAGAAGCAGATGGGCAAGGCGCTTGCGCAGCTCGACCGCATGTTGAACCCACTTTGAAGGCCGAATGAGCTTCTTTCCCAAATCTCGTGGCCGGGTCCGCCGGCAGGCCTCCGATTGGGTCGCCCGGCTGGCGGGAGGCGCAACTGAGGAAGAGCATATCGCCTTCCGGCGATGGCGCGATTCCGATCCCCGCCACGCGGAGGCTTACGACCGCATCGCCGTCATCTGGAACCAGGCTGGCCGCCTTTCTCATTCTCCGGCCACCGCTAATCGACAAGCGGATGCGCGTTCCGAACGACCGCGGGCGTTCGGGCTCGCAATGGCTGCATCCCTGGCCGCCGCGGTTTTGGTCTCGGTTGTCCTGTTCGGATCGCACCTGCTGCCGGGATCTGCATCGCAGCAACGGCCGATGCTCTTCGCCGCCGCTGTGGGAGAGATCAAGAAGGTCGGCCTCCCGGACGGCTCCAGGCTCACGCTCGATTCCGGCAGTCGGGTCGAGGCTGTGTTCACCAAGGCGCAGCGGAGGCTGACGCTGATCGAAGGGCGCGCCCGATTTCAGGTGGCGCATGAAGCGAGGCCATTCCTGGTCCGGGCCGGCTCGAGCGAGGTCGTGGCGACCGGCACGCTCTTCGACGTCAGCGTGATCGGCGGCCACACCGCGGTGGTCCTCCTGCAAGGATCGGTTGAAGTTCGCATTGTCGGCGCGCGACCGGCGCGCGGATCCAAGGTCGACCGCCTGACGGCGGGGCAAAAGCTGATCCTGGCGGACTCCGCGCCCGCGGAGCGGCGACAGGCGACGCGCGGCGACACAAACTGGCCCGCGCGCATGCTGGAGTTCGACGATACACCGCTCGAGGAGGCGGCGGCTCTGGCAAATCGCTACAGCAAGATGCAGCTGAAGCTCGGCGACGGGCGGGTCCGCGGCCTGCGCGTATCCGGCGCCTTCCGCGCTGGCGATGTCGCCGGGTTCGCCCGCAGCCTGGCCGCCGCCTTTGACCTGCGCATCATTACCCGGACCGACGGAACCCTTCTCCTGGTCGACGCCAACCCAGTCGATCGCGCTCCCGCCAAGTAGAGGCCTCGTCGCAATCACGCGAAAATAATTTCGGGGGGTAGGCCCCCCGATCGTCGTCAACGCCCCCGGACGGCGCCGTTCGATGCGCCGGAGAAAGAGGGGGAAGATGTTCGATCAGCCATACGCGCGGGCTGCCCATTGGCTGGGCGCCACCGCGATCACCACAATTCTGTGCGCCACCGCCGCGCAGGCCCAGCCAGCGCGCGAAGCCGATTATCTGCTCCCGCCGCAGGAACTGGCCCAATCTCTGCGCGAAGTCGCGGTTCGGTCGGGGGCCAGTGTCATCGCGCCGGGCGAGCTCGTGTCGGGCAGGCAGGCACCGCCGCTCAACGGGCGTTACGGCGCTCGCCAGGCGATTGACCTGCTGCTCGAAGGCAGCGGACTTCGCGCGAGCGCGGTGGGCGACGCCCTGGTTATCAGCCGCGCCACCGCGCCTGCCGAGGGCGGCAATGCTTCGGCCCGGCGGACCGGGGAGTCGGAAACGATCGTCGTCACCGGCACCCACGTCCGCGGAGCGCCGCCGACCTCCCCGGTGATCACCCTTACGCGCAAGCAGATTGAGCAAGCCGCTCCCGCTTCGGTCGAAGAGCTGATGCGGCATGTTCCGCAGAATCTCTCCGCAGGCGTCGCGCGGGAGAATTTCGCGGTGACGGGCGCCGGTGCCGATATCACGGACCATGGCGCGGGCGTGAACCTGCGCGGGCTTGGGCAGCGCGCGACGTTGGTCCTCGTCGACGGACGGCGGATCGCGCCAAGCGGCACCGGCTCGTTCGTCGATGTCTCGCTGATTCCCGTCTCCGCGATCGACCGCGTCGAGATCCTGACGGACGGCGCGTCGGCGATCTACGGGTCGGACGCGGTCGGCGGCGTGGTCAACTTCATCCTGCGCAGGGACTTCCACGGCATCGAGCCGATGCTGCAGCTTGGGACGTCCACCCAGGGCGGCGGCAACCAGCTGCTGGCCGGGCTTACCGGCGGCGGCAGCTGGACCGGGGGCAGGGCGCTGCTTTCCTACGAATATCGGGACGAGCAGCCGATCAAGGCGAAAGACCGCGACTTCACCATCAATCTCCCAGCCAACTGGTATCTGTTCCCGCGAGAGAAACGGCACAGCCTGTACGGGACGGCACGGCAGGAAATCACAAGCAGACTGACGCTTGACCTGTCCGGAACCTATGCCGCCCGCGACACGCGGCGCACATTCACCGATGCGAGCTTGATCCCGATCGACGGTGACGCGAAGGCGCGCTCGCTGGGCGGTACGGCCGGGCTGCAGCTGGACCTCGGCGGATCATGGGCCGCGGAAGCGAGCGCCGAATATTATCGTACCCGTACCCAGGAACGTCAGTCGCAGGCCGGTGCCCTGTTCAACCGGTTCAATACGCGGAACGCATTCCGGGAGTTCGCCGTCAGGGCGGACGGAGGCCTTGCCGAGCTGCCCGGCGGTCCGCTGAAACTTGCCGTCGGCGCGGCGACACGCCTCGAGCAATTCTCGAGCCTGTTCGCGACGCCGGTCAATACGCCGACTGCGGAGTCCGGATCGCGCACGGTCAGTTCCGCCTACGGCGAGCTCAACCTGCCGCTGTTCGGTCCGCGCAATCGCCGGGCCGGCCTGGAACAGCTGACGCTCACCGCGGCGGGGCGCCTTGAGCATTACCAGCGCATCGGTTCGTCCTTCAATCCCAAGCTCGGGGCGCTGTGGTCGCCGCTCAAGGGTGTCGCCCTCCGCAGCTCATACGGCACGTCGTTCCGAGCCCCGCTCCTGTCCGAGAGTTTCGGCTATTATAACATCTTCCTGTTTCCCGCCGCGCTTCTCTATCAGGACCCATCGCAGGGCCCGGCGGGCGTCGGTGCAACGCTCATCGGCAACAACCCCGGGGTTACGCCCGAGCGATCCAAAAGCTTCTCCCTCGGCGTGGACATTACGCCGGTGTCGGTTCCCGGACTGCGCCTCGGCGCCACTTATTATGCGGTCCGCTTCGCCAACCGGATTGCGCGCCCCACCGAGCAGGTCGCGGTGATCGGGGATCCGGCGTACGAACCGATCGTCACCCTCAACCCCGACCTCGGGCTCGTGACCGGGCTGCTCGCGGGCGCGAACCAGGTGATCGATGTTTCCGGCCCCGACTTCACGAATGGGGGAGCGACTCCCGCGGACGTGGTCGAAATCGTCGATGCGCGGGTTTCGAACACGGCGGCGACGCGCACGAGCGGGCTCGACCTGCTCCTCACCTATGCGTTCGAGCTCGGCGCGCACCGCTTCAATCTCGATCTCAACGTCAACAAGGTGTTCCGGTTCGACGACAGGCTGACGACGACCAGCCCATGGATTCACACGCTCGACACGCCCTTCCACACCATCGGCTGGAGAGCCCGCGGCGGCCTGTCGTGGAGCCGCGGCCCCTTCAGCGCAATCACCTTCCTCAACTACACCGATGCCTATCGCGACAACCGCCGACCGCAAACGAGACGCGTCGGCGCCTTCACCACGCTCGATGCCGGCCTGGCCTTCGACGGTGCCGGGACCGGGCGCGGCTGGATGCGGCGGTTCCGCCTGGCGCTGAACGTGCAGAATCTGTTCAACGCCGACGCGCCGCCGCTGCTGCCGGATCCGGGCTCCACGCGGGGGATCGGCTATGATCCTGTCAACGCCACCGGCCGCGGCCGCACGGTATCGCTCCAGCTTCGCGGCAGATGGTGAGCGGGATGCCAGCAATGCGGTCCGGCGCCGGGCTTTTGCTGGGCGTAGCCTTCGCCGCAATGCTACTCGCCGGCGCTCCAGCCTACCCGGCGACGAGCAGCCGGCAGCTCGTCGAGCTGGTCGACGTCGACAGCCTGTCGGCCTCGCCGGACGGCCGCTTCGCGGCGTTCAGGACCGAGCAGGCGGACGTCGTCCGCAACAGCTACATCCTGACGTGGCGTTCGGTGGACCTGGCCAGCGGCGAGATTCGCGACATTGGCGGCGGAGGCGACCCGATCTATCTCGATCCGGGCTCGGTGCAGCCGGAGAAGGCGTTGTGGGTGAACGGCGGGCGCTCCGTCGTCGTCCGGGCGCTGGTCGATGGCGCCGTCGGCCTGTGGCAGGCGGATGTGGACGGCGGCCGGATTGCTCCGCTGGTGGTGCGGGACGCGGACGTGGAGGATTATGCGCTCGGCCCGGACGAGCGCACGATCGTCTACAGATTGGGGCCGTCACGCGCCGAAATCCGCCATGCCGAGCAAGGCGAATATGATTCCGGCATCCTCGTGGATTCCTCGGTCGACCTGGCCCAGAATTTGTTCCGCGGCGCGTCGATCAACGGTCGGCCCTCGAGCCAGCGGCTGGTCGGTTATTGGTACGTCCGCGGCGGCCTTTTGTGGCGAGCGCCGCGCCAGCGGCGCAGTCTCGATCTCGCGACCGGCGCCGACCGTCCGCTCGGACCGCCGCGGCCGGTCCCGCCGTTCCAGCCGCCGAACATCACTGCCGCCGCGGAAGCGACAAGCGCGAGCGGCGACCTCGCCCAGGCGAGCTGGGACGGGGCGACCGGTTCGCTGAGCGCCAGGATGAGCGACGGGTCGCGCCGGACCTGCGCCGATCCCCTGTGCGCCACGGGGCACATCTCGGCATTGGTGTGGCGTCCCGGCAGCCAGGACGTGCTCGTCACATTCATGGACCGCGAGCACCGCCAGTCGCTCTATCTGTGGCGGCCCGCTTCCGACATGCTGCGCAGGCTGACCGCGGCCGACGGGCTGCTCAGCGGCGGGCGACGCAACATGGTTCCGTGCGCGGTCGCGCCCGGGTCGGCGATCTGTGTCGCGGCGGCGCCGGCATCGCCGCCGCGGCTCGAGCGCATCGACCTTGCGACGGGAGCAAGATCCGTCCTGTTCGATCCCAACGCCGAGCTTCGGACCAGCTACCGGCCGGACGTCCGTTACCTGCGCTGGAAGAGCAGGGATGGCGCAACTGCCGCGGGCGTGCTGATGACACGAGGCGGCATGTCGCCGCACGACGCGCCGCTCTACCTTAACTATTACGCCTGCGAAGGCTTCCTGCGCGGAGGGGAGGGCGACGAATGGCCGATCCCGGCGCTGCTCGACGCGGGCTTCGCGGTGGCATGCGTGAACTCAGTGCCGTTCACCGGGCCGCAAATCGCCGTGCAGACCTACCGCGGCGGCCTCGATGCCGTGGGAGCGCTGGTCGACCGCCTTTCCGGCGAAGGGATCGTCGACCCCCGCAAGATCGCGATGGGCGGGCTCAGCTTCGGAAGCGAGGTGACGATGTGGACGGCCATCCATTCGCGCCTGCTGGCAGCGGTTTCCATCTCCTCTGCCCAGTTCGAACCTTCCGAATATTGGACCAGCGCCATGCCCGGCAGCGACCAGCCGTCGCTGATCCGCAAGGTCTGGGGCCTCGGAAGTCCGGAGGACACCCCACGGGAGTGGCGGTTGCTTGCCCCCGCGCTCAACGCCGGCTCGATCGCCGCGCCGGTCCTGTTCCAGCTTCCCGAACAGGAGGCGCGGCGCATCCCGGAGCTCTATGCGCGGCTTGCGCGGTCGGGCACCCCGACCGAGCTCTACGCCTTCCCGGATGAGCCGCACATCAAGATCCAGCCGCGCCACCGGCTCGCCGTCTATGAGCGCAACCTCGATTGGTTCCGCTACTGGCTGCAGGACTATCGCGATCCCGATCCCGCCAAGGCCGCCCAGTATGAACGCTGGGATCGGCTCAGGGCGCGCTGGCCCCGAAGCTCGGCGGCGAGCGCCACGACTGCAGCCAGAGCTCCATCGCGACGAGCTCCGTGATCCGCAGCTGGACCTCGTCGCGGGTCCAGCTGTCTCCGGCAAATGCGCGCTCCAGCCGGGATGAATCGAGAATCCCGGCGCGGTGCAGCTCGCCCGACATCAGGGTATCACGCATCTGCGGACGCAGCGCCGCGAACGAGCGATGAAAGAGGCTCTGCAGGCTCCCCTTGGCTCGCCGCCTGAGCACGGATTGCGGAACGAGCCCCGCGAAGGCATCGCGGGCGATCGCGCGGTCGCGCCCGCCATGCATCCACAGCCAGCTCGGGATGGTGAGGCAGAGCTCGAGCAAGGGCTGCGCCATCAGCGGGTGCAGCCGGGCCATGCCGCCCGGCCCGCGGTCGAGGAAATGCTGGATGTGGACCAGCGCCTCGACATGCTCCCTTTTGCCTGGAAGGATGGCCTCGAGCCCCTCGAGCCACGGGTGGACCTCGGGGCCGCGAAGGAGAGCCGCCGGATCGAGAAACGTCCGGTCCTCCTTCCACATGGGACGCCTTGCAACCAGTCGTCTGGCGGCAGCCGCGACCACTTCCCACACAGTGCAGCCGGCCCGCAGGGCAATGTTCGACGCGGCGGTGCGTGCCGCTACGGATCCGCCCCACCTCAACGCGTCAAGTACCGGCGCCGCGCTCGTGATCGAGCAGAAGAGATTATCGCCGCCGGCCCCATCGACGATCAAAGCGCCGTCCATGAGCTCGGCCGCGCTTGCAACGGCGCGCTCGAATGGGGCGAGCAAGGGGTTGGTCAGGGGGCGGAAACTCGGCCGCGGATCGGACCCGATTGCCGCCGGCTCGGCTTCGATCAGCTCCGTCAGCGGCAGGTTGAAGGCGCGCGCGACGTCGCGCGCATATTGCCGCTCGTCCCCGTCGAGCGAACGCGTGGCGAAGTTGACGCAGGAAAATGTCCTTCCCGCCTGCGAGAGGCAAGCGGCGACGATCGAGGAATCGAGGCCGCCGGACAATTGCAGCAGGACGGCGGAAGAACCGGGCTGGGCGGCGACCACTTTCAACGCAAGGTCGCGCAGGCGACCGGCGGCTTCCCGCGGGTCGCGGACGGCTTGGGCCTTGCGGATGAAGTCCGCCGGCCGCCACAGGAGCGTTTCCGCCCAGGAGCCCGATGGCGCCTTTTCCGCGGCCATGCCGGGGAGAAGCTCGGCCACCTCTTCGAGCCCGCTCCGCCGCGTCTGGAGAAAAGGGAATTGCAGCCAGTGCGCCGCGAAGCGCAGATCGCGCCGGGGATGGGCCAGCAGCCCGAGACGGCCCGCGATCGCCGCATCGGATACGAAAACGGCATTGTCGCCGCTGCCGCAGCGATAGATGGGGACAGTTCCCGACGGGTCGCGGTACGCCATCCATTCCTCCGGCGTCGCGCGGAACAAGGCGAAATTGCCCCAGAAACCATCGAACGCGGACCGCAGACCGGCCAGGCCGGACCCGTCGATCGGAGGCAAAGCGGCAAGGGGTTCGTTCGTGCCCGAGAAAAGCTGGCCGACGAGGATAATCCCCTCTCCGCTCAGGAGGCTGGTTCGTTCCTCCGCCAGGAAGAGCAGCGCGGGCTGGTCGGCGATGGCCAGCCCGGCGGCCTTCGCCTTCTGCCTGAGCGCGTGCCGGTGCTCGCCCCGGCCAAAGGTCAGCGCGTAGGAGCCGAACACCGGATGACCCGCACCGGCTCGAAGCGCGCCACATGATCGGTCAGATCGTTGAGGACCATCGTGTCGTTCTGCACCCAGCAATGGGCGGCGAACGGCTCGAGCTTCACGCCGAAGACAAGCGAGGCGCCAGCAGCTTCGGGTTCGAGCCAGCGCAGCAGCGCGATGGAATCGAGCAGGCAGTTCGGCTTGACCGGCACGAAGCGCCGGGCGGCGATGAAACGCGCGGCGCGCGCGAGCTGGCCGTCCGCACGGTCGTCGGGCAGGCGGTCGCCCGCTGGCACGAGCGCGCCAAGAATATGGTCGATAGGCTGCCGCGCGATGGAACGCTTGACCGAACGGAGCAGGACCGCCGCCCTGCCGATGTCGGCGAGTTGCGCGTTTGCCAAGGAGCTCGATTCCTCCAGCAGGCTGCGCTGCGGCCGTGTGCATGCGCCGCGCTCGATCGGCTGGATCAGGGAGGCGCCCAGTGCCTGGTCAAGATGGTCGGTGGCCGGCAGCCATTGGCCCTCCGACCTGATCAGCTCGAGGAACTCGGCTTCTTCCTCCGGTTCGAGCATGAAATAGCTGTCGTCGCCCAGATCCATGAAGACGGGCCGGGCATCGACAAGCCCGAAGCTCAGGACTGGCACGGACGAGGTCATGGCGGGCTATACGGCGCGCAGGGCCGTGGCCCCGCGCGCCGACGCAGGTGCTTCAGGAAAGCTCGATGCCGGGCGTGTACAGACCGAAGGCTTCGATTGTTCCCTTGACCCCGCCACTGGTCGAGCGGCTGATCCGCCCGAGTGTCACGCGGCGCGCCGCGACTTTGTCATGCTTGCTCATCGTGCGTCTCCTTTGCTGCGGTTGGTGCAGCGCATGGGAGGTTAGGAGGGCGCTCCGAGTGTAGGGAATCTATAAGCATCATATTCGCGGATTGTTGGCGGCGCGGGGATCCTCCGCGCCGCCATGTCCCTGTTCAGCTGGTCAGGCCCCGGCCGTTCCATTGGCCGGACATTTCCAGGTGGAGGCCGGGAGGCCCCTTGGTCTGGGTGCTGATGCGGCCGAGCAGGCGCCGGCCACGATGTTCATGCGAAGCTTTCATGGGAGATCTCCTTCAGGTTGTGCCGCCGCGAGGCAGCGGCGCGCCGAAGGGTAGGACCGCAGGAAAGGTATCTTCAGCGAATAAGCCCGGCATAGAGCGATTGTTTTGGAAGGGCGTGCTGCGCCGCCCCGCAGTGGCAACGGCGTGGAAAGCGGTCATTGGCAGCGACACGGATCGGGACCGCGGCCGAAGAGGTCCATGCTTTCCCTTGGCATTGATCTAAGCTAGTCTTGCCGCATTGCTCGGTGAGTCGCGGGAGGCGGCAATGCGAGCATGTGTCCTGGCCGGGTTGCTGTCTCCGGATGCCACGCAACCGGCCGTGCTCGAATCCCAAAACGATGGCTGCGGCTCGGGGCACAGGTCCCGTCAAATCAAGCATCAGCGCCCGGCTGGAATCAACCACCCCGCAAATACCCTGGGGGCGCCGTTGGACGAATTCGCACGGCTCGCATTCAATCGAGCCGGGCAACGACGGCGAGCACATCCTTCAGCGACCAGAGCCGATGACCACAAGCTGTCGTCTCCGATCGCGCGTGCCGTCGCCACACCGCCCCGCCATCCCTCAAGGAGCAGAAAATGGATTTCATCGAACGTTGGCTCGGACTTTCGCCAGACGGCGGCAATGGCGCGCTCGAGGCCCTCTATCTGGTGGCGCTCGTCGTCGTGATCGCCGCCATCATTCTTGGCCGGCACGCCCATCGCCGGCCCACCATCACAGCACGGAGGCGCGATCGGTAGGCCGCGGCGATAGAGCGCGCCAACGGGTCGCCCATTTCCGTGGAGGATTTTGGTTGAAGGAGGAGGACCGGCATGGCGACTCAAGGTTCAAAGGGTCGTCGGCCCCCGAAAGACACCGGTGAGCAAGAACGCATCGGCAGGGCCGACAATCCGGGCGGGCGGCGCGAGTGGTTTCTCGCCAGCCGCATCGGTCAAGACGAGAAACTCGTCGACCGGCTCTACCTTCGCGGCTCGAGGCAGCGCCATAAGCTGACGCCTCGGGACCTCCTCGAATCCGCCCCGCCACCCGCGCCTCCCGGGGGAGCGGGTACAATCAACTGGACGCCCATTGGGCCCTCTGTCGTCGCGCACGGCCAAGCCAGCAATAACCCGCCCGTGAGCGGCCGCATTACGTCGATCGTCGTGGGGCCGGGCGGCACGCGCGCCTATGCCGGCGCCGCCAACGGCGGTGTGTGGTCCACCGCGGACTCCGGCACGAGCTGGAGTCCGCTCGACGACTATGCCGTTTCTCCCAGCCTCACGAGCGGGATCGAGGCAGATTCGCTCGCCGTCGGCGCGATCGCTGTGCAATTTGGCGCAACCGCTGCCACGGATCTCGTCTATGTCGGCACCGGCGAGGCGAACAGTAGCGGCGACTCCTACTTCGGTGTCGGCGTCAAGCGCTCGCCGTCCGGGGGCGCGCCGGGATCCTGGACGCTCGAAGGGACGAATCTGGCGGGGCGAGGTTTCTTCCGGCTGGCGATCGACCCTGACGATCCAACATTGGTGCTTGCAGCGACGACGGTGGGCATTTTCCGTCGTCCCGCCGCCCCGCCCTTTACCAATTGGACGCAGATCACGAGCACCTTCGCCGCGCCGAACGGCCTGGCGACGGACCTGGTGGTCGCGGGGACTGGCGCGGCCAAGCGATATTATTGCGTCTTCCGGGGCGACAAGGCCTACAGTTCCGCCGACGGTCTTGCGTGGACCGCGCTCACCGGGCTTCCGGCGGGCGGACGCGTGGCGCTTGCCGTGTCGGAATCCAGCCCGACCATTGCCTACGCACTCAAGCAGGACGGAACGCTGTGGCGCCTCGTCGGCACGGCCTTCCAGTCGGTCGCCGGGATGCCGCCACTCTTCAACGGTGGTCAGGGATGGTACGACATCGCGTTGGCCGTCGATCCGGCCAACTCGAACATCGTCTATCTCGTCGGCGACCTGGTCAACGACAGCGGCAACTGGACACTGTCGCTCTTCAAGGGAACCATCACCGGCGGGTCGGG
>Ga0209438_1000130_pt1 | contig 19716 bp, 13 predicted proteins | sample GraSoi_2013_20cm_FD_185825 | JGI IMG/M metagenome (GOLD analysis project Ga0209438, IMG submission 185825) | Grasslands soil microbial communities from the Angelo Coastal Reserve, California, USA - Sample 9_17_2013_20cm (SPAdes) (version 2) | ecosystem: Environmental > Terrestrial > Soil >...
GCTGGGCGGCGCGCGGGCGGCGAATTACGCCCTGTCGGCGCCCACGGCAACGACGACCGCGAACATCACCGCGGCGACGCTGACGCCGGTGATCACGGCCACCAACAAGACGTACGACGGCACGTCGAGCGCGCCCATCAGCTGCACGCTCACGGGCGTCGTCGGCACCGACGTGGTCACCTGCAGCGGCACCGGCAGCTTCAACACGGCCGCGGTCGGCACCGGCAAGACCGTCACCAGCAGCAGCCTGGCGCTCGGCGGCGCGAAGGCAGCCAATTACGCCCTCTCGGCGACCACGGCGACGACGACCGCGAACATCACCGCGGCAACGCTGACGCCCGCGATTACCGCGAGCAACAAGACCTACGACGGCACCTCGAGCGCGGCCATCGCCTGCACGCTGACCGGCGTGGTCGGCAGCGATGTGGTGACGTGCGCCTGGACCGGCACCTTCGACACCGCGGCCGTCGGCACCGGCAAGACCGTGACGGCCACCGGCCTGACGCTCGGCGGCGCGGCGGGCAACTACGCGCTCAGCGCGACCACGGCGACGACGACGGCCGCGATCACGGCGCTCAGCGTGACGCCGGCCGTGACCGTCTCGAACAAGACCTACGACGGCACCATGACCGCCGCGCTTTCCAGCTGCGTCGTCAGCGGCGTGCTCGCCGGCGAGACGGTCGGCTGCGCGGGCACGGCGCTGTTCGAGTCGGCGAGCGCCGGCGCGGGCAAGACGGTCCAGATCTCGAGCCTGGCGCTGACGGGAGCGACCGCCGCCAACTACGTCCTCACGTCGACCAGCGCGACGTCCACCGCGACGATCTCGCCGCTCACGGTGACCGCGAGCGCGACGATTGCCGACAAGACCTACGACGCGACGACCGCGGCGCAGCTGTCGCAGTGCGCGGTGCAGGGCGCGGTCGAAGGTGACGTGGTGACGTGCACGGGCACGGCGGCGTTCGACACGGCGGCCGCCGGTCCCGCCAGGAGCGTCACGATCAGCAATGTCGCGCTGACGGGCGCGGGGAGCTCCAACTACGCGCTCTCGAGCACGACCGCGGTCGCGACGGCGGCCATCAACCGCCGCGGCGTGACGCCGAGTGTCACCGTCGCCAACAAGCGGTTCGACGGCACGACGTCCGCGGCGATCACCAGCTGCACGCTGAGCGGCCTGATTGGCGGCGATACGGTGACATGCACCGGCACGGCCGCGTTCGGGTCCGCCACGGCCGGCACCAACAAGCCCGTGACCGCGACGCTCACGCTCGGTGGGGCCGCAGCGGCCAACTACGTGCTGACCGCGACGACCGCATCGACCACGGCCTCGATCACCGCGAACAACCCGCCGGCCGTGACCAACCCGGGCGGGCAGCTCGGCTACACGGGCGTCGCCGCTGCGCTCACGGTGCCCGCGTCCGACGCCGACGGCGACTCGCTGACGTGGAGCGCGCAGTCGCTGCCGCCGGGAATCACGCTGAATACCTCCACGGGCGCGCTGTCGGGCACGCCGACGACGCTCGGCACATTCACGACGACGGTGAGCGCGTCGGATGGATTCGACACGACCCAGATATCGTTCGCGTGGAGCATCGGATCGCCGGTTCCCATCATGGTGACGCCGCTGAGCCCGCTCGGATCGATCACGACGACCACGCCGACGCTGTCGTGGCAGGCGGTGCCGCTGGTCGAGTACTACCTGGTGCGAGTGGCCGACTCGGGATCGGATTCGCCGTTCGACATGTGGTATACCCCGGCTCAGGCGAGCTGCGCCACCGGCGGCACCTGCGTCGGCATGGCGCCGCGCGCGCTGAAGGCCGGACTCGTCACGTGGCAGGTGCTGGCGTGGAACCACTTCGGATACGGCCCCTGGTCGCCGACGATTTCCGCTGTCGTCGACCTCGCCGATGCCCTGGTCCCGACGCCGGCCGCCACCGCCCCCTCGGGCGCGATTGCCACGCGGACGCCGACCTACGTGTTCGGCCTCGTCAGCGGCGCGACGTGGTATCAGCTGTCGATCACCGATGCGCTCGGCAACACCAGGGATTTCTGGTACACGCCGACGCAGGCGTGCAACGTGTCGTCCTGCGCGGCGACGCCGAGCTGGGCGGTGGCGACGGGGCTCGCGAAATGGCGCGTCCGCGCGTGGCGCGCGTCTGGCGCGGGCGCGTGGAGCGGCTACGTCAACTTCGACGCGGCCGATGCGCTGCCCGGCAAGGTGACGGTGAGCGCGCCGTCGGGATCGATCACGACGACGACGCCCACGTTCACGTGGTCCGCGATGCCGAACGCGAGCTACTACCTGCTGAACGTGACCGACCGCGACAACATCACCTACGAGCGGTGGTATCGTCCGGGCGACGCCGGCTGCGCGCTCGGCACCGGGACCTGCACGGCGTCGCCGGGCATCGTGCTCAAGGCGGGCTTCGCCAGCTGGAAGGTCCTCACGTGGAACGGGTCGGGCTACGGGCCGTGGAGCGACGCGCGTGACATCCTGATCGAGATTGCCGACGCGTCGGCGCCGGTGCCGGTCACCGTGAGCCCGACGGGCACGATCACCTCGACGACGACGTCATACCACTGGACCCCGGTCGCCGGCGCGATCAACTACCGGTTCTCGATCCGCAACAACGGCGGCGCGCCGACGTATCTCTGGTTCACGCCCGCCGCGGCAGGGTGCGCCGCGGGCGGCGACTGCGTGGCCACGCCGCTCATCACGCTGATCAACGGGACGGCGGAGTGGCAGGTGCAGGCGTGGACGACCAACGGCTACGGCGCGTGGAGCTCGGTCGTGGCCGTGACCGTGAACATCGCTGCGCCCACGGCCCCGGTCCTGATCTCGCCGGTGGGAACGCTGTCGACCGCCACGCCGCAGCTGCGCTGGAACGCGTCGGCCAACGCGACGCTCTACTACACGCGCGTCTTCGATTCGACGGGCCAGCGCGTCGACCAGTGGCTGTCGCCCGCGCAGGTGGGTTGCGCGGCCGGCGGCGTCTGCACCTTCAGCCCGGGCGTCGCGCTCGCGAGCGGCGCGGGCTCGTGGCAGGTCATCGCCTACAACCCGACCGGCTACAGCCCATGGTCGACAACCATGACGTTCACGGTGCCGTAATGACCATCGTCATGATCGTTGGGCTGCTGTTGTGGACCGGATGCGCGCCGTCGGCGCGCGGGCGCGAGGTGCGTGCGCAGGCGTCGCCCGCTCCCGGAAGCGACGCGATGCTCGAGGGCACGCTGGAGGTGCTGGTCGAGGATTCGAGCCAGGGCAGCCGCACCCTCTACTTCCTGATGACGGACGACATGCGCGTGGCGCTGCGGTTCTCGCGTACGCCCAACGTCCTCACGGGTGCACGTCTTCGCGTCCAGGGACGTTGGGCGGCCGACGGCGCGGTGGACGTCACGTCGTTCGAAGTCATCACGCGATGACCGCCGGCAATGGCGTCAAAACCCGCACTTTTTCCAATAGTTCATTGATTCGGAGACATTTCTCGGCAAGGACGGCGAACCAGCGGCAAGTCCCCGCGACCGAAAGTCCGCGCGAAACGCGCCTGAATTCCGCGCCAAATCCCATTAAACGGGATAGGTGCGCGACTTTTGTCGGTTCCTGGCGCGCCCGCGGCGGATGGCGGTTTCTTTGCACAAGGCGGGTGCAGGTCCGGGGCTCTGGCCGCGGACTGGTACCCAAGTCCCCTACAACTTGAGTGAGCGAACAATGAGGCATGAGATGCCCTCTGCTCTCATCGGGCAGAGCGCTGCACTGCGTGAACTGAAAGAAGAGATCACCCGGGTCGCCCATTCGGACGCCAAGGTGCTGATCACGGGCGAGAGCGGGACAGGCAAGGAGCTCGTCGCGCGCGCGATTCATCAGCAGAGCGCCCGCAACGATCGCGCCTTCGTTCCGGTCAATTGCGCCGGCCTGACGGAGACGCTGCTCGAATCGGAGCTGTTCGGCTATCTGAAAGGGAGCTTCACCGGCGCGTATCGCGACCGGCCGGGCAAACTGGAGGCGGCCGACAAGGGCACGGTCATGCTCGACGAGATCGGCGAGATGACGCCGCGCATGCAGGGTCTTCTCCTCCGCTTTCTCGAGACCGGCGAGGTGCAGAAGGTCGGTTCCGACCGCATCGACCGCCGCGTCAACGTTCGTGTCGTGGCGGCGACGAACCGGAACCTGTCGGAAATGGTCGGCCAGGGACTGTTCCGTGAAGACCTGTTCTACCGCATCAACGTCGTGCACCTCTGCGTTCCGCCGCTGAGCGCGCGGAAAGAAGACATCCCGATGCTGGTCGAGCATTTCCTCGGGCGGTTCACGGGGCGGACGCTCGCCGCCGCGAACGGCAACGGGATCGGCAACGGGATCGGCAACGGGATCGGCAACGGGATCGGCAACGGCAACGGCAACGGTCATGCGAACGGCAACGGCCACGCAAACGGCAACGGACACACCAACGGCAACGGCCACGCGAACGGCGATGGCAACGGCCACGACGCGCGCGGAGGGGTGCCAGCGACGCTGACCATGCCGCCGAACGTCCTCAACGTGCTGTCGGACTACAACTGGCCCGGCAACGTGCGCGAGCTCGAGAACGTCGTCGAACGGCTCGTCGTGACAGCGAAGAGCGACACGGTGTCGATTGCGGATCTTCCCGCGGAGATTCGCGCCTACACCGGCGCGCAGCCGAAGCTCATGCGCGAACGGAGAAAGACGATCGCCGACGACCTGTACCGGCGCGTGGTCCACGAGGGCGAATCGTTCTGGACCGCGGTCTACCCGCTCTACATGCAGCGCGAGATCACCAAGTCGAACGTTCGAGAGGTCGTGCGCCGCGGCTTGAACGACGCCCGTGGCAACTATAAGATCGTCGCGCGCATGTTCAATCTGGGGGCGGACGACTACAAGCGCTTCCTGAATTTCCTGCGGAAGCATGATTGTCAGCTGCCGTTCAAGGAGTTCCGCTAGCTCTCCGGCCCGCCTGCCTGCGGGGCGGCGCCTGCGATGGCGTCTGCGCGCAGGCCGGCTGGCGGTTCTAATCGCCGTCGCGACGGCGTCCTGTTCCGGCAACACGCCCCCTCCCTCCTCGGGCGGTTCACCGGGTCCGAGTCCATCGGGGCAACGGCTCTCCTGGTCGCAGGTCGCGGGCTCGCAGGCGATCGTCCAGAACTTCGACTTCATCTTGTTCGTCGACGGCGTCCGGTCGCCGCTCTCAGGGACCGGTTGCATGGGCATCGCGCCCGCTTTCGACTGCCTGGCGTCGCTTCCGGTGTTTGCGCCCGGCCGCCACGTGCTGGAGCTGTCGGCGCTCGATCGCACCAGCGGTCTCGAGAGCGCCCGTTCAGAACAGTTGATCGTCAACACCACCGCGACGGCCACCACCATATTCGGAACCACGCGACCGCCGATCACGTCGGCCGCCGGCGAGATCCCGGCTGCGTCCCCGGATGCGGCATCCGCAGTGCCCGACGCCGCCTGCGCGCGGCTGGTGTCGACATGCTTCGCGATCTCGACGGTCAGTGGTGATGTCGGTGAGGTCCGGCGGCTCGCTGCCCTGCCGGATTCCCGGCTCCTGGCGCTGTCGTCAGGCGGGGTCGCGCAGGTGCTGCCTGGAGGCGATCGCGAGCGCCTCCCGATCGATGCGCGTCATGCAGCGACGGACGTCGCGGACATCGCCGTCGACCCGGATTTCCTGACCAACCATTACGTGTACGCGGCGCTCGTGGCTTCCGGGGATGATGGTCGCGCGACGACCAGCGTCGTGCGCTTCCGCGAGCTCGCCGGCCGCTTTGGCGAGCCGGCGACGATCGCGGCCGACTTGCCGGCGGCAGAGGGACCGCCAGCGATCTCCGCCGGTCCGGATCGCCGTCTCTATCTCGCGCTTCCGTCCGCGGACGACCGGCGTGGTGCCGGACCGTACGACGGGGTCGTGCTGCGGTTGACGCGCGAAGGGGCCGCGGCCGGCTACGAGCGTGCGCACTCGCCGATCCTGGCCATCGGCTCCTCGCGGCCGGCCTCGTTCGCCTGGGTCGACAGCGCACACCTGCTGCTGGCGTCGGCGGCATCCGCCGCGTCGCAGCTATCCGTCGTCCCGTTGCAGGTTTCAGAAACGTTCGCGCCGGCAAGCGTCCCGGTGCAGGGTGTTCGGCGGATTCCGCTGACGGGTGGCATCACGCAGGTGGCGCCGCTCCCCGTCACGTCCGCGGATCCCGGTGAAACCCGCGTGGTCGTCCTCGGGACCGCACCGCCGGCGCTCTACGTCGCCAGGATGACGACCGGGGCCGATCCGGCCGTCATCGGCATCGACTACGTCTCGCTGGGCGGGCTGGCGCCGGTGGCGCTTGCGGTCGATTCCGCCGGCGATCTGCTCGTCACTGCACATCAATTTGCCGGGTCGCCCGTGCAGCTCCTTCGGCTGCGGGTTGACCCGGCTCAAAAGTCTCCGTAGTGGCATCGTGAGTTGCTCAAGGTTCCGGCATGGCAGAGCGAAATCCCGGCTCGCGGCGACAAAGCCCCCGCACAGGCAAAACCGTCGTTGCCAGCTGGGGCGTTGCGACGGGCCAACCCACATATCAACAGCAGGTTACGGTCCGCGCCTGCCCTTCGCGCCTCCTGCCGGGCTTTGCGGCAGTGAGATTGCTCAACTGTTCCGCGAAGGTCAGAGCGTCGTCAGACCATCGACGATTGGTCGTTCACAGAAATTCGGAGGAGGCTGGGGCATGCGGTTTCGACGAATGATGGTTTTGGTCGGAGCGTTCTTGATGGCGGCGTTGATGGCTGCCGACGCCAGCGCAGCGGGATTCCGGCTGCGCGTCGAGGACATCTCTGACCCTTCTAACCCGAATGGGGTTGGCGTCGTCGTGACCGACGGCGGTCTCGGGGATGAGAATCCCTCCGACGGCATGATCCAGGTCACCCTGATGCCGTTGAACAGCAGTGTGTCATGGAGCCTGACGTTCGGCATCTCCAAGCCCGTCCTCCCGAACGCGGATGGGGTGCTTGGAGAGCTGTATCTGCAGTCGTTCAACATGACGACGACAGGCTCCGCCAAAGTGCGGCTGACGCTGGAGGACACGGGCTACGCCGGTGCGACCGCTGGCAACCCGCAGAGCCTGGCTCTCAACACGAACATCACCGGCACGTTCTGCGGCGGCCCCCCCTTCGGTGGCGGGACGGCCTGCGGCGCCAACTCCGCGCTGAGCCTGACGACGAGCTCGTGGGCCGCCAGCGGGGACGCCGTGCCGGACCTGGGACCCGAGCAGATGGCAGTCGGCGCGCTGCCGCAGATTGGCGCGAACGCGGGGACTTCGACGTCCCTCGCGCCGCTCACCCACACGGGGAACTCGCTGCAGGCCTTCGGCGGCGACGCTACCACCACCTTCGAGAACACGGATCCGACGTATTCGCTGTTCACCCAGGTGATCCTCGATTTCACCGGCGCCGGTGACATCAACTTCACGCAGTCGACGCAGACGATGGCCAACCAGGCGTTGGTGAACCCGACGCCGGAACCGGCATCGCTGATGCTGATTTCGACCGGGCTGTTCGGATTGGCTGGAGCGCGCCGCCGCTACAAGCTGACGCGTCCTTGAATCGCCGTTTCCTCACTGATCTTCAGTTGCTCGCCAGCCGGTGTGAGGCTCGCACCCCCGGAATGAGGGGGCATCGAGCCTCGCCCGGCTTGCGCAGCGTTCGGAACTCCGCGCACCCTCAGTCAATCCAGACGGATGGAATCACGAGGAACGTCATGACAGTTGATCGACCCGTTGCCACACTCCGGAGCGCGGCTCTGGCGCTGACCGCCGTACTCGCCGCGGCCGGGTGCAGCCACGATTCGGAAGCGCTGAAACGGCAGTACCTCTCGAGCGCCGACGCGTATGTGGCGCAGCACAAGTACGCGGACGCCATCATCCAGTACCGGAACGCCATCCAGGAAGACGATCACTTCGGCGAGGCGCGCTTCAAGCTCGCCAGCGCGTACATCCGCTTCGGCGACGGCACGCGCGCGCTCGCGGAATCCGTTCGCGCTGCCGACCTGATGCCCGAGAACATCGAGGCGCAGCTGCAGGCCGCGAACCTGCTCCTCCTGAGCGGTCGGTTCGCGGACGCCCAGGACCGGGCGAAGAAGGTGCTGGACCGCAATCCTCACGAACTTCGCGCAACCATCGCGCTCGGCAACGCGCTCGCCGGTCTGAAGGACCTCGACGGCGCGGTCGAGCAGCTCGAGGAGGCGGTCCGTCTCGACCCGACGCGCGCGGGCACGTACACGAACCTGGCGACGCTCGAGCTCGGCGCCGGCAAGCTCAAGGACGCCGAGGCGACATACAAGCAGGCCGTGGACAAGGCGCCGAACTCGGTTCCCTCGCAGCTGGCGCTGGCGCAGTTCTACTGGCTGACGTCGCGCGCCGCGGAAGCAGAGACGCACATGCAACGCGCGCTCGACCTCGCGCCGCGCGACGTCGTCGTCAACCGTTTTGCGTCGGCGTTCTACCAGTCGACGAACCGGCCGGACAAGGCTGAGAAGTACTTCCAGGCGGCGGTGGAAGCGGACGGCTCGAGCCGCGCCCGTCTTGCGCTCGCGGAGTACTACCTCGGGGCGTCGCGGCTGCCCGAGGCCGCGGAAGTCCTGAAGAAGCTGGTCGGCGACAAGGAAGTCGGCACGACCGCGAAGGTCCGGCTGGCGACCCTCGACTACTCCGCCGGACGCGCGGACGACGCGGCCAGCGCCATCGACGCGATTCTGAAAGAGAAGCCGCAGCAGGTCGACGCGCTGCTCGTCAAGGCGAGCATGCTGTTCGACGGCAAACACTACGACGCGGCGCTCGAGCGGACCAACGGCGCGATCAAGGCGGACCCCTCGTCCGCGCCGGCGTACTTCGCGAGGGGCAAAGTGCTCGCGGCGATGGCCAGGTGGGACGAGGCCAAGGAATCGTTCAACGAGGTCATGAAGCTCAATCCCCGCGCCGCGGGCGCGCAGGTCGAGCTCTCGAAGCTGCACCTGCAGACCGGCGCGACCGACACCGCGGTCACGCTCGCGGGCTCGGCGGTCGCGAGCGACCCGCGCCGGCTCGACGCGCGGATTCTGCTCGCCCGCGGCCTGATCGCCCGGGGCGATCTGCTGCAGGCGGAAACGATTCTCAAGGACGTCCTCGAGGCGGTTCCCGATTCGGCCATCGCGCACGCGCAACTCGGCTGGCTCAACCTCGCGAAGAAGAATGCGGCAAAGGCGAACGCGGAGTTCCAGCAGGCATTGAAGCTCGACGCTCTGCAGATCGACGCCATCTCCGGCCTCGTCGCGCAGGACCTGGCCGCCGGACGCAGGGACGAGGCGCTCGCGCGCCTGGGTGCATTCGTCGACAAGGCGCCGGCCAACGCGGGTCTGCTGACGCTCGCTGGCCGCACGAACCTGATGGTCGGAAAGTTCGCCGAGGCCGAGAGGCTGCTGAGCCGCGCCATCGACGTCGATCCGAATACGCTCGACGCGTACTCGTTCCTCGGCCAGACATACCTCCAGCAGAAACGCCTGGACGACGCGCGGCGCGAATTCGAACGGCGGGTGACGCGGGAAACGAGGCCCCTCACCTCGTTGACGATGGTCGGGCTGATCTACGAGCTGCAGAACCGCACCAACGACGCGAAGCAGGCGTTCGAGCAGGTCCTGGCGATCGATCCGAAGTCTTCGATCGCCGCGAACAACCTGGCGTGGATCTACGCCGAGAACGGCGGCAACCTCGACATCGCGCTCCAGCTCGCGCAGACCGCGCAGGCGACGATGCCCGATTCCGCCGAGGCCGCCGACACGCTCGGGTGGATCTACCTGAAGAAAGAGCTGTACGGGCTCTCGATCAGCACGCTGCAGCGCGCCGTCGACCGCGAGCCGAAGAATCCTTCGTTCCAATATCACCTGGGACTCGCCTACGCGCGCAACGGCGACGCGGCGCGGGCGAAGACGATCCTGCAGGCCGCGCTCAAACTCGGCTCGAATTTCGACGGGGCGGCCGACGCGTCCAAGGTGCTCGCGGGCCTGTGAGGCCCGCGATACAGACGATCGTGACACCGAACGCATCTCCCCGCGTCCTCGTCGCCGCCGTTGTCGGCATCGCCGCACTCCTCCTCTGCTACGGAGGCGTGCTGGCGTCGCTCGTGACGGTCTGGTCGACGAATTACCTGTACTCGTACGGATTCGCGGTCCCCTTCGTGGCCGCGTACGTCGCGTGGACCACCGCGCGGCGCCATCCGGTGACGCTCGGGTCGCCGGACTACATGCTCGGCGTCCCGGTGACCCTCGTCGGCATCGCGCTGCTCGTCGGCGGCCGGCTCGGAGGTCTCCTCAGCATCGAGCAGGCATCCTTCGTGGTCACGCTCACCGGCGTCGTGCTGATCGTCGCCGGCCGCGACGCCGTCCGGATCCACTGGTTCACGCTTGCCTACCTGCTGCTGATGGTGCCGATCTGGAGCTATCCGATCGACCGCCTGCAGGAGCCCAGCCGGCTGCTCTCCGCGCGAATCGCCGCGTCGATGCTGCACCTGTCTGGCATCCCGGCGCTGCTGCAGAACACCGACATCGTGCTGTCGTCGCGCACGCTTGCCGTGCTGCGTGAATGCAGCGGCGTGAATCAGCTGATCGCGCTGACCGCGATGGTCGTGCCCGCCGCCTACGTGTGGCTCGACTCGACGGCGCGGCGCATCGCCTTGATCCTGTTTTCAGTGGTCGTCAGCTACCTTGGTAACGGGATGCGCATCGCGCTGGTCGGATGGCTGGCGTTGAAGGGGCTCGGTGACGGGAACCCGAACAGCTCGTATCACCTTCTCGAGGGCCTTGGCGTGTCCTCGCTCGGGTACCTCCTCATCGGCGCCTTCTTCTCCGCCCTCTCGCGGCCTTCGCGTGACACCGACGGGGGCGACGCGCGCCCGGCAGCCGTGTCGGCGTCCGTTCGCCGGCGCCTGGCGATCGACGTTGCGCTGATCTGCACGCTGCTGCTCGGCGGCGCCATTCGCCTGTCCGCCACGCAGTCGGAAGTGAAGTTGAGCAACGGCCTGGCGACGCTCGACAACCGTGTGGGCGACTGGACGCTGGACGTGCTTTCACCGATCGCGGCGGTTCCATTGCCCGCTCTCGACGACGCGCTGGTCGGCGGCTATCCGACCGCCGAGGGTCAGCGCCGGTTCGCGGACGCCGACGAGGAGCTCGTCCGCTCGTACCGGAACCTGTCGCAGTCGCACGTGCAGCTGTATGTCGGCTATTACAACCGGCAGTCGCAGGGGAAGGAGCTCTCCGGCGAGGCGGCCGACGCGCTCCGGCTCGCCGCATCGCCGCTCACGCTGCACACGGGGTCGGAGCGCCACAACGTCAGCGAGGTCGTCCGCGAAGGCGCCGGCGGGTCGCGCGGCGTGATCTTCTGGTATGTCATCAACGGCCGCATCGTCCCCGACATCTACCGGGCCAAGGGCTACACGATCGTGGACGCGGTCACGCGCCATCGCACCAACGGCGCGGTCGTCATGATTGCGTGGTCCAGCAACCCTGGAACCTCGCCGGATGCGGCGAAGTCGGGCGCGGTCGCCTTTGCGGAAGCTCTGATCCCGGTCCTCGGCCGGCATCTTCCGTCGTAGCGCCGGTCCCGAAGTTTGCAAGGGGGCAGGCATGCCCCCAAGTCAACGACCAGGCCTCTGGTTCCGTGCGGTGCTGCTGATTGCGGCGGTTCTGGCCACCGCGCTTGCGTGGAGCGGCCTGTCCTTGAGGGACCTGTTCCACGGGCTGTGAAACAGCGCCCACTCCATCGCAGACCCCCGGCGTTCGTAATTCTGTCGCCCGGCGCCCATTAGACCTCCCGCAGGCAGACTTTGTTCACCCGCTGCGCAGGACATAAGGCGCGATCCAGATGGCGCGCAAGGCCCTACGCCGCCCTGCCGGGAGTCGCACCGCCTCCGTAAACGGTTTGGAATGGTGCATTTACAAGACCCTGGGCGCGCATCTCGAATCTGGCGGTGACCTTGCACAACGGGAAGGTGCGTCACCCCACAACACCGTTCACGAGTAATCAGCTATGGAACGACTCTTTTTCCGCGCGACGTGTGTGCTTGTTCTCTGCCTCGGCGTGCAGGGCTCTGCAAACGCGCAGGTTCAGGCCGGGGTTCAGGTCCAGTCCGGACCGGCGGCCAATCGGCCCACTGCGACGGCCGTGAGCACGGTCGTCGGCGCGCCGCTGCCCGCGAAATACGTCATCGGCATCGGCGACGTGCTGGCGGTCGCGTTCTGGCGCGAACAGGCGTTGTCGGGGGACGTGGTCGTGCGCCCGGACGGCAAGATCTCGCTGCCGCTCCTGAACGACGTGCAGGCGTCGGGTTCCACTCCCGAGGAACTGGCGAGCGCCCTGGCGCGAGCGGCGGTCAAGTTCGTCGACGAACCTGACGTCGCGGTGATCGTCAAGGAAATCCACAGCCGGCGTGTGTTCCTCGTCGGGCAGGTCGCCACGCCTGGCATGGTGCCGCTCACCGGCGACATGAACGTGCTGCAGCTCATCGCCGTCGGCGGCGGACTGCTCGAGTACGCGGACCGGAAGAACATCGTGATCACGCGCACACAGGACAGGCAGGAGATGCGCTTCAAGTTCAACTACGACGACGTGCTGAAAGGCAAGAACGTCCGGCAGAACATCATTCTCCGCCCGGGCGACACCGTGGTGGTTCGCTAGCACGTGACGGCCGGTCACCCGCCCGTGAATTCCCGTTCGATTCGGCGTGTCGTCGTCGCGGTCCTCGTGATGATCGCGGCGTCGCTGCCCGGCGCATTCGCGCAGGGGGTCGGGTCGCTGCAGCCACCAGGCGGGCTGATGCGGGGCGCGGCGACCGATCCCAACGCGCGGCAGCGGCTCGACGTCTCGGTGGCGTCGACGGGCGGGTACGACGTGAACTCCGCCGCCGACCCTTCCACCATCGGCGTCAACGGCCAGGATCCGACGGGCTATTCGACGCTGCTGCAGAGCGCCCTCGATTATTCGTTCCAGGGGCACACGGTCACGGCACGCGCGAACGGCAGCTCGGCGCAGCGCTACTTCCGCCCCGACGACCACGTCGTCCCCGCGTACTTCCACAGCATCGGTCACACCGGTGGCGTCGATCTCTCCGTTCACTCGGCGAGGACGGCGCTGCAGATCAACGCGACGGGCGCGTACTCCGGCTCACCGTTGTACGCGCTGGTGCTCCCCGTTCCGCAGGACGGCGAGACGTACGCACCCGCGGCGTCGCGCGACGTCGCCGTCAGCGACTTCAATTCGCTCACCTACGGCACGACGGTGATGCTGTCGCACGGTCTGTCGCGCCGCAGCGCGGTGTCGGTCGGCGTCGACTGGCGGCGCACCGACACGACCGGCACGCCCGACATGCACCGCGAGTTGAACACGTACGGCGCCCGCGGCCAGGTGGCCCGTCGCATCGGCCGCAGCATGACCACCACGGCGATGTACGCCTACCGCCTGGGCGAGATGAAGGACTCTGATCCGCGGCTGCTGCCGTGGCGGATGCCCGAGCACCGGGCGGAGCTGGCGATCGATTACCGTCACCCGCTGTCCCGCACGCGGCGTGTGACGTTCGGCGCGCGCGTCGGCGCATCGTCGATGGTGGTGCCCGAGCTGATCCCGGGCGAGGGCGCACGCGGCCGGCGCGACAATCCGTTCTCCGCCGATCTGTCGGCGGGCCTCGAGTTCACACGGACGTGGCGGCTGCGGAGCGCCTACCGGCAGAGCGTCGATTACGTGCCGGGGTTGAGCGAGCCGATTTCCGGAAAGAGCCTCACCACCACGATCGAGGGTCTCGTGAGCCGCCGTATCGACGTCTCGCTGTCGGGCGGCTACGCGACCGGCGAGTCCGCGATCAGCAAGGCGACGTCGGCGTACGAGACCTACAACGCCGAAGGCCGGCTGCGTGTCGCGCTCTCGCGCACGACCGCGGCGTACGTCGAATACCTCCGGTACTTGTACGACTCCAGGGGGACGCTCCCCCTGGGGCCTGGCGTCCCGATGCTGCTCGAGCGGCAGGGCGTCCGCGCGGGCGTGATGATGCGCCTGCCGATCTTCTGATTCAGGGTCCTTCGTGGTTCCAGGCCGAACGTTCACCGTCGCAGAGCTGATTCGCATCGTCCTCCGGCGCGGCTGGCTCGTGGTGCTGCCGTTCGCCGTCGGCCTCGCGGGGGCACCGCTGATCGCGAGGGCCGTCCCGGAGCTGTACCGATCGGAAACGCTGATCATGGTCATCCCCCAGCGGGTGCCCGACAGCTACGTGAAGTCGACGGTCACCGCGAAGATGGAGGATCGGCTGCCGTCGATCAGCAACCTGATCCTGAGCCGCTCGCGGCTCGAGCGCATCATCATGGACTTCAACCTGTACCCGGACCAGCGCGCGCACGGGATCATGGAGGACGTGGTGCAGCGGCTGCGTGGCGACATCGCCGTGCAGGTCGAGGGGCAGGACTCGTTCCGCGTGAAGTACGTGAGCAGCGATCCGCAGACCGCTCAGAGGGTGACGGGGCGGGTGGCGTCGCTGTACATCGAGGAGAACCTGCGCGACCGCGCCAACCTCGCGGACGAAACGAACCTGTTCCTCGAGTCGCAGCTCAACGACGCGAAGGAACGGCTCGTCGAGCACGAAAAGAAGCTCGAAGCCTATCGCCGCCAATACGCGGGCGAGCTGCCGTCGCAGCTCGAGACGAACCTCCAGACCATTCGCAACGCGCAGCAGCAGCTGCAGGGCGTCACCGATTCGACCAATCGCATCCAGGATCGCCGGCTCCTGATCGAGCGGCAGATCGCCGACGTGCAGTCGATGCCGCCCGACCCGGTGCCGGTCCCCGCGGCCGCGCCCGAACGCGACGCGAACGCCCCGACATCGACGGCGCAACAGCTCGATGCGGCGCAGGCGCAGCTCAAGGCGTTCCAGCTGCGCTACACGCCCGACCACCCGGATCGCCGCGCGCTCGAGCGTCAAGTTCGCGATTTGCAGGCGCGGCTCAAATCGGAAGAAGCCAGCCGCCCGCCGGCAGCGCCGGTTGAAAAACCGACCTCCCCCGCGGAGCTGGCGCGGCAGAAGCGGCTGCGCGACCTCCAGGACGAGCTCGAGGTGATGGACCATCAGCTGGCGGTCAACCAGGCCGAGGAGACGCGCCTCAAACAGGTGATCGCGGGCTACCAGGCCAAGGTGGACGTGGTGCCCACGCGCGAATCCCAGCTGGTCGAGTTGACCCGCGACTACAAGACGCTGGACGCCGCGTATACGAGCCTGCTCGCCAAGCGGGAGGACTCGAAGATTGCGGCCAACCTCGAGCGGCGGCAGATTGGCGAGCAGTTCAGGATTCTCGACCCGGCCTCGCTGCCGGGCCGTCCGTACAACCAGGCCAAGCGGATGGGCATCATCGCGTCCGGTGCGATCGCCGGCCTCGTGCTCGGGTTCGTGGTGGTCGGCTGGCTGGAATACCGTGACTCCAGCCTGAAGCGCGAGGAGGACGTCGTCCGGCTGCTGGAGCTGCCGGTGCTGGCGCTCATTCCGCGGGTGATCTCGGACGGAGACCGCCGCCGAAGCCGGCGGAGGCTCATTGCGGCAAACCTGGCCGCGGGCGTGGCGCTGCTCGGATCGATCGCCGTGCTCGTGCTGTGGCGGACGCGGATCTAGGGGCCACGACGTGTATCAACGCTACTACGGCCTGCGTGAATCGCCGTTCGAACTGACGCCGAATCCGAAGTTCCTGTTCCTGACGCCGCGGCACCGGGAGGCGCTGAGCAACGTGCGCTACGCGATCAGCGCGCGGAAATCGCTCGCCGTGATGATCGGCGAGGCCGGCACCGGCAAGACGACGCTGCTGCGCACCGCGCTCTCGCAGGACGCGGGGTGCCCCGTCAAGTGGGTGTACCTGAACAATCCGCTGCTGACGCGCGAAGACTTCGTCAGGACGCTGGCGGTGCAGTTCGAGCTCGGCCCCAAGGCCAGCGGATCGAAGGCGGTGTTTCTCGACCTGTTCGAGCGCGCGCTCCTCGAGCGCCGATCGCAGGGACAGATCTCCGCGCTCGTCGTCGACGAGGCGCAGAGCCTCGATCACACGCTGCTCGAAGAGATTCGGCTGCTCGCCAACATCGAGACGACGGAAGAAAAACTGCTCGTCGTGATCCTGGCGGGCCAGCCGGAGTTCGCGGCGCGGCTGAACGAACCGGCGCTGCGGCAGCTGAAACAGCGCGTCGCACTCCGCTGCGAGCTCGCGGCGTTCGACCTGGCCGAGACGGCAGCCTACATCGTGAGCCGCCTCGAAACGGCCGGCGGCACGTCGCGGCTGTTCACACGCGAATCGGTGATGGCGGTGCACGAGCACGCGCGCGGCATCCCGCGCACGATCAACGTGATCTGCGACAACGCGCTCCTGAGCACCTTCGCGCTCGGGCGCAAGCAGGTCGATCGGGACATCGTCCTCGAAGTCGTGCGCGATTTCGACCTCAACGCCGCGGGACCGGCCGAGACGCGCTTCGACACGTTCGACGCCGCGCCCGCTGCCGTCGCGCCGCGCGCCGCGCTGCTGCAACGCCCGGCGTCCGCGCCGGCGCCGCTGCGCCCGGTGCCCGTGCAGCGCCCGTCAGCAGTCGACGCGCCTCCTTCGGTCGAGAGCGCCATCCAGGCCGGTGTCCGCCGCCGCCGGTTCGTCTTCTTTGGCGCGCGGAGCTGAACGAGAGGCATCGGACAAATCATGAGTCGAGTTGATCAAGCATTACGACAGGCGGACCACCCCGCGGTGCTCACGCCGGCGGCGGACTCGCCCGAACCGCTTCGCGGGGGGCGTTCGCCGCAGCCGCTCGACCTGTACCCGTCGGAGCCGGCACTCGAGGGCGGCGCCGCGCGGTTCGACGTCAGCATCCATGCCCCCGCGCCGTTCGACGTCAGCGTCCATGCCCCCGCGCCGTTCGACGTCAGCATCCATGCCCCCACGCCGGTCCCCGAGCGCCGGCGGGCGTTCGATTCCGCGGCCAGGCAGGCATTCCGGACCCCGCACGCGGACAAGCTCGTCACCGGCAACAAGCTTCCGGCGTGCGCGGTCGAACAGTACCGGAGACTCGCGGCGACGCTGCATCATCTCCAGGAAGAACAGAACCTGCGGACGGTGACGGTGACGAGCGCCGTTCCCCAGGAGGGAAAGACGCTCACCATCGTCAATCTGGCGCTGACGCTGAGCGGCTCGTACAACCGGCGGGTCCTGCTCATCGACGCGGATCTGCGCCGGCCGGCGGTGCACGACGTGTTCGGCACGTCGATCGCGCCGGGACTGTGCGAAGCGCTGCGGCCGGCGCCCACGGCGACGCGCGTGACGGAGATCACGCCCACGCTGTCGGTCCTGCCGGCTGGTCTGCTCCATGGCGATCCCATGGTGACACTCGCCTCGGAGCAGATGACGCGCTTGCTCCAGGACGCGGCCGCCTCATTCGATTGGGTGCTGCTGGATGCTCCGCCGGCCGCCGTCATGGCCGATGCCGGATTGCTCGTCCGCCTGACACGCGCCGTCATCCTGGTCATCGGGGCCAACTCGACCCCCTACAAGGTGGTCGAGCGGGTGGTCAGCGAAATCGGCCGCGACAACATCATCGGCACCGTCCTGAACCGCGTCGAGGATCAGGTCGATGGATGGTCCGAATATGCCGGTGTCTACCTCGAGCCCCGGCGCGAGGCGCTCCCTCCGCAGCGTTAGGCAATCCGCCCGACAAGATCGCCCGACAAGAAATGAAGTATCAGGCTGCGAAAGGTCAGGGAGTTTCGCCCCTAAAGTCAGCCGCCATGGAGACATCCCCACCCACCTGAAGCCATAGCCAGCACCTAACCTGTTTACCGTCAGCGACTTACAAACGAAGTTGGTCGCGGGACGGATCCTTGCTCCAGACAGGTCGATCCCACACATCGACAAGTCCGCGACGTGTGAGACCGCTTTCACCGCCGCGGGCGCGACGTGCCCGGATTCGTCAATTTCGCTGCCAGGCCGAGCGAGATGTGACTGAGAGGGCGAAGCTACGTGCGCCCGCCAATCGAGCCGCCACCGCAGCCGACATCCCGAGACCGTTGATCACACAACTCCAACGAGGTTCTTCTACACTGCGCCGACTTTTCGCGGCCCCGAGCGCGACTGTCGATGCGGTTTCGGCCCCGATGCAGCGCTGCTCGCGCGACGAGATCAGATAAGTGACTGGCGTACCGAGGGTTGAGCAGGTCGACGCGACACCGTGCGTCATGGCGATCGGTTTGCACAGATTCCTGCCGTTCATCCCTAAGGAGTCGCGCTCACCGATGTTTGGAATCAAACAGGTTCCCTCTCTCTTCCGTCTTGCCGGCACGCAGGGTAGCGTGGGGCTCACCGCCGCGTGGAGCGTCGCACCGCAGCGGCGCGCCGGGCTCGCAGCCGAGGACCAGGTGACCGGGAAGCCGGCCGCGGTCGCGGGCGAGGAATGCACGTGCGGGTTCGCGCTGGCGGGCCACGGCGCGGCGTACAACGAGGAAGCCTTCCGCTTCCTGCTGGACGTCGAGCGCAGGCGCTTCGAGGCGTCGGGCGAGCCGTTCGTGCTGCTGCTCATCGGCCATCGTGATCGGCGCGCGGGGTCCGGCATCAACGGCGCGATTGGCGCAGGCGTGTTCTCGAGCCTGACGGGCTCTCTCCGCGACACCGACGTGATCGGTTGGTATCGCCAGGGACGCGTGATCGGCGCGGTCCTGACGCACTTTGGCGACGCGCCCGTCGTCGACGTCTCGCGTCAGATGGCCGATCGCGTGACGCGAGCCTTCGCATCCGACCTTCCGAACGAGCTCGCCCGGCAGCTGCGCGTGCGCGTGTACCAGCCGCAGGCGAGGCAGATGAATTGAGCGCCACCGCGACAACCTTCGTCCGGATCAAATATCCGAACCCGGCCCGCGGCAGGACGCAGCGCCCCAGGCCGGCGCACCAGAACCATCGACTGCACCTCGTCGGCGAAGACCTGTTCCGCGGCATCGTCCTGCGCGAGCGCAAGCGCGCGGACCGCTCGAACCAGCCGTTTGCGGTCGTGATGCTCGAGATGCCGGACGAGGGGCGGACGAACTGGCGCCACGCGCTCGAGGCGCTGGCGGCCATCAAGCGCGGGACCGACGTGCTCGGGTGGCTCGAGCGCAACAGGGTCCTCGGCCTGATTCTTCCCCGCACCGATGTCTCGAACCACACGGCGTGCCGCGCGCTCGAAGAGTGCGTCCGCGCGGAGCTCGCCAAACGCATCGACGAACCGTCGCTGGCGCGCGTGTCGATTGGCGTGCACGCCCATCGCGCGCAGCAGGACCCGGCGGAGCCGGGAGCGGCGCCCGTCGATCAGCTGCTCGGCACGCTGCGGCCGCGCGGCATCCGCCTGCGGGCGGCGGCGGCCGCGAAGCGCGCCCTCGATATCGCCGGCAGCCTCGCGCTGCTCATCGTGCTGTCGCCGCTGCTCCTGATCGTCGCGGCGCTCGTGAAGCTCACCTCGTCCGGCCCGGTCTTCTTCCGCCAGGTGCGCGTCGGCGAGGGCGCGAAGCGCTTCACGATGCTGAAGTTCAGGACGATGAAGGTCAACGCGGACGACCGCATCCATCGCGAGTACGTCAGCAGCCTGATCGCGGCGCGCAAGGCCGGCGGCGACGCGGCTGAAGGGGTCTTCAAGATCACCAACGATCCGCGTGTCACGTCGATCGGCCGCATCCTGCGCAAGACG
>Ga0209438_1000131_pt1 | contig 19705 bp, 18 predicted proteins | sample GraSoi_2013_20cm_FD_185825 | JGI IMG/M metagenome (GOLD analysis project Ga0209438, IMG submission 185825) | Grasslands soil microbial communities from the Angelo Coastal Reserve, California, USA - Sample 9_17_2013_20cm (SPAdes) (version 2) | ecosystem: Environmental > Terrestrial > Soil >...
ATCGGGCGAGTTGGTGCGCGAGCCCATGCCGTTATCGGTGATCACCCAGAACGATCCGTCGGGCATGACCTTGATGCCGGAATGGCCCTGCAGCGGCTGGCCCTTGAACGGCAGCGATACGCCGGTTGGCCGGTCATTGGATTTGCCCATCACGCTGCCGATGGCATCGACGCGGCGGCCGGTGGTATATTTGCCCGAGGTCTTCAGATCGTCGGGCGCGTCGGCGGGTGCATCGATAAAGGATTGCGCGGGAAGCACCGCATGTCCGGCCAGCTTGGCGGGAAATTCGCCTTCGCCTTGCGCGAACGCTGCGGTTGAAGCTAGGAATAACGACGCGACGGAACAGAGCAGGGAAATCCGCATGATGAGTCTCCTGTAAGTGGCCAGGCGGCTGTTCTGCGGAGCGCGCGTTACAGCGCGCTGACGGTTTTGTGAAGTGCTGACGATGCCGGCGCACGAACGTGCGGCCTTACGCCGCCGTCAGCCGCCGTCCACACGTTGTGGGCTTGCGTGATCGGGCTCACATAACCGATTGAGCCATTGGTTTAGTTTCCCGTCATCAAGCACGGGAGATCCACATGCGTAAACTTATCCTGATATCCGTTCTGGCTCTGGCATCCGTGACAGCTCAAGCTGGCCAGAACAGGGGCCTCCTCGCGTCCGGTGAAGAACCGAACGAGAGAATTGAATCGGTTAACCCCCGGGAGCAGAAGCCGATCGCCAAGCCGGAGGCCGCCAAGCCTGTCAAGGCGATTTCCACGCCCGTGAGACAGGCTTCCAGTCCTCCGATACAGACCTCAAAGCCGGTGAGACAGGCCTCCAGGCCTCCGGCACAGGTCTCACAGCTCGTGAGACAGGCTTCCAGGCCTGCGAACAGGATCCCTGCAAGGGGATATGAGAATGACGAGGCGGAGGCGCGACGCATCGCCGCGAACTACGGCGTCTCCTGGTAATGCGCAAATATCGCCAGCGCGCGTAATTCGAAAACAGCCGTTCAGTCCGAGAGCAGCCGTTCTGTCGCTAGAGCGGGATGACTTTTCTTCGAATCGTCATCCCGCTCTATCTTTTTGTTTGAGCATGATCTTTTCGGAAAACCGGTACCCACTTTTCCGGATCATGCTCTAGCGGCCGCATCGTTTGCGGCAGCAGGAACGGAATTCCGTTGTCGGTATATTGAATGGTGGCCTCGACCCCGAATATTCGTTCGACGATTTCCGGTGTCACCGTTTCGCGGGGACCGCCATCGATGGCCAGCCGACCGTGGTGAAGCAGGATGATCCTGTCGGCGAAGCGCATCGCAAGATTGAGATCGTGAAGAACCGCGACGACCGCCGTGCCGTTTGCCGCGCGTTGCTTGGCCGTCTCCACCAGATCGATCTGATGGCGCATGTCCAGGCTGGATGTCGGTTCATCCAGCAACAACAGGCCGGGGCCATGAAGGGCCTCGCCGCATGCGAGTTGAACCAGGACCCGGGCGAAATGCGCGCGCTGCTGCTCGCCGCCGGAAAGCGTCGGCAATTGCCGCTGGCGAAAGCCGTTCAATCCAACCTCGTGCAACGCCGCATCGACAAATCGCTGGGCCGCCGCGCGGCCGCTATCGCCGGCGCCCATGTGAACGATCTCCTCGACCGTAAACGGGAAGGTGACATTGACATGCTGCGACAGCATCGCGCGATGCAAGGCGAGCTGGCGCGCAGGATAGGAGTGAAGCTCTCGCAGCTTGAGCCTGACCTCGCCGCGGGTGGCGCGGAGGTCGCCGGACAGTAACCGCAACAGCGTCGATTTGCCGGCGCCGTTCGGTCCGACAATGGCGACAGTCTCGCCGCCGTCGATACGCAAGTCGATCGCATCGACCAGCGTCGCGCCGCTGATTGCCATCGAGACCGATCGTGCCTCGATAACGGCCGTCATAGTCCGGCCAGCCCGCGTTGCCGCAGCAGCATGGCCAGAAAGAACGGCGCGCCGACCGCTGCGGTCAGGATGCCGATCGGCATCTCGGCGGGCGCGACGATGGTGCGGGCCAGCGTATCCGCCCCCACCAGCAGCACGGCGCCGAGCAAGGCCGAGGCCGGCAGCAACAGCCGATGCGCGGGTCCGATCACCAGCCGCAGCAGATGCGGCACCACGATGCCGACAAATCCGACGACGCCGCAGACCGAGACCGCCACGCCGGTCATCGCCGACACCAACACGATCGAGATGCGCTTTAATCGTTCGACGTCGACGCCGCTGTGAAAAGCTTCGGCTTCGCCGAGCACGAGCACGTCGAGCCCGCGTGCGATCCACAGGCATGCGGCCAGGCCAACCGCCAGTACCGGCGCGATGGTTGCCGTCCTGGCCCAGGTTGCGCCGCTCAGCGATCCCAAAAGCCAGAACGTGATGTCGCGCAACTGGCGATCGTCCGCCATGAACACCAGAAGTCCGATGCCGGCATTGGCAATGGCTGCGATCGCAAGACCTGCCAGCAGGAAGATGGCGATCGAGGTGCGGCCGGCGCGGCTTGCGATTCCATAGAGGATGACGGTGGTCGCCAGCGAGCCGGTGAATGCGGCGATCGGCAGCAATTCGTTTTGCAGGAGACGAAGACTCTCGCCGACCCTGCTGTCGGTGAAGACAATCGCTGCGGCTGCTGCGAATGCGCCGCCGCTGGAAACGCCGACCAGTGCCGGATCGGCGAGGGGATTCCGGAACAGGCCCTGCATCACGGCGCCTGACGCCGCCAGCAGGCTTCCGACCATGGCTGCGGCCGCGATTCTCGGAATTCGGATCGACCACAGCACGAGTTGGTCGCGCGATGTCAGGGGGTTGACGGGATGCTCAGGCCAATAGCCCAGCGCGGCGGGCAGCCGCGTCAGGGGAATTCCCGCGGCGCCCATCGTCAGCGCGATGATTACCGCGCCGGCCAGCGCCGCCAGCAGACAAGCGATGGTAAGGAAGGCGGTGGGGCGGATCGGACGCCCGGCACGGCGTGTTGCCCGGTCCAGTCCCACTTCGGCCGTCATTGCCGGCAATTGGCCGTCAGCGCGGCAGGGGCGAATTTCTCGGCTTGCGGTGCCAGCGATGGATAGAGCTTGATCGAAAGGTCGCGCGCGGCGGCGGCCGTGCGCGGGCCGAAGCCGAGAAGGTAGAGGCCGTCCATCGAGATGAAGGCCTTGTTGGCGGCGACCGGCGTCATGGCGAAGGCCGGGTGAGCATAGACGGCCTCCGCCTCGAGCGCATCGCGGCTGCGCGGGATCGAGAGCACGACGTCGGGCTTGGCGGCGACGATCGCTTCGTCGTTGATCATCTTGTATCCGTCGTAACTGTCGATCGCGTTGATGCCGCCAGACAGCTTGATGATTTCATTGGCGGAGGTGTTTTGACCGGCGACCATGGCCCGGCCGCTCAACAGCGACATGACGAACATTACGCGGACCGGTTTTGTCACCTTGGCCCGGAGTTCGCGCAATTGTTTCAGATCGTTTGCAACGGCCGTCGTCAGGCACGCGGCTCGTGCGTCCGCCCCCATGGCGTGACCGACAAGCCTGACTTTCTCGAGCAACCCGTCCTCCGAGTAAACTTCCGGCACCAGCACCAGAGGCACCTTGGCTGCCTCCAGGACATCCATCGTTTCCTTCGGACCGGATCCCTGCATGGCGAGGACAAGCGAGGGGTTGAGCCCGAGTACGCCTTCCGCTGAGAGCTGACGCATGTAGCCGACGTTGGGTTTGTCGCGCAGTGCGGTGTCCGGAAACAGGCTTGTGGTGTCGACGGCTACCACGCGTTGTTCGAGACCCAATGCGTAGAGAATTTCGGTGATGGCGCCGCCGATCGATACGATTCGCGATGGATTTTCAATCGTGACCTCGCGGTTGCGGGCGTCGCGCACCACCACGCCTTCGGCCGCCGCCGCGGAATTCATGGCGAGATAACCGCTGACGATGGCGAGATGCGTTACGACGTAAACGAGGCTGCGACAAAATGTCATTGCCGGTTCACTTGGTCAGGATCAGCTTGTTTTGCGATGTCAGCCGCAGGCGGTAGGCCTCCTCGCCATGCACAATCATGATCTCGCGCTCGGTCGAGAACAGGTCGCGGCTGTCGATCCGGTTGCCGCTCATGATCAGAGATCGTGTCGCAGGAGAGGTTGTTCCGGCATGCTTTCCGGCGTCTCTCATGTCGTCTCCTGAACTCGCAGGCATTCGTTCGCTGCATCCCGAAATAGTTGGCGATGGATACTCTTACAGGCTGGTGGATACCCAATCCAACCGCTGCAATTTACAATCGATATAAAGTGTATCGTGTCGTTCTTGACCGCCCCGATGTCGCCACGTAACCAAGAACGGCAGAATGCGGGCGGATCGCCCGAGTCTGAACTGGTAGCCAGCAAGCAGCTGCATTTGTTGCAGCGCCCGCCAGCCGAGCCCAAAAAACAATCATCAGGTTGGGGTAGTAATGGCGGACGGGGCTAGGTGTTCGCGCGCCTTGATATTGGGCGCGTCGATGATTTCAAGTGCGCTGGTTTTTTCGGATGCCGGCTTCGCGCAGACGGCGGACGCCGAACTGGTTGGCCGTTCGTCAGAGCGGCAGAGAGAAAAACAAGCCAAACGCAAACCTGCAAAGCCGCAACAGGCGCAAGCCGCAACGCCGGTTCTGACGGCGTACGCGCAGATCGGCGGCACGCCGGTGCAATCGCTCGATACCATCACGGTCGCGGCGTCGAAGACGGAAGAGCGCGCGATCGATGCGCTTGCTCCGGTGAGTGTCGTGACGCTCGATCAGATCCAGGGCCGGCAGCCGAACCGGCTGTCCGATATTTTCTATAACGTACCTGGCGTGTCGTTCCAGGAGCGCGGCGACGATCCCTCGACCGTCATCAACATTCGCGGCCTGCAGGACTTTGGCCGGGTCGCCGTCGTCGTCGATGGCGCGCGGCAGAACTATCAACGGACCGGGCACAACGCCAACGGTTCATTCTTCCTCGATCCGGAGTTGGTCGGGGGTGTCGATATCGTGCGCGGCCCGACGGCCAACATCTACGGCTCCGGCGCGATCGGCGGCGTGGTCTCGTTCCGCACCAAGGATATCGACGACGTCGTTCGTCCCGGCGAGCGCTGGGGCGTCGATATGAGCGGTTCGTACGGCACCAACAAGGATCGCGGGCTTGGCTCGATCTTCGGCGGCGTGCGCGCCGATCCGACCGTCGATGTGTTTGGCGGCGCCGTCTACCGTACCCAGGGCAATTACAAGGATGGCGCCGGCACCGAGATCGGAAATACCGGCAATGAAATCGCGGCCGGCCTGATGAAGGTCACGGTGCGGCCCGCCGAGGGTCATGAGATCAAGTTCGGCGCCGTGTTTCAGGATTATCAATACAGCATCGGGCAGTTCAATCGCGGGCCCGTGCTGACGCCCGCGCAGCGCGCGCTGTTTCAAGGTTCGTCGGTTTACGCGTCCGATGCGAAAAACTACACGGGGACCGTCACCTGGAAATACTCCAGACCGGACGACATGTGGTTCGACTGGAACGCGACGCTGTATGGCAACAGGACCGACAACGATCAGGTCAAGACCTATCACAACTCTACCAGCGGAGCCGCCTTTTGTGGTCCGGGCAACGTCGGCAACAACATCTCGGGCTGCGTCGGCGACAGGCGCGGCTATCTGCTCGACACGGTCGGGATCGACGTCAACAACACGACTCGTTTCAATGTCGGCGACTGGCGCAACGCTTTGACCTATGGGTTCGATGCGTTTCAGGACGATGTGAAGACATTCGACAGCCGCGGAAACTCCAACATCACGACCCCAAGCGGCCAGCGGACCGTCTCCGGCGGCTTCGTGCAGTTCAAGAACAATTACTCGACCTGGCTCGAGATCGTCAGTGCGATTCGCTACGATCGCTACGACCTGGACTCGGCCAGTGTATCGACCGGCGGCGACCGGTTCTCTCCAAAGATCACGGTCGGCGTGACGCCGGTGGCAGGCTTTACCCCCTATGTCAGTTACGCTGAAGGCTATCGGGCGCCCTCGATCACCGAAACGCTGATCTCCGGCGCGCACGCGACCGGCGGCGGGCCCGCATTGTTCACCTGTCCAGACGGCACCATCGGACTGTTCTGCTTCCTGCCCAATCCGAACCTGCGGCCCGAGGTCGGCAAGAACAAGGAAGCCGGCCTCAATCTGAAGTACGACGGCATCTTCGCCGCCAGCGACAGCTTCCGCGGCAAGCTCAACGTGTTCCGTAACGATGTCGATGGCTATATCGATCTCGTGGCGTCGGCGCCGGTGCCGGTACCGCCGTTCGGAACGTTCAGCCAGTTCTTCCAGTATCAGAACATCACGCATGCCAGGATCGAGGGCTTCGAAGCGGAGACACTGTACGACGCCGGGACATGGTTCGTCGGCGTCGCCGGTCATCTGATACGCGGCAAGAACACCGAGACCAATGTCGGGCTCGCCACCATCACGCCGCGCAAGATCACGACGACGGGCGGTGTACGCCTGCTTGATCGCAGGCTGACGATCTCGGCGCAGTGGTCATCGTTCGGCGCCAACAACGATTTGCCCGCCGGCTATCTGCCGTCGACGTCGTACGAACTGGTCAATCTCTACCTCACCTATCAGGCGACCAAGGACATCACCCTCACGGCGTCGATCGACAACCTCCTGAACCAGTACTATCGGCCCTATGCGATCCCGGGGAGCTCGAGCGACGGCACGACACAAAACGACGTGCTATTCTCAAGCCCCGGTCCCGGCACGGTCTACAAAGCTGGACTGAAGATTCATTTAGGTGGAGCATAAATCGAACAAACTGACGTTTCGATGTTAACCGCTGCCAAGCCGCGCTGATGTCCCCAGCGCGGCTTAGGTGCGTTTCCAGCTTCCCCGAACCAACCAACAGGTTCAACCTGACCACGACGTCCCACAACAGGAGATTTTGAATGCTTATCGCGATGAACAGATTTCAGGTGAAGACCGGCTCGGAAAAGGCGTTCGAGACCGTCTGGGCAACCCGGGAATCCTATCTCGGCAACATGGCCGGCTTCGTCGAGTTTCACCTCCTGAAGGGACCGGTGGCCGACGATCACACGCTGTATTCGTCGCATACCACTTGGGTCGATAAGGCCGCATTCGAGGCTTGGACCCGGTCGGAAGAGTTCCGCCGCGCCCATGCTCGCGCCGACAACAAAACCGGCGAAAGCCTCTATCTGGGCCATCCCAAGTTCGAGGGTTTTGAGGTCATCCAGAGCGAGCGCAAGTCGAGCGCGGCGGCTTAGAGCATGATCCGGAAAAGTGGGCCCGGTTTTCCGAAAAGATCATGCTCAAACAAAAAGATAGAGCGGGATGACGATTCGAAGAAAAGTCATCCCGCTCTAGGCCGCGGGCGGTTGATTCAAGACCAGCAAAGGAACTGACCATGTTGAGTACGGACCTTGCCGATCTCCGGGCGCATATGGCGCAAAATCCAGGTGCTGTGATCGAGGACGTGTCGCGGGAACGGAAGCTCTCGCCGCGCGCCGTGATCGAGGCGCTTCCGCCGGAGATGGTGCGTATCGGTCGCGGCGACGCATTTGCGGAAGCGATGCAGGACGTCGCGCAATGGGGCGAGGTGACGCTGATCGTTCATACCGACGATGCGATCTTCGAGTTTACCGGCGAGATACCGGCGGGCGAGATCGGCCGCGGTTATTTCAACCTGATGCGGCCGAAGGGATTGCACGGCCATCTCCGGCATGAGCGATGCGATGCAATCGCCTTTGTCGAGCGGCCGTTCATGGGCAAATCGTCGGCCTTCATCGCCTTCATCAATATCGATGGCGGCATCATGTTCAAGGTGTTCGTCGGCCGCGACGAGGCGCGCGCGCTGCGTCAGGACCAGCTTGCACGCTTCCATGCCATGGCCCAGAGGATTGGCGCGAAGTAGGACACGCCGCATGATACATCGCTTCCTGCCTGCGGGAGATGACCATGCATCAAGCCATGATCGGCACGAAAATCCGCCGCTGTCTGAAGGTAAATGCGTTGAGTGCCTTGTGCGTGGCGCAGCTTCCGGTTGCGAGCTTCGCTGCGAGCGACCAGGTGCTGCTGCCGCGCAACCTGTCGCCACGGGGCATGTTCGTGAATGCCGATGTCGTAGTGAAAGCGGTCATGATCGGGTTGGCGTTCGCCTCGCTGGTGACATGGACCATCTGGCTGGCAAAGACCATCGAACTTCGCCGCAAGACCGCCATCGCAACGCGGGGACTGGGCCTGCTTGAGCGAGATACCGCGCTGGCCGATGCCGAGCGTGCGAGCCGCGACGGCAGCGACGCGGTCGCGCAGATCATCCGGTCCGCCGCGCGGGAAGCCAGTCTCTCCGGTGGCATCTTCGATGACGGCTTCAAGGAGCGTATTGCGCTGCGGCTGGATCGTGTCGAGGCCGCGATGTCGCGGCAGATTGCGCGCGGCACCGGCGTTCTGGCGACGATCGGCGCCACCGCACCGTTTGTCGGCTTGTTCGGAACGGTGTGGGGCATCATGAACGCCTTCATTGGCATTTCCGAAGCGCACACCACGAACCTGGCGGTGGTCGCGCCGGGCATCGCCGAAGCCCTGCTCGCAACCGCGCTGGGCCTGGTGGCGGCGATCCCCGCGGTGGTGATCTACAATCATCTGACACGGTCGATCGCGGCCTATCGCGCGCTGCTCGGCGACGCCGCGGCGCAGGTGCTGCTTTTGATCAGCCGCGAAGGCGATCGCCGCGACTTTCGAATCGCGCGGGCTGCGGAGTGAGTGATGGGTGGGAGACTGGGCGGCGTGCGTGGTGGGATAGCCGGGCGGTCGCGCCTCGCCGATAACGATCTTGTCGAGGCGCACGAAATCAACGTCACGCCGTTCATCGACGTGATGCTGGTGCTGCTGATCATCTTCATGGTGGCGGCGCCGCTCGCCACCGTCGATCTCGGCGTCGAGTTGCCTGCCAGCGCCGTTGAACCGCAACCGCGTCCAGACAAGCCGGTGTTCGTCACCGTGAAGCCGGATCTCTCGGTCGCGGTAGGCGAAGACATGATCCTGCGCGACGCGCTCTCCGCCACGCTCGACACCGCCACCAAGGGCCAGAAGGACGAGCGAATCTATCTCCGCGCCGACAAGGCCGTCAGCTACGGCGACCTGATAGAGGTGATGAACCTGTTGCGCAACGCCGGCTATCTCAAGGTCGCCCTGGTCGGTCTTGACGGACGAAGCTGATCGCCATGAACGCTTTCGTTCTGCACGATGTCGGCGATCAGAGCGGGGCGCTCCGTTGGGGAGCGTCGGCTGCGGCGATCGTCGCTCTGCACGCGGCACTGCTCGCGCTCGGTCTCGCCTGGTACACACAGCATCCACCGCCGGGGATCACCATGCCCGCGATCATGGTAGACATGGCTCCGGCATCGTCTTCGCCGCAGCCGACGCCGATGGACCTGGCGCCGGGGCCGGTGATGCAGCAGGCCGACGCCTCACCGCCGCCCGAGCCTGCGAAGCCGGAAACAGTGCAGGAGCAAATCGCGCCGACGCCGCCGCAGGAAAAGCCTGAAGTAGAAGCCCCGCCCGAGCAGAACGCGCAGCCTGCGCCGCCGAAGCCTGAGCCGGCAAAAATCGTTCCGGAGCCGAAGCCGGCGCCGGTGAAACCGAAGGTGGTTCGTGCTGAAGCAAAAAAGCCGACCGAAACGCCGCCGGCGCCCCGGACCACCGCGGCACCCCGGGCCGAACGTCAGGCGCCCGCCGCATCGGCGATCAGCGCCGGTGCATCGGCGGCGGTGATGGTTTCCTACAACCAGCTCATCGCGGCGCATTTGCAGCGCTTCAAGCAGTATCCGCCGGGTGCGAAGGCTGCCGGCGAGCAGGGAACGGCAAGGCTAAGCTTCAGTCTTGGCCGCGGCGGTCAGGTACTGGGCAGCCGGCTTGCGGGATCGTCGGGGCATGCGGCCCTCGATGGAGAGACATTGGCGATGGTGCGTCGCGCCCAGCCATTTCCCGGCTTTCCGCCGGAAATCAAGCAGGGCTCGATGAGTTTCAACGTTCCGGTGCAGTTCTCGATTCGGTAGCACCGCCTATTCCTTCACCGCCCCGGTCAGCGACGAGACGTAGTAATCGACGAACAGCGAATAAAAGATTGCGACCGGCAGCGAGCCAAGCAGGGAGCCCGCCATCAGCGCTCCCCACTGATACACATCCCCGGAAACCAGTTCGGTCAGGATCGCGACCGGCACGGTCTTGTTGGCGCTGCTCTGGATGAACGCCAGTGCGTAGATGAACTCGTTCCACGACAGCGTGAAACTGAAAATTCCCGCCGAGATCAATCCGGGTACGGCAAGCGGCAAGGTAATCCGCCGCAGAATCTGCAGGCGCGTTGCGCCGTCGACCAGCGCGCATTCTTCCAGCTCGTAGGGGATGGATTTGAAATAGCCGATCAAGAGCCAGGTGCAGAACGGCACCAGGAAGGTCGGATACACCAGGATCAGCGCCAGCGGGCTGTCGAACAGGCCGAACTGGACCACGACGGTCGCCAGCGGAATGAACAGGATCGAGGGCGGCACCAGATACGCCAGATAAATTCCGAGCCCGACATACGGGCTGCCCTTAAAACGCAGGCGCTCGATCGCATAGGCGGCCAGCGTACTGGAGAACAGCGAGATGAAGGTGGCGCCGATCGCCACCGACATCGTCGTCATCAGCCAGTGCGGATAGGCGGTCTCGAACAGCAGATGCTTGATGTGCGCGAGCGTGGGCGAAGAGATCCAGAACGGATTGTGGGCCTTGTAGTTGAGCAGTTCCGCGTTCGGTTTGAATGACGTGATCGCCATCCAGTAGAACGGAAACAGCAGGATCAGCACGAAGCAGGACAGCGGCAGATAGATCATCACCATCCGCCGTGCCCGCGAATCCCACTCCATCGTATCCGGCGTCGAACTTGCGACGTTGCTCGATTTTGCAGACGGCGCCAGAGCCTCAGTCATTGCTCTCTCCCTGCTGCCATTTGCGGCGGGCGAGGCCGAAGTAGCTGAACAGTGTCGCGAATATCAGGAACGGGATCATCGAGACCGCGATCGCGGCACCTTCGCCGAGCTCGCCGCCGGCGATGCCGCGCTGGAACGCCAATGTCGCCAGCAGGTGGGTGGAGTTGACCGGTCCGCCGCGGGTGATGGCGTAGACCAGCTGGAAGTCGGTAAAGGTGAAGATGATCGAGAACGTCATCACGATCGCCAGGATGGGAAGCATCATCGGAAACGTGATGTAACGAAAGCGCTGCCAGGCCGTCGCGCCGTCCAGCATCGCCGCCTCATAGAGCGAAGGCGATATGGTCTGCAGGCCGGCGAGCAGCGAGATCGCCACGAAGGGAATGCCGCGCCAGATATTGGCGGCGATCAGCGAGAACCGCGCCGGCCAGGGGCTTCCGAGAAAGTCGACATTGGGGGGGCGGAGGTGGAGCACGTCCACCAGGAGGTATGAGATGATGGAAAACTGCGGATCGTAAATCCACCAGAACGCCAGCGCCGACAGCACCGTCGGCACGATCCACGGCAGCAGCACGATGGCCCGCAACAGGCTCTTGAACGGGAAGTGGTTGTTCAACAGCAGCGCCAGCCAGAAGCCGAGCGCGAATTTCCCGAAGGTGGCGACGGCGGTATAGAACACGCTGTAAAATACCGCGTTCCACCACAACGGATCGCTCAGCAGGTACTGGAAATTCTCGAGGCCGACGAAGACGCCGCGGCGGCCGATCGTGGTATCGGTGAACGCCAGCCAGACGCCGAGGCCAAGCGGATAGGTCAGGAACACCAGCAACAGGCCGATCGCCGGCGTCAGGCAAATGACGATCAGAAACGGCTTGCAGTCGAACAGCCGCACCAGCCAGCCCGGCTGCCGATGAACCAACCCTCGCGAAGGCAGTGTCGTCACAGACATATCGTCGTCCTGGCAGTCCGGCCCTGAATGTAATCTCGTCATTGCGAGGAGCGAAGCGACGAAGCAATCCATTCTTTCTTTGCGGCTATGGATTGCTTCGCTTCGCTCGCAATGACGCTCCCTTTGATTTTGCCGCCGAACGCCGAGTCTAGCGGCGGAAGTAACGTTTGGCGCGGCGCTCCGCTTCGGCGGCGGCGGCTTCAGGTGTCGCGGCGTCGGTTGCGACCGACGCGCACATCTGCACCAGCACGTAGTCGGCGTTGACCGCGCCGCTGGCCGTTGAAATCGGACCCTTGTACCCAGTCCAGTAGGTATTGGACATCGTGTCCTTGAAGATCTTGACCTTGGGATCGCCGGACCACACCGCCGAGTCGGCATAGGCGGCAAGCGGTTGCGCCCAGTAGCCGCTGTTGGCGCTAAGCCACGGCTCGTACTGCTCGCGCTCCAGCATGAACTGCAGAAACGCCTTGGCGGCATTGGGATAGGGACTGTGCTTGAACACCATCGCGTTCAGCGTCAGCCCTCCCATGGGTGAGCTCTTTGCGAGGCCTTTCGCCAGGAACTGGTGTTCGGTATCTTCCGCGATCGCCGCCGTTGCCGGGTCGTTCTTCAGCGAAAAGTAAAGCGATACCCCGTTCGCGGTCAGCGAAATTTCCTGCGACGAGTAGGCGCGGTTGTTGCTGACGTCGTTCCAGGAAGGCGTCCCGGCAATGAAGGTCGGGTAAAGTTCCTTGAGATATTTGAGCGCGGCAACGGTTTCCTTGCTGTTGATGATGACATTGCCTTCCTCATCGAGCAGCGAGGCATTGTGCGACCACAGCAGCCAGTTTGCGAAGCCGTTGCCGTCGCCCACGGCGTTGCCGAGCGCGAAGCCCGCGGGTTTGCCGGCCTTCTGCAGCTTGCGACAAAGGTCCAGCAATCCGGCGTGATCGTCGGGAACCTTGTCAAAGCCTGCCGCCTGCACGATCGATTTGCGATACACCAGCGGGCCGCTGGCGGCGCCGAACGGCAATCCGATCCACGCGTTGCTCTTGTGGCGCTTGCCGTATTTCTCGGCGAGAAACATCCAGCCGCCATAACGCTTGCCGAGATAGTCGGCGACGTCGGTCAGTTCGATCAGCTTGTCGGCATAGATATGCGGCGCATCGCTGAAGCCGATGATGACATCAGGACCGGCGCCGCTGTTCGACGTCACCGCGGTCTGCTGGTTGATGTCTTCCCATCCGACGAAGTCGACCTTGACCTCGATGCCCATCTTCTCGGTGAATTTCGCCGCGTTGGCCCGGAACACGTCTTCGTCGGCTTTGACAAACCGCACCGGCCGCAGCATGCGCAGGCTCGCGCCTTTTTCGATCGGGAGCGATGGTGCCGGAACGTCGGCGGCCTTGATGGCCAAGGCCGTCTGCGCCGAGGCGCCGGTGGCGGCCAGCGCCGCCGCGGAAAGTCCCAGACCCAGCGCGTCACGGCGCGTGATGTCGTGCTTCATGATCTTCTCCCTGTTTAAACCCGGCGTTGTTCGCCGATGAATTGGGGCCGTGCTTAGCTGTTCGGGCCGCGCTCCATGCTGACAGGTTGCCAGCGCTGGAGCGAGGTATTCTGCAGCACCGACGGATTGACGCAGCTTACCGGCCACATGCCGGACAGCACCAGTGACAATTCGTAGCCGACACGGCGCTTGCGTGCCTCGTCAAAGCGTGCCGAGGCGGAGGCGACATGAGCGGTCATCGTGACGTTTTCCATGCTCAGCATCGGATTGTTGTGCGACGGAGGTTCCGTTTCCAGCACGTCGAGCGCGGCGTGGGCGATCCAGCCTTCCTGCAACGCCTTGATCAGCGCCTCTTCATTCACGGTGGCTCCGCGGCCGGTATTGATGAAGGTCGCGCTTGGCTTCATCTGGCGGAAATGCGTTTCGCCGAGCATATGGTGAACCTCCGGTCGCGCCGGCGCGTGCATCGACACGAAATCGGACTGCGAGAGCACGTCTGACAAGGTCGCCGGCAGCACGCCGTGATCGGATATCAGCGTCTCCGCGATGAAAGGATCATAGGCCATCATCCGCAGGCCGAATGGCGCGGCGCGTTTGGCGACGGCGCGCGCCACGCGCCCGAACGATATGAACCCAAGTGTTTGCCCCATCAGCCTTGGGATCTTGAGCAGGGCCGGGCGGCCCTCGGCCCAGCGTCCGTCCCGAACCATCTTGTCCTGTACGACCAAGCGGCGAAAGCCCGCCAGCAACAGCATCATGGCGTGATCGGCCACTTCCTCGATGAACGTGTCGGGGATGTTGGTGACGGGAATACCGCGCACGGTCGCCGCCTTGACATCGACGCTGTCGACGCCGACGGTGCCGAGCGTAATGACCTTGCAGTTTTCGAGGGCATCGATGATCGCCTTCGAAATCCGCATGCCCTTGCCGTAGATGGCGTCGGCGGTCCGGGCCGCGGCGATAAACTCCGCCTCATTGGCCGGCGCCTCGACGATCTCGGCGCCGATCGGATCGAGCGCTTCACGCTCCAGGGCGTAACCCCCGCCGGCAACCGTGAAACTCGCGCCTTTCGGCGTCACCACTTTGAATTTCGACATCGTTTCTCTCCCGATTTGACATTTCGGTGTTGGTTATAGCCGCGACAGGTCGCGGCTGCCCCCCGATTCCGGCGTCTCGATCAGCTTCCCGGCAACCCCCGCCGCCGGAGACGATGGCGGCCTTCGTAACCGGGGTAGTTCTACCGAGAGGACTTGGTAACCAAGCGCTAAAGGATTTCACTATATCGTGGCGCGAGTAATTCCGCCAATCGCACCTTGCGTGCAATCCCCCCCGGAGATGCCCCCGTGAAGCTGACCAATCTGACGATCACCCCCAAACTCGGTATTTTGGTGGGTGTGACGCTGTTCGGCCTCTGCATCGCCGGCGCACTCGCAGGCTATCTGATGCAGCGCGAGATGCTGAACGCGCGGATCGATCAGGTTCGTTCCATCGTCGAGATGGCGCGCAACATGGCGGCCGGATTACAGAAGCAGGTCGAGGCCGGGCAACTGACCCAGGAAGCCGCGCTGGCCGAATTCGGCCGCCGCGCCAATTCGATGACCTACGACAAGGGCGCCGGCTATCTGTTCGGTACGACATTCGACGGCATCACGGTGATGTCGCCTGATCCCAAGCAGATCGGGACCAATCGTATGGACGTGGTGACCAATGGCAGGATGCTCTCCCGCGAATTGCGCGATGGCGTCAAGGCGAACGGCGAAATCCTGCTGACGTATGAATACATGAAACCCGGCGATGATAAGCTGACCCGTAAGATCGGCTATGCCGTCGCCGTCCCCGGCTTTGACATGTATCTCGGCACCGGCGCCTATCTCGATGATCTCGACGCCAAATTAAAGCCAATCGCGTGGGTGCTGGGCCTTGCCATTCTCGGCATCGCCGTGATCTCGGGCAGCATTGCATGGACGATCGGCCGCAGCATTACCCGTCCGCTCGGTCAGCTCGGCACCCGCATGCGGGCGCTGGCCGATGGATCCCTGGAAGGCGAGATCCCCGGTATCGAGCGCGGTGACGAGATCGGCGCGATGGCCGCGACCGTTCAGATCTTCAAGGATAATGCGTTGCGGATTCGCGGCCTCGAAAAGGTCGAGGCGGAGACGCAGGGCCGCGCCGCGGTCGAGCGCCGCGCGGCAATGGAGAGCATCGCCAGCGACTTCGAACGCAGCGTCACCGGCATCGTCCGTTCGGTGTCGGCGGCGGCGGCAGGAATGCAGACTACGGCGCAATCCATGACCGCGACCGCGAGCGACGCCAGCGCACGCGCCGCAACCGTCGGGGCTGCATCCCAGAGCGCCTCGAACAACGTTGGAACGGTCGCCGCTGCGGCGGAGGAACTGTCCAGCTCGGTGACCGAGATTTCCCGCCAGGTGACGCGTTCGAGCGAGATCGCCGGCAAGGCGGTGGGAGATGCCGAGCGCACCAACGTCACGGTCCAGGCATTGTCCACCGGTGCGGAGAAGATCGGCGAAGTGGTCAAGCTGATCCACTCTATCGCCGCCCAGACCAATTTGCTCGCCCTCAACGCCACCATCGAAGCCGCCCGCGCCGGCGAATCCGGTCGCGGCTTCGCCGTTGTCGCCTCCGAGGTGAAAGCGCTCGCCAACCAGACCGCCAAGGCCACCGAGGAAATCTCCGCCCAGGTCGCGGCCATGCAGGCCTCCACCAGCGATGCGGTGCTCTCGATCGGCGGAATCACCGAAACCATCGCGCAGATGAGCGAGATCACCGTCAGCCTTTCCACCGCGATCGACCAGCAGGGCGATGCGACCCGGGAAATCGCCCGCAACATTCAGTCGGTCGCGGCGGGATCGAACGAGATCAGCGCCCACATCGGCGGCGTCACCACCGCCGCGGCGGCCACCGGCGTGGCCGCTTCGGATGTGCTCTCCAACGCGCGTGAACTCGACAATCAGTCCGGTATGTTGCGCGGGGCGGTTGACGAATTTCTGGCCAAGGTTCGCGCGGCGTAAGGTTCAGCCGTCATGCCCCGTGAAGGCGGGGCATCCAGTACTTCGCGGCGCTAGCGAAAAATTGCGGGCAGCACGGCGTACTGGATCGTCCGCCTTCGCGGACGATGACGACCTTACAAGCGGCAGCATCGTGGGCACGGCGCGAAGAGCGCCTCTGCCCACCCTACGCCCCAACATTTTGGCGGAGCGTTACGCGCACCTCATTGCTTCTCGATTCCGGCGTTCTTGATCAGCTTTCCCCAAAGCACCAGCTGATCGCCCACGAAAGCGCGGAGTTCTTCAGGCGTGCCGGAGAACGCATCCATGCCGAGCGTTGCGAGTTGCGCCTTGATCTCGGGCTTCTCGACAATCTTGCGGATCTCGGTGTTAAGCCGCGTCACGATCTCCTTGGGCAAATTGGCCGGACCGAAATAGCCCTGCCACGACGTGATGTCGAAATCCGGCACGCCGGCCTCCTGCATTGACGGCAGGTTTGGCACCAGCGGCGAGCGGTCCTTGGTGGTCACGGCCAGCGCGCGCAGCGCGTTGCCGTTGACATGCGGCAAGCCCGTCAGCACGTCCGTGAACATCATGGTGATGCGGCCGCCGATGACGTCGTTCATCGCCGGAGGCGAACTCTTGTAAGGCACATGCAGCATGTCGATGCCGGCATTGTGCGCGAAGGTGGCGCCGGAGACGATCGCGGACGAGCTGCCGCTGGCATACGTCAGCTTGCCCGGATTGGCCTTGGCATAAACGACAAGTTCGGCGACGGTTTCCGCGGGAACGTCGGGATGCACCACCAGCATGAACGGCAGATCGCCGGTGCGTGCGATCGGCGTGAAGTCCTTGAGCGGGTCATAGGTCAAGGTCTTCAGCAGGTACGGATTGGCCGAGTGCGTGGTATTGGTGGTGACGAACAGGGTGTAGCCGTCCGGCGCAGCGCGCGCGACATAGGTCGCGGCGATCATGCCGTTGGCGCCCGGCTTGTTGTCGATGACGATGCCGACGCCGAGTGCCATGCCCAGATGCTGCGAAATGATGCGCGTCGTCGTGTCGGTGCCGCTGCCCGCGGCGAACGGCAGCACCAGCGTGATGGTCCGGTTCGGATAGGGGGTCTGCGCGGAGGCGGCGGATGCAAGCCCGATGAAGATCAGCGCGAATGTTGCGGCTGCGCGCAAGCGTCGTGTCGATAGCGAAATCATTCTGTGTTGTCTCTCCCATGGGCGTTTTCCGGATCGGCTATTGCTGGGCAGGCTAGCCTGCCCAGAGCCGGAGCGGAAGCCGATCCAGCGCCGCAGCCGTAAGTTCATACCGCGGCCGATGCCTGCCGCGACGCGATCACGACACCCGCCAGCACCAGCAGATAGCCGACGAGGTGAAACAGCCGCGGCTGTTCGCCGAGCAGCAGGACCGCCATCGCCGAGCCGAACACCGGCACCAGATGAAAGAACGGCGCCGCGCGGTTCGGCCCGATCAGCGCGATGCCGCGGTTGAAAAACAGATATGCCAGCGTGGAGGGGAAGATCACGACATAGGTCAGCGTCGCGGCCGTCAACAGGTCGAATTTCGGCGTGTAGCCGGTCGAGAATTCCCAGATCGAGAAAGGCAACAGCAGCAGCGCGCCGCAGCCGGTGGTGAAGGCAATCAGCGACAGCTGGTGCGTTTTCGGCCGGCGCGGCATCAGCGCCGAATATAGTCCGAATGCCAAGAGCGCGCCGGCGAACATCACGTCGCCCTTGTTGAACCGGATGCTGGCGAGCGCGCCGAGATCGCCGTGCAGGATGATGGTGAGTACGCCCGCAAGCGAGATCGCGATGCCCGCGAGCTGCGCCCATGTCAGCCGCACGCCGAACAGCAGCAGCGACCACACCGCCACGAACAGCGGTCCCGACGACTGGATCAGCAGCGCGTTCAGCGCCTGGGTGTATTGCAGCGCCCAGTAGGACAGCGCGTTGTTGATGGCAAATCCCGTCGCCGACAGCAGCACCAGTAGCGGCAGCCGCGCGCGCAGCGCCGGCCAGTCGCGCATCAGATGCGGCCAGGCGAACGGCAGCAGCATCAAAAATGCGCCGATCCAGCGGACGCAGGACAGCGTCATCGGGGGAACGTGGCCGGCGACGTAACGCGCGAGCACGATATTGCCGGCCCAGAACAGCGCGGTCAGGCTCAGCAGCAGATAGGGCTGGTTGTTGAGCCATCTGGCGGGAGCGGGGGCAGACGGCGGGGCTGCGGGAATCTTCATTGCTTCATGGGGAATTGTGCCGGAATCATGCCGCGCGACAAGTCCCGGGGCTGCAATGCTACAATGTCCTGACCTCGTCGAACGCCATCAGGAGCCTGCCATGGGTGTGGATCTATTGAATATCAAGGGCCTCAAGGAGCTTGAGCATCAGGCACCGGTCGTGATGGTGAACCTGATGCGCTTCCACGCACGCTCGCTCGACGGCAACGGCAGCGGCTGGGATGCCTATCTTCGCTACAGCGCCCTGACCGTGCCGATGATCAAGGCGCGCGGCGGAACGCTGCTGTGGACCGGCAAGGCCAAGACGGTTGCGCTCGGTCCGCAAGACGGCAACCAATGGGATTATGTGGCGCTGGTGTATTATCCGTCCGTGGCTGCTTTCGTCGACATGATGACGTCAGCGGATTACGAAAACCTGAGCGATCCGCATCGCCGCAACGGCTGCGCGGAGCACGTGATCATCGCGACCGCCGAGGCCTACAGCAAATTCAAACTGTAGGGCAAAGGCGCACTTGCGCTGTGCCCACCATTGCGGCGTTGTGGTGGGCATGCTGCGCTTTGCCAACCCGACCTTAGGCCGACATCTGTGCGTGTCGCGCCGGCGTTCGCCGGGCCGACGGGATAATTAAGGCTAGTTAATCTCCTTGCGCACCGTCGCCGCGGCGTCGCACATCGCCTTCAGTTTACCGAAGGCGATGTGGCGCGGCATGTATTTCATGCCGCAGTCGGGCGCCGGTATCAGCCGGTCCGCCGCGACGTATTTCAAGCCGTGCCGGATACGGTCGGCAACAATTTCGGCGGTTTCAACTTCCGGGTTTCCGAGGTCGAGCACGCCGAGCATGATCTTCTTCGACGACAAATCCTTCAGCACGCCGAGATCGAGCCTGGGCTGCGCCGCCTCGATTGAAATCTGTTCGGCATGGGCATCGGCGAGTTCCGCCAGAAACGAGTAGCCGGCCGGCTTGGTCGAACCAGGCACGACGGCGGCGTAGCCAAAGCACAAATGCACCACCGTCGGCACCGTGATGCCCTGCAGCGCGCGGTTGATCCCCT
>Ga0209438_1000132_pt1 | contig 19663 bp, 15 predicted proteins | sample GraSoi_2013_20cm_FD_185825 | JGI IMG/M metagenome (GOLD analysis project Ga0209438, IMG submission 185825) | Grasslands soil microbial communities from the Angelo Coastal Reserve, California, USA - Sample 9_17_2013_20cm (SPAdes) (version 2) | ecosystem: Environmental > Terrestrial > Soil >...
GTCCTGAAACCGGGATGCCCCATAAAGGGCCTCGATCAAACAACGAGGTTCGGTCATGTTGTCATTCATCCTCAGCTTTTTTTACCGCCGGTCTTGCAAGAAATGTCTGGCCGGGATGCGACATGCGGGCGTGTAAGGCTGCGGAAGGGTTTGATCATATTTGCGCGCTGATGCCGGCGGGAATTTTCATGGTGGAGCGATCGCCGAGCCGGCCCTCTTTGGACCTAAAAGTGAACCGGCGCGCCTGCACGCTTTAATGGCAGCTTAGTGGCGGCGTGGTATCGCGTTGAGCTTGAAGTGACGCCTGATCAACGTCATTGTCCCGCAGCTCAAACGGACATCCCGATGATATCAAAATCTGTTGTCTTTCTATTCAGCGCGATCGCGCTCGGCGGTTGCTGCATATCGGGAAATGGCTGCTACGCGCCGATGGCGGGGGCAGGAGCGCCGATCGCTTGGGACGGTCTCGGCTCGCCCCCGACGGACGTGGCTGAGGTTTCTGAAGATCAACCGAAGAAGAAGAAAACCCGTCCGAGGCGAGAAATTATCGTCGGACCGCTCGGCGACGTTGCTGCGGCGCCAAGTTCCAGATCTCAAGCCAGCGAATCGTGGGCGCAGCAAGAGGCCGCCGATCAGGCGGACGAGACCAGGCTGAAAAATAAGCTGAGGATTTGCAGCAACTGCATGACGGCGCCGGCCCGCGATGACGCGATCGACAGTATGACGCGCAGATAGCGCCTGACGCGCGTAGCGGCCTACAGCCTTTTCCGTTTCAATAGAATCGAAACGGGGCTTCCTATTCCTGATTTGACGCGTTTTCTTGACGCGAGCCGGCGTCCACCCGGGACCAAGTCCGGGGCAGGCTTCCACTTGAAAACGCTTTAATACCCCAGAAGCGCCAAGCCGACCCAGCTAAACGCGAAAACCGCCACGCTCGAAATGGCAATGGTCCCGATTGGGATCGAAAGTCTGATGATCTCTCTACTCATACCGACCACCTGCAACGCGGGGCCGGTGGCACGACGCCGCCGGCCGACAAGTACACGGGGCACGCAGCCCCCGTTTGCGTTGGTCGCTGGAATGCGCGGCAGGTTCAACCGGCGCGCCATCGTTAGGAAATTTTTAAGGTTTGAACGTCTGCGCGCGGTGCGTGGGTACTCCGCCCGGTGCGGGGGTAGTCTCCGTCCATCGCCGCGGTGGATTTCATAAACCATCCGTCACGATGAAAAGCTGACCGTCGATAACGGCCAATGCAACTTTGAAAAATCCGCGAATGCCGACGCTCCAGAGAGCCGCCATTTGCGGAATGGCGCATGGCTTGATACCGCAACAGCCGCTTGCCGCGTTTGATTCTCACGCGAAGTGAGATTCGCCACCCAAAATTTTTGAGTATGGCTTTAACGGCCTGTTGACACCTCGCGGCGAATACTACCACATATAGACGTCACGGTTCTGCTGGATCGCAAGATTTGGTGGCTAAGAGGGAAGTCGGTGGTTCGCGCGTCTTGCGCGGGATTCCGGCGCTGCCCCCGCAACTGTAAGCAGCGAGTTGCTCCCGATTTTACGTCACTGATGCCTTGGCATTGGGAAGACCGGAAGCAGTTACGACCTGCGAGCCAGGAGACCTGCCGCGACAGCGAAAAAACGTCCACGGGCGGGGTGTCCGGCGGTCGCTTGCATCGTCGTGCCGGCGTTTGCCGTCGGCCCGGCCTGCAGCGTCCTCCCGGCCTCCCAGCCCCCAAGAAATTGCAACACGCACCACACGGGGTCTGCCGATGTCACTCTCTCTCGATCGCGAAGCCGCCAAAGCCGCGCCTTTCATTCAGCTGCGTCCGGAATCCCTGGCGGCAGCAGCAGCCGAACCACCGCTGCAGGTGATCAGGCGCAACGGCGCGGTGTCTCCGTTCGATTCCGGCAAGATTTCAGCGGCGATGACCAAGGCATTTCTTGCGGTCGAGGGACACACCGCGGCGGCTTCGCGCCGGGTGCACGAGTCCGTTGAAAAACTCACCGGCGACGTCGTTGGCGCGCTGACCCGACGGATAGGCGAGGGCCGCACATTTCACATCGAGGACGTCCAGGACCAGGTCGAACTGGCGCTGATGCGCAGCGAACATCACAAGGTCGCGCGCGCCTATGTGCTGTATCGTGAGGAACGGACCAGGCAGCGCGCCGAGGCGGAGGCCGCCAAAGCAACCAAGCCGTCCGCAGAGCCTTCGCTGCAGGTCACACTTGCCAATGGAAGGCGCGTTCCGCTCGACCATGCGCGCGTGACCCTGATCGTTCAGGAAGCCTGCGCGGGCCTCGACGGTGTCGACGCGGGGCCGGTGCTGACCGAAACCTACCGCAACCTCTACGATGGCATCAGTCAGGACGAACTGGCGCTGGCCGGCATCATGGCGGCGCGCACGCTGGTGGAGCAGGAGCCCAACTACACCTATGTCAGCGCCCGGCTGCTGCTCGACAAGCTGCGAACCGAAGTCCTGTCGTTGGTGCATTCCGCGCCAACCAACGCTTCGCAAGCCGACATGGCGACCCGCTATGCCGATTACTTTCCGCTCTATGTGAAAATCGGCATCAAGGCCGAATTGCTCGATCCGGACCTTGCCCGTTACGACCTGAAGAAACTTGCTGCCGCCATCAAGCCGGAACGCGATCTCGCGTTTCAGTTTCTCGGCCTGCAGACGCTCTATGACCGCTATTTCCTTCACGCCAAGGGCAACCGCATCGAACTGCCGCAGGCGTTCTTCATGCGCGTCGCGATGGGGCTTGCGATCCGGGAGATCGACCGCGAAGCCCGCGCCATCGAGTTTTACGATCTGCTGTCGTCGTTCGATTTCATGGCATCGACCCCGACGCTGTTCAATGCGGGCACGCTGCGGCCGCAACTGTCATCCTGCTTCCTCACCACCGTAGCAGACGATCTCGACGGCATTTTCAAATCGGTCAAGGACAACGCGCTGCTGGCGAAATATTCCGGCGGACTCGGCAATGACTGGAGCCGCGTGCGTGGCCTCGGCGCGCACATCAAGGGCACCAATGGCGAAAGCCAGGGCGTGGTGCCGTTTCTCAAAGTAGCCAACGATACCGCCATCGCCGTCAATCAGGGCGGCAAGCGCAAGGGCGCAGTCTGCGCCTATCTCGAGACCTGGCATATCGACATCGAGGAATTTCTCGATCTGCGCAAGAACACCGGCGACGACCGCCGCCGCACCCACGACATGAATACCGCCAATTGGGTGCCCGACCTGTTCATGCAGCGCGTCGAAGCCGACGGGGAGTGGACCCTGTTCTCGCCGGACGAGACGCCCGATCTGCACGATCTCTACGGCAAGGCATTTGCCGAGCGCTACGCCTCCTACGAGGCCAAGGCTGTGCGCGGCGAAATCCGCGTGTTCAAGCAGGTCCGCGCCACGGATCTGTGGCGCAAGATGCTGACCATGCTGTTCGAGACCGGCCATCCCTGGATCACGTTCAAGGACCCCTGCAACCTGCGCTCGCCGCAGCAACATGCCGGCGTCATTCACTCCTCCAACCTCTGCACCGAGATCACGCTCAACACATCCGACGACGAGGTCGCCGTCTGCAATCTCGGATCGGTCAATCTGCTCAACCATATCCGGGATCGTGAGCTGGACGACACCCGGTTGAAGCGCACCGTGACGACGGCGATGCGGATGCTCGACAACGTCATCGACATCAATTTCTACACCATCCCCGAAGCGCGTCGTTCCAACCTGCAACATCGTCCGGTGGGACTTGGGCTGATGGGATTCCAGGATGCCCTGCAGGCGCAAGGAATCGCGTTTGCCTCGGATGCCGCGGTCGCCTTCGCCGACACCAGCATGGAGGCCATCGCGTTCCATGCGATCTCGGCGTCGGTCGATCTCGCCGCGGAGCGCGGCCGGTATCCGTCGTTCAACGGCTCGCTGTGGAGCCAGGGCATCCTGCCCATCGATTCGATCGAGATCCTGGCGGAGGCGAGGGGCGGCCTTGCGATGGATCGCGCATCGACGCTCGATTGGGCAAGCCTGCGCAACCGGGTCATGACCACAGGCATCCGAAACTCGAATGTGATGGCGATTGCCCCGACGGCGACGATCTCGAACATCTGCGGTGTCGCGCAATCGATCGAGCCTGCCTACCAGAACCTCTATGTCAAATCCAACATGTCGGGCGATTTCACTGTCGTGAACGAATTCCTGGTGCGCGACCTCAAGGCGCGCGGACTGTGGGATGAAGTCATGGTCAATGATCTGAAGTATTTCGACGGCAGCATCGGCTCGATCGACCGCATTCCGGACGATCTCAAGGCGCTCTATGCCACCGCCTTCGAGATCGACAGCGTGTGGCTGATCGAGGCGGCGTCGCGCCGCCAGAAATGGATCGACCAGTCGCAGTCGCTCAACCTCTACATCGCCAATCCCTCCGGCAAGAAGCTTGACGCGCTCTATCGTCTCGCTTGGTCGCGCGGATTGAAGACGACCTATTACCTGCGCTCGCGCAGCGCGACCCATGTCGAGAAATCCACGCTGAAGGGCACGGATGGCAAGCTCAACAGCGTCGCGTCCATGACCATGATGTCGGCAAGCGCTCCGATCATGGTCCCTCCGATCATAGTTCCCGAGACCGCCACCGCCCCTGATCTATCCGGTGCGGTCGCGTGCTCCATCGACAATCCCGAATGTGAAGCCTGCCAGTAAGCGGCGCGGACAAGGAATAACAATCATGCTTGACTGGTCCGACACATCGGCCGCGGCTGCGCGTGCCGTCCCGGCGCCGCTGATCCTGACGCCCGACAACGCCCCCGACCAGACCGGATTAGGGGTCATCGACCGCCGCGGCGGCAGGGTTTCGGTCGACGAAAAGCGGATGATCAACTGCCGCGCCGACGTCAATCAGCTGCTGCCGCTGAAGTACAAATGGGCGTGGGAGAAATATCTCGCCGGCTGCAACAATCACTGGATGCCAACCGAAGTGTCGATGCAGGCCGACATCGCGCTGTGGAAATCACGCGACGGTCTCACCGAAGACGAGCGCCGCGCGATCAAGCGCAACCTCGGATTCTTCGCGGCGTCCGAGAGCCTCGTCGCCAACAACATTGTGCTGGCGATCTACCGCCATCTCACCAATCCGGAGTGCCGTCAGTATCTGCTGCGGCAAAGCTTCGAAGAGGCGGTTCATACCCATACGTTTCAGTACATCGTCGAAAGCCTCGGGCTTGATGAAGGCGAGCTGTTCAACATGTACCGCGAGGTGCCCTCGATCACCGACAAGGCGGCGTGGGCGCTGAAGCATACCCAGCATCTCGACGACCCCGACTTCAAGACCGGCACGCCCGAGGCCGATCAGGCGTTCCTGCGCGATCTCGTCGCCTTTTACGCCATCTTCGAAGGCATGTGGTTCTATACCGGCTTCGCGCAAATCCTGTCGCTCGGCCGCCGCAACAAGATGGTCGGCATTGCCGAACAATATCAGTATATCCTGCGCGACGAATCGATTCACCTGAACTTCGGCATCGACGTCATCAACCAGATCAGGATCGAAAATCCGGATCTGTGGACGAAGGCGTTCCAGGAGGAAGTCCGGGCCATGGTCCGCGCCGCGGCAGAACTGGAAGCGGCGTATGGACGGGACACCATCCCGCGCGGATTTCTTGGGCTGAACGCCGCGCTGTGCGAGACCTACATGCACTTCATCGCCAATCGCCGCTGTGCGCAGCTGGGATTGGCGGGGGTGTTCGATGAAACGGAAAACCCGTTCCCCTGGATGTCGGAAGCGATGGACCTCAAAAAGGAAAAGAACTTTTTTGAAACCCGGGTCATCGAATACCAGAACGGCGGCGCGCTTAATTGGGAGTGAGCAGGGCACGCACCGTTGTGTTGTGTGGCGACGGCCTGATGGTTGTCCCAGGCAAACCAGCGATGCCTCGAATTGTGATATTGATCACAGAATGAATGGTAGCGTCGTGCCATTTTGTTCCCGAAACAAGAGGGCGATCCCATGTACGTCATCTATGGTGTTCTCGTCATCGCGATGCTCTTCATCTTCTTCCTGCCGATAACCGACTACAAGACGGTGCGGATGAAGTTGTGCGTCCTATGCGCGCTCGCGCTGGTCCTGGCCGTGTCGGTTACGACAACGCGTGATGCTGAACCTCAAATTGCCAGCCTGGTGCGTTGAAACAGGCGCTTGGTTTAAGTCGGCTGCAGCAATCGCGAATGATCGGCGGAAAAGATTCGCGTCTCATGGCAAATGGTTTCCAAAACGAAATCAGGTGCGTCGGCTGACCGACGCACCTGATTTTTCTGTCTGTCCTGATCGTGCGTAACGATTCCGCCGATTTAACCTGGATCAGTACGGGCAGATGTAGCGGCCCCAGCGGGGGCTGAAGTAGCATCCGCCGCCATAGCCATAACCGCCATAGATGCCGATGCCCCTGCCGCGACCCCAGCCTCCTCTGCCGCGACCCCAGCCGCCGCCACGGCCCCAGCCGCCGCCGCGACCGCCGCCGCGACCGCCGCCTCGGGCCTGTGCCGATGTAGTGGTCGCACCGACAAGGACGGCAGACGTGCTGACAACGTAGACGAACATCAAAGCCAACGCCGCCAGACAGCGCGTGAGAATAGTATAGCGTGCGGTAGCGATATTCTTAGCCATTATAGAATCTCCCGGTAGTTCCAATCACCAAAACTTCTAAACTTGCCTCATCCGAACTTGTAAGGCCTGCCTTCCGTTCCAGCGCATGCTAAGATCGTTTGCAATATAGTGTTCTTGATAGTGATCTTACGGCTTTTTTGGGATGCTATGGGCAAGCGCAAGCGAGGTCAAGTTACAGTCGTTGCCGGTAGAAAGTGAAGAAGTGTTCAAGCATCGCAGCAGTGCTTGCTGATATTGTGCATCGCGCAATTTTGGCCTCGATGAATGAACGCAAGATGAATGAACGCAATCCGCCAAAAATGTGACTCGGTAAATGTGACTCCGTAATGTGACTGGCAAATGTGCGTTGGCAAAGGCTAGTCCAACTTCGCAGCCCGACAATCACCTCGATCATCCCCTCCGCCAATCCCTCCCAAGAGTGCCGATGTCAAAACAACACACCTACGTTCTCGGCTTGAATACCTATGACCATGACGTGAGCGCCTGCCTGTTGCGCGACGGCGCTATCGCATTTGCCATCGCCAAGGAGCGAATCACGCGCGAAAAGCATGCCACTGGCTTCTACAAGGAGGTGATCGATTATTGCCTGAACGCCGAGGGCATCACGCTTGAGGATGTCGATCTGATCGTTCGCAATTGCTACATCCTTCCGGTTGCCGAAATGGAAGAGCGGCTGGTCTATCAGGACATGCCGGGGTTCCTTCCCGAATATGAACGGGCCGAGGCTGCCAAACATCCGCTGTATCTGACGGGTTCCGACAAGGTCGTGTCGATATCCCACCATCTGGCGCACGCCTACAGCGCGTTTGCCGTGTCGCCCTTTGAAGATGGCGCTGTGATGATTGTCGACGGCGTCGGCAGCTATCGATCTGACGCCGTGGAACCCTATCCATCGACCGATGGCGCTACGCCTCTCGCCCGCGAGTCCGAGAGCTATTACAAATTCAGCGGTGCAACGATCGAATGCCTGAAGAAGGTATGGATGGAACCCGACCGTGGCTTCCTGAGCGATGAATTTTACAACATGCCTGGACTTGGCGCGCTCTACAGCCGCGCCTCGACCTACATTTTCGGCGACTGGAACAAATGCGGCGAGCTGATGGGGCTGGCGCCATATGGCCGCCGCGAACAGGTCAAACATCTGCTCGAGCTCAACGACGGCATATTGCATGTTCCGCATTGGACGACGGACTTCAAGCAGCCCTACGTGATGGACAGCGGCAGCTGGGAAGCCAGTCCATCGATGCGGCATTGGGAGGATCTTGCCTGGCGGGTTCAGGACGATACCGAAAATGTATTGCTGGCCCGCTCCCGTTGGCTGCGCGAAACCACCGGCGCAAAAAATCTGTGCATCGCCGGCGGCGTCGCGCTCAACTGCGTGGCTAACGGGCGGGTTGCGCGGGAGTCCGGATTCGAGAATGTCTGGATACAGCCCGCAGCCGGCGACGACGGCATAGCGATCGGCTGCGCCTATTACGGTTATCTCGAGATTCTCAAGCAGCGCCGCTCGTTCGTCATGGACCACTCCTATGTAGGCAAGCGCTACAGTGATCAGGACATTGACAACGCCACCGGAAAATTTCTCGTTCGCATTCAGACGTCAGCAGTTCGCAGCGAGAATATCTGCCGCGAGACGGCAAAACTGCTCGCCGAACAGCGCGTGATCGGCTGGTTCCAGGGCGGTTCGGAGTTCGGACCGCGCGCGCTCGGCAATCGCAGCCTGCTTGCGGACCCTCGCAAGCCCGAGATGAAGGATATCCTGAACAGCCGCGTCAAGCACCGGCAGGCGTTCCGGCCGTTTGCGCCGATCGTGCTGGCCGAACGGGCAAAGGAAGTGTTCGAAGGCGAGGAGGATTCGCCGTTCATGCTGATCGCCAAGAAGGTCCGCCCGGAATGGCGGGACAGGATTCCGGCGATCGTCCATGTCGACGGTACGGCGCGGGTTCAGACCGTTCGTGAAGAGACCAATCCGGTCCTGCATCGCCTGCTGAAAGAGTTCGAGGCGTTGACCGGTGTTCCCGTGCTGATCAATACGTCGTTCAACGTCAAGGGCGAACCGATCGTGGAGACGCCGCGCGACGCGGTTATCTGCTTCCTGACCACCGGGATCGACAATCTGGTACTGCACGACACGCTGATTTCGAAGACTGCGCTCCATAAAGTCATCGGACCGCTGGTCGGCATTTATACCGACGTCGCGACCATGGTCATGACGGGCACGCGGCCTGCGTGAATCGGCGGATACGGCTGACCGCGACGCGGAATCAGCCGACCTTGGCGGCAGCCGGCTTGGGAAGCGGCTTATCCTGCCGCTTCGACCAGGAGATGTAATAGGCGACGATCGTCATGATCGCTATTCCGGTCACGCTGACAAAAATCTGCGCCAACAACGAACCGGAACTCATCATCAGCTCGAAATGGCCGACGAAGGAGAGGAAGACGCCGACGCAGAACACCGCGAGCGATTGCTGGCCGCAGACGACGAGGGGATCGAATATCCGCCATTCCAGGCCCGGCCAGTCCTTGGGCACAAACCTGATGACCAAAATCACGATCACCACAAAGTGCAGGAAGCGATAGGGGGCGAGATTGGTCTTGTCGTTGGGGTTGAAAGTTTCATAGAGCCAGTGCGGGAACAGCGCGCCGAAGTCCGGAAATTTGCCGGCCATCGTCATCACCAGCCCCAAGACGAGGTACGCAAGGCAAAAGTAAAGCGTGATGGGTGCATTGATGATCGCGATATTCTTTCTGGCCCCGCCGAGCGCGCACCAGGAGCCGAACACAAACAGCACCTGCCAGCAGTACGGGTTGAAGTACCAGGTACCGGCGGGGTAGGCCGGCAGATTCCAGCCGAACTGCCGGGCTGCGAGCCACAGCGCAACCGAAGCCAGCATCGTCAGGCCGGGCTGGCGCAGCATCATCCACAACACCGGCGGGAAGAGTCCCATCAACGCGATGTAAAGCGGAAGCACGTCGAGATTGACGGGCTTGAATTTCAGCAGCAATCCCTGACGCAGAGTTTCGATCGGGTTTTCGACCAGCCCCGCGACATTGAATTCATTGATGATCTCCGGATCGCTGAAACGCTGCGCGACATAACCGATCGAGACGATATAGATGACGAACAGGATCACGTGCGCAACGTAGAGCTGCCACACGCGCTTGGTCAGGCGGGTGGCGCCGACGATAAAGCCGCGGTCGATCATCATCCGGGCGTAGACAAAGGACGCAGTGTACCCCGAGATAAAAACAAAGAGATCCGCGGCATCGCTGAAGCCATAGTTTCTGGTGGTGATCCAGTTCACGACGTTGTCGGGAATGTGATCCAGAAAAATCGCCCAGTTTGCGACCCCGCGAAACAAATCGAGCCGCAGGTCGCGTCCTTTTTCAGGGAGGGTTGCGTTGATCTTCATGGGTGCCGTTTCGAAGGGATGCTTTCGACAGGATCGAGCAGCAGGCGAGGGGGCAGCCGCGCGACCGGCCAAGATTGTCACAGCGCAGCATAATGACTATACCGGTCAGGAAAGCCTAACATCCAGCGGCAGGAATCACCGGTCAAATTCCCGAAAGGTGATTCTATACTATACTAGACGCTTCCACCACGCGCTTCCATGTCGCATATCTCACGGGGCCCTGACTTCCATGACCGCACGTATCTTTAAGCCCGCCAAAAACGCGATGCAATCGGGGAGGGCCAAGACCAGGGAATGGCAGCTCGATTATGAGCCCGAGCAGCCGCGGGCGATCGAGCCCCTGATGGGCTGGACCTCGTCCGGCGACATGAAGCAGCAACTCACCCTTCGCTTCGACACCAAGGAAGACGCCGTGGCTTATTGCGAGCGCGAGGGTATTCCCTATCAGGTGATTGAGCCGAAGGAGCCCGCGCGCCGGCAAGCCGCCTATGCCGACAATTTTGCATTCCGGCGCGGCGAACCCTGGACCCACTAGGGGCGCGATCGGCGAAGGCAGATCCCAGGGCAATCCCCGCGGGATCGAAAGTTCCGGGTTGCCTAAGGCGGCAGCGCAATGACACCATGATGCGAGCCCCAATGCCCAGATTGCGGCGCACCATAAACCGCTGAAGGCCATGCCGCTTCATTCCACGACCGACCCCACCTCGTCCGACTTTGCACGCAACGCCGAGGCCATGCGCGCGCTGGTCGCCGAACTCCGCGACAGGCTCGATCAAGTCGCCGGCGGCGGCGGCGAGACCTCGCGCGCCCGGCATACCTCGCGCGGCAAGATGCTGGCGCGGCAGCGCGTCGACCTCCTGGTCGATCCGGGCACGGCGTTCCTAGAATTGTCGCCACTTGCGGCCTACGGCCTCTACGGCGGCGACGTCCATTCCGCCAGCATCATCACCGGGGTGGGGCGGATATCCGGCCGCGAATGCATGATCGTCGCCAATGACGCGACCATCAAAGGCGGCACCTATTATCCGATGACGGTGAAGAAGCATCTACGCGCGCAGGACATCGCGCGGCAGAACAATCTGCCCTGCGTCTACATGGTCGATTCAGGCGGTGCGTTTCTGCCGCAGCAGGACGAGATTTTCCCGGACGAACGGCATTTTGGCCGCATCTTCTACAATCAGGCGCAGATGTCGGCCCAAGGCATTCCGCAAATTGCGATCGTGATGGGTTCCTGCACGGCCGGCGGCGCCTATGTCCCGGCGATGTCGGATGAAAGCATCATCGTGCGTAATCAGGGCACGATCTTTCTCGGCGGGCCGCCGCTGGTGAAGGCGGCCACGGGCGAGGTTGTTACCGCGGAAGAGCTGGGCGGAGCCGACGTGCACTCAAGGCAGTCCGGCGTCACCGATCACTATGCGCAGAACGACAGCCATGCGATCGGAATCGCACGCCGCATCGTCGCCACGCTGAAGCAGCCGGCACGCGCCAACCTGAACATGCGCGAGCCGCGCGAGCCCTTGTTTGCGCCGGAGGAAATCTATGGCGTGGTCTCCGCCGACGGGCGCAAGCCATTCGACGTGCACGACATCATCGCGCGCCTGGTTGATGGTTCGGAGTTCGACGAATTCAAGAAGCTGTACGGCCAGACCCTGATCTGCGGTTTCGCCCATATCTGGGGCTATCCGGTCGGCGTCATCGCCAACAACGGGATCCTGTTCAGCGAGAGTTCGCTGAAGGGCGCGCATTTCATCGAGCTGTGCTGCCAGCGCAATATCCCGTTGGTGTTCCTGCAGAACATCACCGGCTTCATGGTCGGCAAGAAGTACGAAGCCGGCGGCATCGCGCGCGATGGTGCCAAGCTCGTGACGGCGGTGGCGACCGCAGCGGTACCGAAATTCACTGTCGTGATCGGCGGCTCCTACGGCGCCGGCAATTACGGGATGTGCGGCCGCGCCTACGGCCCGCGGTTCCTCTGGATGTGGCCGAACGCCCGGATCTCGGTGATGGGCGGCGAGCAGGCGGCGATGGTGCTGAGCCAGTTGCGGCGCGACAATATCGAGGCCAAGGGCGGCACCTGGTCGATCGAGGAAGAGAACGAATTCCGCGCGCCGACGCGGGCGCAATTCGAAAGCCAAGGCAATCCGTATTATGCCACCGCCCGGCTATGGGATGACGGTGTGATCGATCCCGCCGATACAAGATTGGTGCTCGGTCTTGGTCTGTCGGCCGCAACCAACGCGCCGATCGAGCCCACTCGTTTTGGCCTGTTCAGGATGTGACGATGGATCGGTCCAAACAGTACCGGCGGTTTCGCACATTGCTGATCGCCAATCGCGGCGAGATCGCCTGCCGCGTGATCCGCACCGCAAGGGCGATGGGGCTGCGCACGGTTGCGGTTTATTCCGAGGCCGACCGCGACGCGATGCACGTCGCGATGGCCGATGAGGCCGTGCTGCTCGGGCCGGCCCGGGCGCGCGACAGCTATCTCAACATCGAACGCGTGATCGAAGCGGCGCGCCAGAGCGGCGCCGAAGCCGTGCATCCCGGCTACGGTTTTCTGTCCGAGAGCTCCGAATTCGCGCAGGCCTGCCTCGACGCCGGATTGGTATTCGTCGGTCCGACCGCCGGCATGATCAGGGCGATGGGCTCGAAGTCCGGCTCGAAAATGCTGATGGAGAAGGCCGGCGTGCCGCTGGTGCCGGGCTATCACGGCGAAGCCCAGGACGAGACGACGCTCGCGAAGGCCGCCGGCAAAATCGGCTTTCCGGTTCTGGTCAAGGCCTCGGCCGGTGGCGGCGGCCGCGGCATGCGCATCGTGCGCTCGGCTGGTGAGCTTGCCGCCGCAATCGTCAGCGCCAAGCGCGAGGCCAAGGCCGCGTTCGGCGACGATCGCATGCTGATCGAGAAATTTGTCGACAATCCGCGCCACATCGAGGTGCAGATCGTCGGTGACAGCCACGGCAATCTGCTGTCGCTGTTCGAGCGCGAATGCACGTTGCAGCGCCGGCATCAGAAAGTGATCGAGGAAGCGCCATCGCCGACACTCGACGCCACGCAACGCGAGGCGGTGTGCGCCGCCGCACGCAAGGCGGCTGCCGCGGTGGATTATGTCGGTGCCGGCACCATCGAGTTCGTCTCTGACGGCAAGGACGTCTTCTTCATTGAAATGAACACACGATTGCAGGTCGAGCATCCCGTGACCGAGCTGATCACGGGCATCGATCTCGTCGAATGGCAGTTGCGCGTGGCGTTCGGCGAGAAGCTGCCGCTCACTCAGGACCAGATTACGCTCAATGGCCACGCGATCGAAGCGCGGGTCTACGCCGAGAATCCACACAAGAATTTCATGCCGTCGGTCGGCAGGATACGGACCTGGCGCACGCCGGAGCCGTTGAACGGCCTGCGCATCGATGCCGGATATCGGGAGGGCGATGCGGTCTCGCCGCATTACGACGCCATGCTCGCTAAAGTGATCGCGTGGGCACCGACCCGCGATGCTGCGATCGAGAGGCTTAATCGCGGGCTCGAGGACACGGATGTGCGTGGCATCGTCACCAACATTCCCTTCCTTTCGGCACTGGTGACGCATCCGCACGTTCGCGCCAACGCCATCGACACCGGCTTTATCGAGCGTGAATTGAAGAACCTGACGCCGCCGCCTGCGGCATCGGGCGATCTCGAGCTTTGCGCAGCCGTCGCGGCAATCCTGGACGACGAACAGAAAGCCGCGCGCGCGGAGGCGCATTCGCCGTGGCGCACCTCCGGCTGGATGCCGGTGGGCCGGCGGCAGCGGGTGTTTACGTTCCGGCACGCGCACGAGGCCGAGCAGGAGATATGCCTGCAATATGGCAACGGTCCCGCGACGCTGTCGATCGGCGAGCGTGAATTTGCTTTCGCATCATCGTCCCGGGACGACGGCGGGTTCGATCTGGCGCTCGACGGCATGAAATCCCGCGTCGTCGCCGTCATCGAAGGCCATGAACTATATCTGCGAACGCGTAACGGCCGCTTCGATCTGCATTGGGTCGATCCCTTCGGCGGCGACGACGAAGAGCACGTCGGCGAGGACAAAATCGTGGCGCCGCTGCCGGGCACCGTGGTGGCGTTGCTGGCTGAAGTGGGCGCGACGCTGGAGAAGGGCGCGGCTATTCTCACGCTTGAAGTGATGAAGATGGAGCAGACCCTGCGTGCGCCCTTCGCAGGCGTGCTGAAAGTGATAAAATGCAAGGTCGGCGATATCGTGCAGGAAGGCGTCGAACTCGCCGAAATCGAGCCGACCGCTTCGTGAGCAGCCTCGCGAGACCAACATGAGCGATTTGGTACGCATCGTCGAAGTTGGCCCGCGCGACGGCCTGCAAAACGAGAAGACGCCTGTCAGCGTCGCGGCCCGCATCGCCTTTATCGAGGCGCTGATCGGTGCCGGGCTGCACACCGTCGAAGTCGGAGCGTTCGTATCGCCGAAGGCGATCCCCCAGATGGTGAATTCGGATCAGGTCTTGCGTGGCGTCAGTCACCATCCAGACAGCGAATTCCACGTGCTGGTGCCGAACGAAAAGGGTTACGACGCCGCGCGCGCGGCCGGCGCCGGGGTGATCGCGATATTTGCCTCGGCCTCGGAAGGCTTTTCGCGGGCCAATATCAATTGCTCGGTCGCCGAATCCATCGACCGCTTCAAGCCTGTTGTCATTAAGGCCAAGGCGGACGGCATCAAGGTGCGCGGCTATATCTCCTGCGTGCTCGGTTGCCCCTATGACGGCGAGGTGAAGCCGCAGGCCGTGGTGGACGTCGCAAAGCTGTTGTGGGATCTCGGCTGCTACGAAGTCTCGCTTGGCGACACCATCGGCGTCGGCACGCCGCTCAAGGCGCGGCATCTGCTACGCGCCGTCGCCGGCGTGGTGCCGATGGCCCATCTCGGGATGCATTTCCACGACACCTACGGCCAGGCGCTGGCCAATCTCTATGCGGGGATGGAGGAGGGCGCGCGCGTGATCGATTCCGCGGCCGGCGGTCTCGGCGGCTGCCCCTATGCGCCGGGTGCGACCGGCAACGTCGCGACCGAGGATGTGGTCTATATGCTGGAGGGCATGGGCGTCGCGACCGGCGTCGACATACCAAGACTGGTGGCGGCCACCAATGAGATCAGCCGCCTGATCGGCCGACCGCCGGTGAGCCGCGTCGCGGCGGCGATCAATGCGAGCAAGCGATCGGTGAAGTAGCTCCTCATGGCGAGGAGGCGCTCTTGCGCCGTCTCGAACCATGAGACCGATAATGCCTCATCCTTCGAGATGCGCGCGAAGAGCGCGCCCTCAGGATGAGGCATCCTCACCGTCCGCCGTCAGGTCCCATCACCAGATCGGGCAGGAAGGTCGAAATCTGAGGCACGAAGCACAGCACCACCACAGCCAGCATCATCAGCAGCACGAACGGCAGCGTGCCCCAGATCACTTCGCTCAAGGGGATGTCGGGTGCAACGTTGCGAATGACAAAAATGTTCAAGCCCACCGGCGGGTGAATCAGCCCCATCTCCATTACGATGGTCATGACGACACCGAACCAGATGATATCGAAATTGGCCGCTCGCAGCGGCGGCAGGATGATCGGCGCGGTCATCAGGATGATCGATACCGGCGGCAGGAAGAAGCCGAGCACGACCACCATGAGCAGGATCGCCGCCAGCAATTCCCAGCGCGGCAGATGCATCGCGACGATCGATTCAGCGGCCGATTGCGAGATGTGCAGATAGCTCATCACGTAGGTATAGAGCAGCGACATGCCGATGATCATCATCAGCATGGTGGAATCGCGGATCGTCGATTTCATGATCGGCGCCAGATCGGAAGGCCGCCACACGCTGTAGATGGCCGCGATCAGCACCAGCGCGAGCAGCCCGCCGAGCCCGGCGGTTTCCGAAGGTGTCGCGTAGCCGCCGTAGAGCGCAATCATCACCCCGGTCAGCAACAGCACGAAGGGGAGCACCCGCGGCAGCACGTTGAAGCGCTCCGCCATGGTGAAATCGTCGCGCGCGAGAATGGCCGAGGTCACGCCGGTCTTGGCGTAGATGGCGCTCGCCGCGGCAAATTCCTTGCGAAAGTGGATCACCGCGTAAACGCCGAACAAGGAGACCAGCAGCAGGCCGGGTCCGATGCCGGCGAGGAACAGCCGCCCCAGCGACTTTTCCGCCGCAACCGCGAACAGGATCATTGTGATTGAAGGCGGCAGCAGGATGCCGAGCGTGCCGCCGGCGGCGATAATGCCGGCCGCGAATCCGCCGGAATAACCGCGCTTGCGCATTTCCGGTATGCCGGCGGAGCCGATGGCCGAGCAGGTGGCGGGCGACGATCCGGCCATCGCTGCGAACAACGCGCAGGCGAACACGTTGGCGACGCCGAGCCCGCCGGGTACGCGATGCAGCCAGGCGTGCAGTGCCGAATACAAATCCTGACCAGCGCGGGATTTGCCGATAGCTGCGCCCTTGAGGATGAAAAGCGGGATCGACAACAGCGTGATCGATGCCATTTCCTCGTAGACGTTCTGCGTCACGGTATCGAGCGACGCCGCGGGCATGTAGATGCCCATGAACACCACCGCGACCGCGCCCAGCGCGAACGCGATCGGCATTCCCGAAAACATCGCAAACAGGGTCGCGACGCCGTAACTGATTCCAATTCCTACGACGGTCATCGGGGTGCCGGCCTGCTGAAGAGGGGAATCGCGATCTGGAGCAGGATCTGCACGCAAAGCAGGGTCATGCCCGACGCCATCAAGACATAGGGGATCGCCAGCGGGGGCGACCACATCGAGTTGGAAACCTGGCCGTCGACCCAGGCTTCATGCGCGAGCGTCCACGATTTCCAGGCAAAGAATGCACAGAACAGGAAGCTCGCGACATCGACCAGCCACAGCCTGATACGGTTGACCATCGGCGACAGCAGTCCGACAAACGCCTCGATGCCGATATGGCCACGTTGTCCCTGCACATAGGCCGCCGTCATGAAGGTGGCGCCGACCAGCAGAAACACCGCCGCCTCGTCCTGCCAGTAATTCGGACTGTGGAACAGGGCGCGGGTCAGGACGCTGTGGCTGAGGACGACGCAGGCCGCCACCAGCGCGACCGCCGCGAAGACGACGATGACGTTGTTGCAAAAACCGAGAGCGCGTTCGAGCGCCGCCACGAGCGCATTGCCCGCGGCGGCGTTCGTACGGTCATTTTGATCCTTGACTGGACCATGCATCATGCGGATACGTCGGACGCGAGCTTCAACAGGCTGGCCGCGGTCGCGGTTTTCGCGCCGTAGTCCTTCCAAGCGGTATCCCGCGCGATGTCGCGCCATTTGCCGACGGTAGCGACGTCAAGCGGGCTGACCTTCGCGCCGGCCTTTTCATAGACTTTGGCGACTTCGATATCGTCGTCCTGCGCACCCTTCTTTCCGAAGGCCTCCAACTCGGAGCCGACGGCCAGAATGATATCCTGCTGCTTTTTCGGCAACCCGTCGAAAATGGATTTCGACATCAAAAGCGGCTCCAGCATGAACCAGTAGGACGCACCGGCGCCCGAGGTCAGGGCTTTCGCGACTTCCTCGAGCCGGAATGAAATCAGGCTGGTGGAGGAGGTGAGGCCGGCATCGCAGGCTCCGGTCTGCATCGCCGCATAGAGTTCGTTGGACGGCAACGACAGCACCGCAGCACCTGCTGTCTGCAGCACCATATCCATCTCGCGTGAGCCGCCGCGAATCTTGAGGCCCTTGGCGTCTTCCGGGGCGACGACCGGGCGCGAACGACTGGCGACGCCGCCGGCCTGCCAGATCCAGGTCAGAATAATGATGCCCTTGTCGGCAAGGAAATCGGTCAGTGCCTTGCCGACCGGCTCCTTCTTCCAGCGCAGGCCCTGGTCATAGGTGGAGACCAGTCCGGGCATCAGGCCGATATTGGTTTCCGGCAATTCGCCGCCCGCATAGGGAAGGGGATACAGGCTGATGTCGAGCGCGCCTTTACGCATCGCCGAGAATTGCGCATTGGTCTTGATCAGCGACGAGTTCGGATAGATCTCGGCGGCGATCTCGCCGCCACTTCGTTTGGCCACCTCGGCAGCGAACACCCGCGTCAACCGGTCGCGGAAGTCACCCTTGTCGACAGTGCCGCCGGGAAACTGGTGCGATATTTTCAAGGTCGTTGCGGCATGGGCTGTTCCGGTTCCGAAACGTAGGATAGCGGGTGCGGCGAGCGCGGATGCGAGGACATAGCGGCGTGTCAGCATGGATATCTCCCGGGTTGTATTGTGCATGAAATGCTCGAGCCGACGTTGAGGGGATATTAGCCCGTCTCCGCCCGAATTTTCTCTAGTCGGATAGTCGAGACCGAATTCGGCGGAGCGCCGATCTTGGTGCGGCGCACACTTGCGGGAAGATTCGGCAGAAACAAGACCGACCACCGATTTAGACGGCGAATTATACCGGAGGTAGAGGGCGCTTCCAAAGCTTTTTCTGAGAGATTTTTCAAGCCGGGAAATTTTTCGAGCGATGGGTAACAAACTCTATCGCGGGATCGTTTTGAAGGTAGCGGCATCAGCCGCCTTCAAAACCGGTTTTCAAAAGGAATGACCATCAAATGACCATCAGCACCCGCATCGCGCTCGGAATTTCGGCAGCCGCTCTTTCGCTCAGCCTGGCGCTGGCCCCTGCCGCCTTCGCCCAGGACAAGATGGGCAAGGACGACGGCATGAAGAAAGATTCCATGTCCAAGGACACGATGAAGAAGGACACCATGTCCAAGGACAGCATGAAAAAGGACGACGGAATGAAGAAGGACGGCATGATGAAGAAAGACGACGGAATGAAGAAGTAAGCTCCGTTACGTCGTTTTCCGGCAGGTTCGCCTCAGGGGGCGGGCCTGCCTGGCCCGCGAGCAATGCTTCCCGAAATCGTCGGCTATTTCCGCTTCTTGCGGGCAGCATATCGCGCGTCGCGGGCGGCCTTGCGCTCGGCTTCAAGTGCCAGTTCTCGGGCTGCGGCCTCTTCCTTTTCGCGCGCGAGTTGTGCTGCGGCTTCCGCCGCGGCCGCGGCCTCGCGGGCCTTCTTCTCGGTCTTGGCGGCCTCGCGGGCTAACCTCGCCTTGGCCCGGTCGGCGGCCTGTGCCTCGCGCTCAGCCTGCCGCTGCCTGACGGCGGGATCGTCGAGACCAGGCTTGGCGCGAAACTTGTTCAGGATGCTCTGCCTGGCTTCCTGCGCCGCCTTCTGCCGGTCTGCGAAGCTGGGTTCCTTGAATCCACTCATTGAACGGGCCTTGTCGCTTTCATGGTTTGGTATGGGACGTTTGGTGTGAGACGAATGGTCGCATCGGCGCCGTACAAAGGCGCCTCCTTGATCTGGAGCGGTGTACAGCCGCCCGAGCCGGGAAGCCAACAATTAATCGGTTAACGACCCCCATCCGAAACAAGAAAAATGCGGTTCATCCCCCCAATTCAGCTCGATCCATCTTGCGATCTTGTCGATTTGCTGCCGCTGCTTCGCGACGCTCGGAAGGCGATGCGCGCATTATCGGCACGCTGAGCGATTCTTTGAACGATTCTTGGGTCATGGCTTACATCGCACAGA
>Ga0209438_1000135_pt1 | contig 19551 bp, 16 predicted proteins | sample GraSoi_2013_20cm_FD_185825 | JGI IMG/M metagenome (GOLD analysis project Ga0209438, IMG submission 185825) | Grasslands soil microbial communities from the Angelo Coastal Reserve, California, USA - Sample 9_17_2013_20cm (SPAdes) (version 2) | ecosystem: Environmental > Terrestrial > Soil >...
ACACGTGCCACTAAACGAGCACTGCCCGCTAACACGGCCTGCGAAATCTCGCCAACGGTCTGTGGATCTTTACCGCGATCGGCTGGAACAGCGCTTGCCCAAACGAGCGGCAAACGGCAGCGCATCGTGCGTTGCCGGATCGAAAGGAACTGAGGCCGTGAGCGCCATTCTTGCGATGAGATCTCGCGATACTGCGCCATCCGATCACGATTCAGACGGCTTCGTGGTCGGACATTCGGCTGGTTGGGCCGACGCGATCAAGCGCGCGACGTTGGTTGCGTCCACTGAAGCGACCGTTCTGCTCCTGGGCGAATCGGGGACCGGCAAGGAAGTCATGGCGCGGTTGATTCACGCAAGGTCCCCGCGAGGAAACCGGCCGTTCGTGGCGATCAACTGCGCGGCGCTGCCCGAGAACCTTCTCGAGTCGGAGCTGTTTGGGTATGAGCGAGGTGCGTTCACGGGTGCACAACAGACCAAACCCGGTCAGGTTGAAACCGCCGCCGGCGGCGTGCTCTTCCTCGACGAAGTGAGCGAGATGAGTCTGGCCGCGCAGGCGAAGTTCCTGCGGTTCTTGCAGGAGCGCGAGTTTCAGCGACTGGGCGGCACGCGCATGGTCAAGACGAACGTGCGCATCGTTGCCGCAACAAACCGTGACCTGCAGCAGGCTATCGAGCACGGCTCGTTTCGACACGATCTCTACTACCGCCTTCAGGTGTTCACGATTCAGCTGCCGCCGTTGCGTGAACGGCAGGCCGATATTCTGCTGCTGGCGGAAGCCTTCCTCCAAGACATCAGCCAAGCGATGAGGCGACCTCTGGTCGCGTTGACACAGGAAGCAACTGAGGCGCTTCTGTCCCACACCTGGCCAGGCAACGTGCGTGAACTGCGCAACGCCCTCGAGCGGGCGGCGATCGTCTGTGAAGGCGGCGCGATTACGGCGGCGCAGCTGTCGCTTGCGGCGCCACGTCGCACTCCCCAGTTCGACGAGGCCGAAGTTAATCTCGACGCCATACAGCGACGCACTATCGCGCGCGTACTGGACCAGGTCCGTGGCAACAAGTCGCAAGCGGCCAAGCGACTGGGGCTCACACGCAGTCAACTTTATGAGCGGCTGCGCAAGTACAACCTCGAACCGCCAGCCGCGTCCATCGACGACCAGGCGGGCCTCATGCCTGCCGTGTAGAAGACGCGAATTCAAGCGGGCGACGATTCATTGACGATCGAGGAGAACACGATGAGGGGACTTCGCGACAAGGTAGCGATCGTTGCCGGCGCGGCACCTGGGAATATCGGCGGTGCCACCGCCATTCGTCTGGCTCAGGAAGGAACGAAGGTGATCGCGGCAGATCTCAACACGGCTGCCGCGCAGGCGGTGGTTGATGAGATCACATCCGCGGGTGGATATGCCGTCGCCCGTGGATTCGATATCACCGACGAATCGGCTTACAAGGAACTCATCGAGTTCACCGCCAGGGAACTCGGGGGATTGGATGCGCTCTTCAACGTCGCCGCCGATTTGTCGCCGCGAACGATCGGCAGAGACACCGACGTCCTCTCGGTACCCAACGATGTGTGGCAGCACACGATTGATGTCACCCTCACCGGTTACATGTACGGGATCCGACACGCCATGCCCCTCCTGATTGCGCGAGGCGGCGGTTCGATCGTCAACACCATGTCGAGCGAGGTGTGGATGGGTGAGAGCCGGCGCGTTGCCTATCAGACGGCAAAAAGTGGGCTCATCGGGCTCAATCGGCATACTGCCACTGTCGGTGGCAAACACGGTGTACGCAGCAACATCGTGGCACCAGGAGTCACGCTGACTGCGGCCGCCATGAGAATCCTGAACGAGGAGTACCGCAATCAGATGCTTGCGTCGGTGCGGTCAACGCGCCTCGGCGCCCCCGAGGACATCGCGGCCATGGTGGCGTTCCTGTTCTCGGACGACGGCGCTTACGTAAACGGTCAGACGATTCTCGTTGACGGCGGCGCCAACCTGACGTGACGGTTCGGATTTCATCATCGATGGCGGCACCGGCGCTAGTCACGTTGCCGTACGCCGGCCATCGTGGCAAGGGAGGAGCGCTGAATGTCAGGCAGACTTTCAGGAAAGGTGTGTGTCATCACCGGAACCGGCGGCAGCATGGGCCGAGCGGCGGCCATGACATTCGCCCGGGAGGGCGCATCGGTCGTCGGATGTGATCTGAACGTCGACGCGGCGGAAGCCACCGTCGCAATGGTTCGCGAAGCAGGTGGAACGATGGTCTCCCTCCAGCCCTGCCAGCTCACGAACCCAGCCGATTGTCAGGCCCTCGTCGATCTTGCGGTGCGTACATCTGGCCGCATCGACGTGTTGTTCAACAACGCCGCGATGGCGTACTTCAACTGGCTCGAGGACATCACTGATGCGGAGTGGGATCGCGTTCGTCGCGAAGAAGTCGACCTGGTGTTCTTCCTCACCCGCGCGGCATGGCCGCATCTGAAGGCGAGCCACGGCGTGATCGTGAACACGGCGTCGTTGAGTGGTCACATCAGTTTCAAGAACCTTGGCTCGCTGGCCCACTCGACGGCGAAGGCCGGGATTCTCGCGATGACACGGCAGCTCGCGATGGAAGGGCGACAGTTTGAAATTCGCGCCAACTCGATCTCGCCTGGACTGATCGAAACCAACCAGACGCGAGAGCAGCTGAAGGATCCGGAATATGCGGTCCCGATGCTCGGCAAGACGCTGTTGAGTCGGGCCGGTCAACCGGAGGAAGTGGCGAATGTCGCGCTGTTCCTGGCGTCCGACGAGAGCTCGTACGTGACAGGCGCCGACATCGTCGTCGATGGTGGTATGAAGGTCTGGTGAGTATGCCCAAGATGCGCGTTGTCCAAGTGAGTCGCCCTGGTGGACCTTTTGAGATGGTCGAGCGAGAGATTCCGCAGCCCGGGCCGCGAGAGGTCCGAGTCAAAGTGCAGGCGTGCGGCCTCTGTCATTCCGACTCGCTCACCAAGGAAGGGCATTTCCCGGGCGTCACCTATCCGCGCGTCCCCGGTCACGAGATCGCCGGTGTTATCGACGCGGTCGGACCAGAAGTGCCACGGTGGAAGATCGGGCAACACGTTGGCGTTGGATGGCTGGGATCGTACTGTGGCCACTGCGAATCATGCCGTCGCGGAATCTTTATCACGTGTGCGAACCAGCGAGTCACGGGCATCACGATGGATGGCGGATATCAGGAGTACGTATTGGTTCCGTTCGAGGGACTGGCGCTCATTCCGGAGGAGATCAATCCCATCGATGCCGCCCCGCTGATGTGCGCTGGCATCACCACGTTCAACTCGCTGCGCAACAGTGGCGTGCGCGGAGGGGACACCGTGGCCGTCCTGGGCATCGGCGGGCTCGGGCATCTGGCCGTTCAATTTGCCTCCAAGATGGGCTTTCGCACGATCGCCATCGCGCGAGGTACAGACAAAGAGCCATTGGCGAGGCAACTGGGTGCCGGACACTACATCGACAGCACCGCGACCGATCCGGCGGCCGAACTTCAGCGTGTGGGCGGCGCCAAGATCATCGTCGCAACCGCGACGAGCCCACAGGCGATCGCCGCCACCATTGGAGGCCTCTCGGTGGACGGTCGCGTGGTGGTGCTCGGCGCCGACTTTACGCAGATGGCGCTCAATACCGGCGCGTTGATCGGCAAGCGGACGGGCCTGTACGGGTGGCCTTCAGGTTCATCCATCGATTCGGAAGACACGATGAAATTCTCGGCGATGAACGGTGTGCGCCCCATGACGGAAACGTTTCCGCTCGAGAAAACGCAGGAGGCATACGACCGGATGATGAGCAACAAGGCTCGGTTCCGGGTGGTCCTCACCACTGGAAATTGAGAACGGCGCTGACGATCGGCCCAAGACTGTCCAGCGTTTCACCATTGTCGGTATTTCGTCAACAAAGCTTCAGGGAAACTCTTTAGACAACGCCGTTTACGCTGGACTGCGAATTGCCCTCTACGTCGCAATCAGGATTCATGCTGAACGACAAGGAGGGCTGATGCGTAGCACGGAAAGCTCGGGAGACGTCGTCGTGATCCATCCGCTCGACCCTGACGATGCGTCGATGATCAGTCGGATTGGAACGGCGGCGCGCACATACAAAGGCGTGCGTTGGAGGATCGAGGCGCGAAAACAATACGACGCGTTGATGGAGGGCGTGTCGTCGCGTGACGACGTGACATTCGAGTCGGACACTGTCGGCGGCGTCCCGGGCCTCTGGGTTCATCCTGCGTCAAGTCGACCTGACGAGGCGATTCTGCATGTGCACGGCGGGTGGTTCAACGCGGGAAGCGCCAAGGCATATCGCCACCTCGTCGGGCACATCGCCGCGAGGGCGGGCGCCAGGGCGTTTGTGCCGGACTATCGCCTTGCTCCCGAGCATCCTTTTCCTGCAGCCGTTGATGATGTGCTGGCAACGTACCGCGGGATGGACGATAGCGGAATACGGCGGATTGCCATCACAGGAGACTCTGCCGGAGGAAATCTGGCGCTGGTACTTGCCTCGAACGTCGCCGCCAAAGCGGTACCCGCCAAGGCCATTCTTGTTGGAGCGGTTGCATTGTCACCGGTCACCGATTTGACGCTCTCGGGCGCTACGTACGAGACGCGTGCGGAGGCCGATCCGTACTTTACGAGGCAGCAAGTGGCCGAACTGGTGCATTCCTATCTGGGGAGCGCCAATGCGAACGACCCACTAGCGTCGCCCCTGCAGGGGCGTTTGTCAGGGTTGCCTCCCATCCGCATTCACGTCGGCGACGACGAAGTGCTGCTCGATGACTCACGACGATACGTCGAGCGTGCGATTGCCGCCGGTGTCGATGCCCGGCTTGATGTGTGGACGGGCATGCCACACGGATTTCCCGCAATCATCGGACCAATCAAGGCGTCCGCACAGGCGCTGGATGCGATCGGCCTGTTTCTCACCGAGAGGCTGCAGGCGGATATCCGCCACCAGTAACACTTCAGAGCGAGGAAATAGATCATGCACACATTCACGAAGGTCGGTCTCGATGCGCTTCTGACGCCGGAGAACTGCGCCGTTCTCTTGATCGATCACCAGCCATCGCAGCTGGCAAACGTCAACAGCCACGAGCCCACGTTGGTGATCAACAACGTCACCGCTCTCGCCAAGACTGCGAGGGCGTTCCGAATCCCGACGATTCTCACCACCATCAACGCGAAACGCGGCGGCGAGATTTTCAAGCAGGTCCAGGCGGTCTTTCCTGATCAGAAGCCCATCGACCGCACCTTCATCAACTCCTGGGAGGACCGCCGTGTCGTCGAGGCCGTGAAGAACACCGGCCGCAGGAAGCTGGTCATTGCTGCACTCTGGTCGGAGATGTGTCTTGCGCAGCCTGCCATCCACGCGATGGGAGACGGCTACGACGTATACGCCGTCACCGACGCATCGGGCGGCGTCTCTCCGGAGGCACATGACATGGCCATCCGCCGTGTTGTAGCCGCGGGGGCCCAACCGATCACATGGCTTGCCATGGCCGGCGAGCTGCAGCGCGATTGGGCGCGCACAGAGAGGCTCGGAGAAGTCGCTCAGATCCTGTTCGACCATGCCGGCGCTTCCGGCACCGTACTGGCGTGGGAGCTGGAAAACGAAGCACAGCGCGCGTAGGACTTCAGGAGGTTCAGCCATGACGAGCGATCGAACGATTCTCATTACCGGAGTCACAGGCCATCAGGGCGGCGCGGTCGCGCAGGCGCTGCAGAGCAGCGGGTTCCGTCTGCGCGGCCTGACGCGCACGCCGGACAGCGAGCGGGCGGCGGCGCTGGCGCGCCACGGCGTCGACGTCGTCAAGGGCGATCTCGATGACGAGGTGACGCTGCGCCGTGCGTTGGCCGGCGCGTGGGGCGTCTTCGGCGTGCAGAACACGGCGGAGGCGGGCGTCGAGCGGGAAGAGGCGCAGGGCAAGCGTCTTGCGACGCTCGCGCGAGAGGCCGGCGTCGAACATTACGTCTACACATCCGTGGGATCGGCGCACAAACGGACGGGCGTCCCGCACTTCGACAACAAGTGGCGCATCGAGGAAACCGTGCGCGGCCTCCGCTTCCCGTCGCATGTGATCCTGCGTCCGGTGTTCTTCATGGAGAATCTGCTCGCGCCCTTCAGTCTCCAGGGCTCCACGCTGGCTTGGGCGCTCGGGCCAGGCACGAAGCTGCAGATGATTGCGGTGGACGACATCGGCTGGTTCGGCGCGCGCGCGTTCACGGACGCCGCCGCCCTGAACCGCCGCGAGATCGATATCGCCGGTGACGTTCGAACGATGCCGGAGGCGGCGGAGATCCTGACCGATGCGCTGGGTCGGCCGATTGCGTTCGCGCAGACGCCAATCGAACAGGTCCGGCAGTACAGCAACGATATGGCGTTGATGCTGGAATGGTTCGAGCGCGTCGGCTACAGCGCCGACATCGCCGGCCTGGAACGCGAGTTCGGCCGCGCGCTCACGAAGCTCCCGGATTGGGCACGCCGCCACGCGGTGAACAGCCCCGATTCGGGCGGTCATTCGACGCAGACGACGAAATCGGTTCCCTCCCATCGGTCCACCTCCGGCCAATAGAACGTGAGATCCACACGGTCGCCACGTCGCAGGCGCGTCGTCGGAAGGTCCGCCACATGGACGCCCAGCGTCGTGTCGTGCGTCACCGTATCGCGTACGGTCCGCCAGCCATCCACACTCCAATGCACTGCGGCCTTGGCCAGCGTCTCCACGCGGAGCGTTCTACTGGCGGCCATCGTGCGCACCTTGTTGTTGAAGCGCCAGATGATGTGACGGGACGTGGCCGCTTTTTTTCCGAGGTACCGCTTAACGGTCTGAGGCGGCCGGTCGAAGACCTCACCGTCTCGAAGAGACCGGCACAGCTTCAGGTACTCGGCGTGCGCCCACACGAGTGGCATCGCGGAGCCGGACGCCTGCCCGAGGAACAGCTCCCGCTCAGGAATGTCGGCGCTGTCCCAGATCTGCTCGGGAAGAAGACCGCTGTCGCCCGCGAAGGCCTCGAGCGCCTGCGCCAGTTGTTCGGCGGTGCGCGTACGTCCAGCCGCCAGCTCGTAGTGGGCGCGCTCGCCAGTGAGGAGCGGCCAGGCGCGGCCGATGCCGATGCCGTCGAACGGTGCGCCGTCGGCGTGTTCGCCGTAGCCGTCACCCTGATAGCGATGCCACGCCGGACCGTGGGGCGTGTCGACCTTGAGCTCCGCGTCGATGACCTTGACCGTGCTCAGAATGCGGGGATCGTCGGGTGCGCGCAGTCCGAAGCGGACGAACGCGAGCGCGTCGAGGCTGACCATCGAGGCCGCCGGCCCCGTCGACTGATCCGGAGGACGATTTTTGATCGGCACGAAGCCGTCACACGGCGATGCGGCGCCGGCCCGATCCATTTCGGAGACGCGCACGTAGTAACCGTCGACCCCGTGCTGCTGCGCGAGCGTCGTGCCGACGACATACAGCCATCGATCGATGCTCGCGTTCCACACGTCGGCGGTCTCGCGCAGATAACGGGCGGCCGTCGCGTGGTCGGCCGCGTCGGCCAAATCGGCGGCCACCAACAGCGCGGCAATTTCGGTGGCGAGGGTGAACGGGGAGTAGCCAGGCTCTTCCTCCCAACGATCCTGCGGACTGACGGGACCGTGACGGGCGAGAAACGCGGCGGCTCGCCGCACCATCGGCCAGAACGCGTCTCGCTCGCTCCGGTCGATCGCGCGCTCGCGAGCAGCGAGATCCACCAGGAGAATCGGCAGCGCCGTTTCGTCCATCTGGATACCCTGCCAGTATGGCGTGCCGTCGAGCCACATGTTCTGCGACCAATGCCCATCCGGTTCCTGTGTGACCTGCAGGTACCGAAGCACGCGCCTGGCGGCATGGTGGGCGCCCACAGCCAGGAAGCCCCCCGCCGTCTCGACCAGATCCCGCGGCCATGCGAGGTGATAGCCGCCCAAGTCGTCGTCGCCTTTAGAGAAGCCCCACGGGATCGACAGGCTGGCGATGACGCCGCCTTCCACGCGTTTCGATTCGTGCGTTTGCAGCACCGCCGCGCTGAGGTGATACAGCGACCGTCGTGGCGCCCGGTGAGCTGAGCCCCTTCTGATCGTCTTGTGCCAGGCCTTCCACCCGCCGACGTATGCGGCTTTCGTCTTGTCAAAATTCTCGAGCAGGCTGAAGCACGCGTGCTGACCGGCTTCCATCGCCGTCGGACCGAATCCGAGCGCGAGATCGAACACGCCACCCGACGCGCCGAGATCGACTTCGCCCGTGACCGCAACGTTTCCGTTCTCCGCGCGCCGGTAGGTTCGGATGAGTCGTTTGTCGGCCTGCAATTGCTGCCAGCCGTCGGACACACCGACGAACCCGACCGATCGGGCGAGCCATGGCGCCGAGGACGCCAAGGCCAGCGCAAAGTCGTCGCGCTCGGCGAGGAGCATCGGCGTCCCTTTGTAGTCGCCGACCCACGCCGTATTGCCGCTGCCGCGGTTGGACAGGTGCGGGGCGAGGAGCACGTAGAGGCGGAAATCCGCGAGCGTGCCCCGGAGCGGCACGAAGCGCACGCGCTGCAGCACGACGTCGCGCCACGGATCGGTCAGCACCTCTTTCTCGATGCGATAGCGGCCGTCAACGGCCGTGTTGCGAATCTGGTACGCCGGCACGCCGAGCGCGACTTGCGACGTCTCGGACCGGGCATCCCGCTTTTCCTCGGAGAAGTACGTCCGACCATCGGTCACGATGAACCCGAGGTCGCGTGTGCACGCGTGATCGACGCGAGGATAGTAGATCTCGTTGAGAATCCCGTGACTCAACGTGAACCAGACACGGCTGTCGCGACTGACGGCCGTCCCGAGGCCGCTCTTCGCGCTCGACGTCCAGCGCGCCGGAATCCCCGGCCAGCCCGGCGCAAACATGTCTGATTCCTGAGCCACGATCTCAACTCCTTCTCTCACGCCGCGCTGACATGGCCAGGGGCCTTGGCGCGCCGCGTTTCTCGATCGTGCGCTCAGGCTATCTGGATTTGACGCTGATGGCGACGCCTCCCTATTGCATCGGGCTCGCCAACATCTGGCGCTACGCCTTCACTGAAACCTGAGACATGGCGAGGCGTTGGCCACCCATCGCAAGACCAGCGTTTGTTGTCCACGATTTCGCCATTGGCGAGATTGCGCCACTAGACCAATCGAACACGATCTGTAGATTCAGGACTTTGCCGCTGGACCCGCAATTGCCTTGTGTGTGGCACCAGCGGAGGAAGTCGAAGTGAATTCGTACCCTGTGTGTGTGCGCGCGTGCGCCGCTTCCATCGCGATGTGCGCCTTCGCCGCCTGCGGTACGGGCACCCGGGCGACGCCGGCGGCGGCCCCGCCGCTCGAAGTCGAGGTCGCCGCCGTCTCCGAACGGGACGTGGCCGTTTCCAGTGAGTGGATCGCGACGCTCGACGGATACGTCAACGCGCAGATCCATCCACAGGTCAGCGGCTATCTCGTCAAACGCAACTATCGCGAAGGCGCGAGCGTGCGCAAAGGAGATGTGCTCTTCGAAATCGATCCGCGCCCCTTCAACGCGGTACTGGACCAGGCGCGGGCGCAGGTGGCACAGGCGGAGGCGCAGCTGGCCAAGAGCGCCCGCGACGTCGAGCGCGACACGCCGCTCGCCGAGCAACAGGCGATCGCGCAGAGCCAGCTCGATGCGGAGATCCAGGCGTACCGCGCGGCGCTGGCGAATGTGCAGTCTCTCAAAGCCGGGGCGGAGGCCGCGGCTCTGAACGTCGAGTTCACCAGGGTGACCTCGCTCATCGACGGCATCGCAGCGATCGCGACTGCACAAATCGGCGACCTCGTCGGGCCGGCCACGCTCCTGACCACGGTGTCGCAGGTGTCGCCGATCAAGGCGTACTTTTCGGTGAGCGAGTCGGAATATCTTGGGATGGCGAGGTCGATCAACGCGCCCCATTCCGACGGGGAACAGCCGTGGGATGCGCGCGCCGGACTCTCGCTCACGCTGAGTGATGGGCGTCGATTCGAGCATCAGGGCCGGTTCGTCGCCGCTGACCGGGAAGTGGACCGTGGCACTGGCACCATCCGCCTCGTGGCGGCATTCGCGAATCCCGGCAACGTCCTTCGGCCGGGTCAGTACGGGCGCGTGAGCGCCGTCACCAAAGCCAGCAGCCGCGCGCTCGTCGTTCCCCAGCGGGCGGTCGCCGATCTCCAGGGCGGTTATCAAATAAAGGTGCTCGGCGTGAACAACCAGGTGGTCGTGCGATCGATCACGGTCGGGGATCGCGTCGGCAACCTGCAGGTCGTCAAGGACGGCGTCAAGGCCGGCGAGCAAGTCATCGTCGGCGCGCCGGCGGCCGTCAGAGAGGGCAGCATCGTCTCGCCCAGGCCCTTCACACAGACCGGGGGCTGATCGCGTGGCCAGATTCTTCGTCGACCGGCCGATCGTCGCGATGGTCATCGCCATCATCACCGTGATCGTCGGCGTCGTCTCCATGCGCGGGCTTCCGGAGGCACAGTTCCCGGAAATCGTACCGCCCCAGATCCTCGTCACGACGACATATCCGGGTGCCGACGCCATCACCATGGAGCAGGCGGTCGCCAGCCCGATCGAACAGCAGATGAACGGCGTCGACAACATGTTGTACATGCAGTCGACGAATGCCAACGACAACACGACGCAGCTGACCGTCACGTTCGACTCCGATACCGACGTCAACACCGATCAGGTCAACGTCCAGAACCGGCTGGCCGAGGCCCAGGCCAATCTGCCGCCAGAGGTCAACCAGTTCGGCTCCACGATCAGGCAATCGACCGGCCTGCCGTTGCTGGCCGTGGCCCTCTATTCGCCGAGGCACTCGCACGATTCGCTCTTCCTCGGCAACTACGCGCGCATCGCGATTGTCGACTCGCTATTGCGGGTACCGGGCGTAGGCCAGGTCGCGATCTTCGGGACCGCAGACTATGCGATGCGCATCTGGGTCCGCCCGGACTTGCTCGCGAAACTTGGGTTGACCGTCCCTGATCTCTCGAACGCGGTCCGGCAACAGAGCACAGTCAATCCAGCCGGGCAACTCGGCGCATCACCGGCAACAGCGTCTCAAGAAACCACCTTCACGGTCCGTACGGAAGGACGACTGGAGACCGCCGAAGAGTTCGGACGCATTGTCGTGCGCGCAAGTCCAGACGGCACGGTGGTCCGCCTGCAGGATGTCGCACGCGTGGAATTGGGCGGGCTGAGCTATCGACAAATCGGCCGTTACAACGGCCACCCAAGCTCAGTTATCGCCATATTTCAGGCTCCGGGCTCCAATGCCGTGCAGGTGGCCAATGCGGTCAAGCAGTTGATGGCCGCTCGGAAGCAGACCTTCCCGGACGACGTGGACTACGCCGATGCGCTGGACTCGAGTCTTCCGGTCACGGAGGGCATCCGGGAGATCGTGAAGACACTCGCCGAGGCCGTAGCACTGGTGATGCTCGTCGTATTCCTGTTCCTCCAGAGCTGGCGTGCGACCTTGATTCCGATGCTGGCGGTGCCTGTGTCCCTCATCGGGACGTTCGCCGCGTTTCCGTTGCTCGGGTTCTCGATCAACACACTGTCGCTGTTCGGTCTCGTCCTCGCCGTCGGCCTGGTCGTCGACGATGCGATCGTGGTCGTGGAAGCGGTACAGCATCACATCGAGCTGGGGCTGGCCCCGCGCGACGCGACGCTCAAAGCGATGCATGAGGTCTCGGGGCCGGTCGTGAGCATCGCGCTGATTCTTGCCGCGGTCTTCGTCCCCGTCGGTCTGATGGGCGGCATTCAGGGACGGCTCAACAAGCAGTTCGCCGTCACGATCGCGATCGCCATGCTGGTGTCCGCGTTCAACGCGTTGACGCTCACGCCGGCGCTGTCCGCGATGCTGCTGCGGCCGAGTGCCGGCGCCACCGGCCTCCTGCAGCGCTTCTACGCATGGTTCAACCGTGGATTGACGGCGGCCACCCGAGGCTATGTTCGCGTGAGCCACTTGCTCGTGCGGAAAGCCGCAATCGGCATCGCGGCGCTCCTGTTATTCGGCGCGGGCGACTATCTGCTGGTGAAGAGACTTCCGACAGGCTTCGTGCCCGAGGAGGACTACGGTTACTTCCTCGTCAACGTCCAGTTGCCGCCCGCCGCGTCGCTGGCACGAACGGACGAAACCTGCCGGCGCATTGAACAGATCCTGAGTGAGAGCCAGAGTGTCGCGGGAGTGGCCACAATCGCCGGGTTCAGCCTCATCTCGCGCGTCTCGGCCGACAACACCGCGTTCTACTTCGTCGCGTTGAAGCCGTGGGAGGAACGGCGAGACGCCGCACAACAGGCCGGGGCGCTCGTCGCCCAGCTGAACAGTCGGCTGGTGACGCAGATCCCGGATGCGTTCGCGTTTGCGTTCATGCCGCCCGCCATCCCGGGACTCGGGAACTCCGGCGGTTTTTCGTTCTGGCTGCAGGATCGAGGCGGGCGGTCGGTCGAGTATCTCGACAAGAACGTCCGAACGTTCATCGAGGCTGCCCGGAAGCGGCCGGAACTGGCCGGCGTCGCGACAATCTTTTCGGCGTCGGATCCGCAGGTGTACGCGAACGTCGATCGCGACAAGTCCTTGAAACAAGGCGTACCGGTCGGGGATGTCTATCAGACGCTGCAGGCATTTCTCGGCGGGTTGTACGTCAACCAGTTCAACCGGTTCGGGCGGCAGTGGCGGGTATTCATGCAGGCCGACAGCGACGCGCGCATGGCTTCGGACGATATCGGCCGCTACTACGTGCGGAACGGCGATCGGGCGATGGTGCCGCTGTCGGCGCTGGTGACGCTGAGCAAGGTGTACGGTCCGGCCTACACCACTCGATTCAATCTATATCGCGCGGTCCAATTACTGGGCGGTGCGGCGCCTGGGTACAGCTCCGGCCAGGCATTGGATGCGCTCGAGGAGGTCGCCAAGGCCACTCTTCCGCCAGACATGGGCTACGAGTTCGCCGATCTGTCGTACCAGGAGCGGAAGGCATCGGCGACGATAGCGGGCACATTTGCTCTGTCTCTTGGTTTCGTGTTCTTGATTCTCGCCGGCCTCTATGAGAGCTGGTCCCTGCCGCTTTCTGTGCTGCTATCCGTTCCCATCTCGATATTCGGCGCGTGTCTCGGACTCTACCTGCGCCGCTTCGACCTCGACGTCTTCGCACAAATCGGACTGGTCATGTTGATTGGCCTCGCCGCGAAGAATGCCATCCTCATCGTGGAGTTCTCGAAAGACCGGCTCGAAGCGGGGAGTTCTCTCGTCGACGCGGCGCTCGAAGGCGCTCGCGTGCGCCTCAGGCCGATTCTGATGACGTCGTTCGCCTTCATCCTGGGAACCGTTCCACTGTGGGTGGCGACCGGGTCAGGCGGCGCCTCGCGCCGGGTGTTAGGGACCGTGGTGATCACCGGCATGCTGGCCGCCACCGCAATCGCCATCTTCGTCATTCCCATGCTGTTCGTGCTGATGGAACGGCTGGCGGCCCCTCGCAGGGCGGGGCCGCACGCAGTAACGGCGCCCGCGCCGAGCGATGGGAGCGCATGAGGTGAAAGCCCTGCTCGTCTTCCTGCTGGCGGCGACCGCCACCGGGTGCACGGTCGGTCAGCCCTTCAAGCGGCCGGCCGTCGATCTTCCGCCCACGTTCCGCGGCGCATCGTCGGCTGATGCCGTCAACGCCACCGCGTTCGGCGATCAGGCCTGGTGGGACGTGTTCGAGGACGACCGCTTGCGTGAGTTGATCGATACGGCTCTGCGCCAGAATTTCGATCTTCGCATCGCGGCGGCGCGCATCGTCGAGGCACAGGCTCAGCTCGGCGTCACGCGCGCCGATCAGTTTCCGACCGTAGACGCCCTTGCGCAGGCCTCACGCGACAGGGCAGCGCGGAGCGTTATCCCCTTCCCACTCGACCCTTACGAGCGGAGCGATCTGCGGCTGACCGTCACGGCCGCCTGGGAAGTCGATTTCTGGGGCAAGTACCGCCGGGCGACGGAGGCTGCACGCGCAACCCTCGTTGCGACAGAGTGGGGCCGCCGGGCAGTCGCGACCGATCTCGTGGCCCAGGTCGCCAGCGCCTATTTCGAGCTGCGATCGCTCGACATGCAGTTCGACATTGCCACGCAAGCTCTCGCGTCGCGGCGCGAGGCGCTGCGTCTGACGGAGATCGCCGCTCGCGGCGGCGCGACGTCTCTGTTCGATGTGCGAGGAGCCGAGCAGCTCGTGTTCACGGCGGCGGCAGCGGTGGCCGACCTGGAGCGCCAGATCGCGCAGCAGGAGAACTACATCAGCGTCCTGCTTGGGTTGAACCCGGCCGCCGTCGGACGCGGCGCTTCTCTTGAGCCGCTCGTTCGCCTGCCCGACGTACCCGCCGGCTTGCCGTCGGCGCTTCTAGACCGGCGGCCTGACATCAACGAGGCAGAGCAGCGGCTGGTCGCCGCCAATGCGAACGTCGGAGTTGCGAAGGCGGCCTTCTTCCCCGCAGTCGCCCTGACCGGTAGCGCGGGATTCGAGAGCTCCGCGCTGGCGGCGCTGCTCTCGCAGCCGGCAGGTCTCTGGTCGATTGGCGCGGCGCTGGCGCAGCCGATTTTCAACGCCGGCCGGACACGCTCAAGGGTTGCGGTGACACGTGCGCAGCAGGAAGAGGCTGTGCTGATCTATCGCCAGACGGTTCAGCAATCGCTGCGTGACGTCTCGGACGCGCTCGTCGCCTATCGCCAGGGGCGCCTGTTCCGCGAACAACAGGAGCAACTCGATCGCTCCGCGGCCGATGCGCGGCGGCTCGCGGAGATCCGCTATCGCGGCGGCGCGACGAGCTTTCTCGAAGTCCTCGACAGCGAGACCAGGGCGTTGTCGGCGCAGCTCGGGCTGGCTCAGGCGGAACTCAACGAGCGCCTCGCGCTGGCGCAGATTTACAGAGCACTGGGTGGGGGCTGGTGATTAGTGGACGGATGCAGCGCGATGCCTCGTTGGAGATGTCTAGGCCACACGAAGCACGATCTTGCCGTGTGACCTGCGTTTTGCCGCTCCCGGCCCACCGGGCGCCATGTTCCCGGCGATGTCCTTCCAGGCCTGGGCCGCATCCTGGAGCGCGTACACGCTCGCGACGTCTGGGCGTATCGTCCCCTCTTCCAGCAGTCGCGCGATTTTGGCGAGGCCGTCCCCTGACGGCGCGAGCCTCATCATCGCGCCCGACACACGGTGCCTCGCGGTCTCTTCCTGCGATACGGGCTGGGTGGCAGCGACGAGATGGCCGCCTTCCTTCAAGACGAGGAACGACCGCTTCTGTGTATCGCCACCAACCAGGTCGAGGACCACATCGACCTTCTCTCGCAGAACCTTCTCGAACTGCGCCTCTCGATAGTCGATAACCCGGCTGGCTCCGATGGAGTTGAGGTACTCCTCATCGCCGCCGCTTGCCGTGGCAATGACGGTGGCACCGGCATGCGATGCCAATTGCACCGCATAGGCGCCCACAGCGCCGGCACCACCATGGATCAGGATCGTTTGTCCCTTTTCCAGGTGACCGTGGGTGAAGATTCCCTGCCACGCAGTCTGGGAGGCCACCGGCACTGATGCCGCCTCCTCAAAGGAGAGGTTGGATGGTTTCCTTGCGATGGTCGCCGGCTTGACAGCCAGATACTCCGCGTACGCGCCCATTCCGCTGGTCCCGAACACGGGATCACCTGGCGCATATGCCGCAACGTCACTGCCCATCTGTTCGACGATCCCTGAAAACTCATGACCAGGTATCCACGGCAGGTCGATCGGGAGTATCTGTCTTGCCGTTCCGGAGGCCTTCACAAGATCCAGATGATTGACGGCGGTACTCTTGATCTTCACCAGGATCTCGTCGCGTGCGATCGTCGGCGTCGGTACATCGCTGAACACCAACTGCCCACCGTATTCCAACACTCTGACAGCGTTCATGCGAGCTCCTCGTGCACCGCTTGCGTCAACTCGGCGGGCGATGACGCCGGGAATCAGGACGCATCCTCTCCGCGTCTCGCGCCGATCTTTGTAACAAGGTTGCTGCTCGGAAAGACGTGGTCCCGGATATGGCCTTCCAGGACTTCGACGGCGAACGCCGTGCCGCAGTCGACCCGCTCTCGGTGAGATGCGTATGCGGCTCGAGGCCGTATCGCCGCAAGCGTCCGTACAGCTGGGTCCGTGTCAATCCGAGCCGACGCGCAGCCTCCGCCTTGTTCCAGCTGGTCTCGTAGAGGACACGTTCGATGGTGACCCGCTCGATGTCGTGCAGATTATCCGTCGGTGCCGGTCGACTTCTCGGCCGAAGCGACAAGTGTCGGCACTCGATATCGCCGTCGGTCAGAATGGCCGCACGCTCCAACACGTTGCGCAGTTCACGCACGTTGCCCGGCCAGTCGTGTGCGAGCAGTGCGCCCAGCGCCTCGTCGAGCAGCCGGGGGATCCGACGGCCCATGGTTCGTGCACAATCGGCGAGGAACTGTTCCGCAAGCAGGGGCACATCGCTGACGCGGTCGCGGAGAGGGGGGAGCAGGACGTCAAAGACCTGGAGGCGGTAGAGCAGATCCTGGCGAAAGGTGCTGCGTTCCACCGCGTCGCCAAGGTCGCGGTTGCTCGCCGCGATGATGCGCACGTCGGCTTTGTGGAGCCGCGTCCCGCCAAGCCGTCGATACTCGCGTTCCTCCAGGAATCGCAGAACCTTCGCCTGCGACGCCAGGCTCATTTCGCTCACCTCGTCGAGGAACAACACCCCTCGGGCCGCCAGCTCGATCTGTCCGGCCTTCGACTGCTGCGCGCCCGTGAAGGCGCCGCGCTCATAACCAAACAATTCAGATTCGAGCAGTTGTTCGGGAACGGCCGCGCAGTTGATCGCGACGAAGGGACCGTGGCTTCGCAGCGACGCCTGATGAATGAGCCGCGCGACGACTTCCTTGCCTGTGCCCGATTCGCCTTGAAGGAGGACTGTGGCCTCCGTCGTCGCGACTCGGAACGCCGCCGCCAGGACAGCTTGCCAGGCCGGAGAGGACCCGATCGCTCCCGCGTAAGGGCTACCCACACGAATTGAACTCGTCTCACGCAACGGCGTCATCACACTTTCGCGGAAGCGATATTGGAAGCGTTGATCAGTCGGCACGAGCTGCCAGCTCGCGTCGGCCACAACGCAAGTACCGATCCCGAAGCAATGCGATGAATTCAAAGATGTTGTGCCGCTCGTCCCATGGCGATATCTCGCCAATGGCGAAATGCGGGACAACAAATGCACCACACGACACAGTCCTTAGCCCGCGCTTACGAGTGTTCTCACAGAGGATTGCACCCGTCCACGTTGCTGCGTGCACGGTTGGCAACAGCCGTGCACTCGTGAACGACACAAGGAGCAACTCGTGATGGCACATGGCACCGCAACACGTGCAACCGGAAACACACTCACTGTGCGGAGAGGCCGCGTGGCGATCGTCGCTCTATGGGTGGCCCAGATTGCTCTCGCCGCGACGTTCCTTTTCGCGGGTGGCTCCAAGCTGGTTGGAGCGCCGGCGATGGTCACCCTGTTCAACGCGATCGGCCTGGGACAATGGTTGCGCTATGTCACTGGTGCAATCGAGATGAGCGCGGCGGTCGCGCTGCTGATCCCCTCGGCGGCACCATTCGGGGCGATCCTGCTCGTTCCGACGATGATCGGTGCGGCGACGGCCAATGTGTTCCTTGGTCAGTCACCGGCTCCACCGCTCGTGCTATTGCTCGTCGCTGCGGCAGTTGCATGGGCCCGTCGCCATCAGCTCCAGAGTGTGTTCTCTCACTGACTGTCCTCACCTGCCATCCACATTCTGATGTACGCCGGACAGTTGCGAAGCACGATGCGCTCGCCGGCTTCGAGTTCCCGCAGAAGACGGACGACGTCACGATCCGCGAGGACCAGGTCCGTCAGGTCCAGTACGACGGCTGCGCCGCCCGGGATTGCGTCGAGCGACTCGCAGAGCTCGCTGACGTTCTCGGCGTCGAGTCGACCGCTGATCGTCAACACGATGGCAGCGCGGTAAGTCGTGCGCTGAATCTTGAGCATCGCGGTCGTTCGGAACGCAACTGTCGATCCAATCGAAAACGACTGAGTCTTCAGGGTGTGTGCAGGCACCAGACGGGCGAGATTTCGCCAATGGTGAAATCCTGGACGAGCGCAGGTCAGGATCTCCTTGGCGCCCGCGCGCGAAAGCGACTCTTGTTGATTCGCAGTGTGCGGATTTTCGATTCGAGCGTCGAACGCGGAATCCCGAGTCGTGCAGCCGCTCCTGACGGCCCGAACACGCGCCCGCCGCTGGCTCGCAGGGCCTCCTCGACGATCGCCTTCTCGTGCGCGGCCAACGTGCCGGACAGGCCAAGCCGGCTCTCGACTGCGGCGGCCCCGGAGAGCCAGCTCTCGTCGACCGTGACTTCGTCGGTGTCGGACACGATGACCGACCGCTCGATGACGTTTTGCAGCTCGCGAACATTCCCGGGCCACGGATAGGACCGCAGGCGGTCGAGTGTCCGCTTGCTGACCCGCCGGAATGTCTTGCCGGCTTTCCGCGCGTAGCGGCCGACGAAGTACTCCACGAGCACCGCAATGTCTTCCTGGCGTGCCCGCAACGGGGGCATCTCCAGCGGAAACACGTTGAGTCGATAAAAAAGGTCCTGGCGGAACGTGCCATCTGCCACAGCCTCGGTCAAATCACGATTCGTCGCGGCGATGACACGAACATCGACCCGGATCGGATGTTGTCCCCCAACTCGCTCGAATTCCCTTTCCTGAAGGACCCTCAGCAACGCCACCTGGGTGTCGGGCGCGAGTTCCCCCACCTCGTCGAGAAAGATCGTTCCGCCGTCCGCCAACTCGAACCGACCGGGCCGTCGCTGGAGAGCGCCGGTAAACGCGCCCTTCTCGTGACCGAATAGCTCCGAGGCAATCAAGTCGCGCGGAATAGCCGCACAGTTCACGGCCACGAATCCTCTTGAGGCACGCCGTGACCGTCGATGAATGGCCCGCGCGACGAGTTCTTTGCCGGTGCCGGTTTCGCCGGCGATCAGCACCGTCGAATCGCTGCTGGCGACCTTCGACACCTGCGACAGGACGGCGGTCAACGCGGGCGAGCCGCCGACAATCTCTTCGAACATCGACGCCTTGTCGACTTCTTCTCGCAGCGCCACGTTTTCCTGTTGCAGCCGCTCCTCCGCCCTCTTGCGATCGTCGATATCAGTACAGGCGACATACCAGCGGAGGATCTGGCCCTCGTCGTCGCGCACCGAGTTGTAACGAGCCAGAAACCAGCGATAACTTCCATCACCTCCACGTAACCGCAATTCCCGCTGGCCGGCAGAACCCTCAGACCGGGCACTGGCAAAATACGCGAGTTCCAGCGCCCGGTCGTCTGGATGAATCGCCGCGCCCCGACGTGGTGTGTGCCGCCACTCGTCGAGACTCAGGCCCAGGTAGTCAAGTGAAACGTGGTTGATATAGAGACGTTCGCGATTGGGTCCGTATA
>Ga0209438_1000136_pt1 | contig 19502 bp, 15 predicted proteins | sample GraSoi_2013_20cm_FD_185825 | JGI IMG/M metagenome (GOLD analysis project Ga0209438, IMG submission 185825) | Grasslands soil microbial communities from the Angelo Coastal Reserve, California, USA - Sample 9_17_2013_20cm (SPAdes) (version 2) | ecosystem: Environmental > Terrestrial > Soil >...
CGTCACGCTGGTGAAGGGCGACCTCCGCGGCATCGCGCGCGCGCGGCGCCTCAGCCGCGCGACGATGGGGAACATCAGGCAGAACCTGTTCTTCGCGTTCGTCTACAACGCGCTTGGCGTGCCGATTGCCGCGGGGATCCTTTATCCCTTCTTCGGACTGCTGCTCAGTCCCGTCCTCGCCGCGGCGGCCATGAGCTTCAGCTCTGTGTCAGTCGTGGCCAACGCTCTTCGTCTGCGGCACGTGCACCTGTAGCGCGCACATACGGCCGGCCGCCGTGACAGAACTGACACTGCAACCTGGAGGTGTGAAAGCCTTGCCGGCTGTCCGGGACGCGCTTCCATCCTGCCTCGATCCACTCGTCTGAAGGGTAAGGAGGCGCGTGGTTGCCGCAGGCGACCTCGCCGTGCTTCGACCAGAACAACCGGGTCTCTTGATGCTCCCCTGCCGAAACAGATGTCGTGTTCGCGACGATCATGCGACACCAATCCGTGTTGGATGCCCGGCGCCGGACAGGACGTGCGTGTGCTGACGGCAGATGTCCTCGTACGCGGCTTCCGACTGCCCGTCCTTCCACAGGCAATCGACCATCTCCCCATACGCGCGGACGGTCCCCCGCGGCCGGCCGGCTGTCACGCTGTTGAGCGTGCGGCCGAGGCTTGCGTGGAACGCCGCCGTCTCGGGAGAGCCGTCCTTCATGAACGTCAGGAGCGTTTCCTGGGCATCGAGCATCAGCAGCTGGCCGGTCGCGCACAGCTGGTTGACGTCACAGGACAACGCCTCCAATGCGCGTGCGATCTCCTCTCGATGGACGGGCGTCGCGATCACGACGGCAGGCTGGCCCGCAACGAGCCCGGCGCCGATGAAGCTCGACGCGATTCGATAGAGTGATTGGTCATCCTCGTAGAAACGAACGGCATGAAAATGCTCGCGCATCACCTCCCCAACGTAATCAACGGTCGGGCGGGTCCGCAATTGGGGTAACCAGAAAGTTGTACGGGAAATCCCTGACTCGCTTTCTGGCATCAGGGGCTTCCCTTATGCAGCTCGACGGGATTCCGTCATCGGGCGATCGTGCAAGGAGATCAGCGGCCTCCCCCAGGTCGTGACGGTATCATTCGTAACCGGGAACCATGGGGACCACCGACATCCACGACGAAGACGTGCTGCGCGCGCGACTGGCCGCCATTGTCGACTCCTCGGACGACGCGATCGTCAGCAAGACGCTCGACGGCGTGATCACGTCGTGGAACGGGGCGGCCGAGCGCCTGTTCGGATACTCGGCGTCCGAAGCGATCGGCCAGCAGATCTTCTTGATCATCCCGGACGATCGCGTCGCCGAGGAGAACGACGTGCTCGCCCGTCTTCGCCGGGGCGAGAGGCTCGATCATTTCGAGACGGTACGGCAGGCGAAGGACGGCCGGCGTATCCCCATTTCTTTGACGGTGTCGCCGATCAGGGACGCGACGGGCACGATCGTCGGCGCCTCGAAAGTCGCGAGGGACATCACGGAACGTGTGCTGGCGCAGGATGCGTTCCGGCGCGCGCACGAGGAACTGGAGGAACGAGTCCGGGAACGGACCGCCGAATTGTCACAGGCCAACGCGTCGCTTCTCAAGGAAATCGAGGAGCGGACGCGCGTCGAGCGGCAGCGCGAGCAGCTGTTCACGCGTCTCGTGCTGGCGCAGGAGGATGAACGCCGGCGGATTGCACGCGAGCTGCACGACGAGCTCGGACAGCAGATGACCGCGCTGCGCCTCACCCTGGAGACGCTGAACAGTCTCTCGAACGAACACCCTGCCGTCCGGACGCAGGTTGAAGCGTTGCAGGAGCTGGCGCAGCACCTCGATCAGGACATCGCGTTCCGTGTCTGGGAGCTGAGGCCGGCGGTGCTCGACGGTCTTGGTCTGGCGGCAGCGCTGACCGAGTACGCCGGCAACTGGTCGAAACGCTTCGGTACCCGCGTGGAGCTCCACATGACGCGGCCCGCGGGCAACCGCCTGACGACGGATATGGAGACCGCGTTCTACCGCTTCGCGCAGGAAGCGCTGACCAACGCCGCCAAACACGCGCGGGCGGACCGCGTGGACATCGTCCTCGAGCACACCCGCGAACACGTGTCGCTCATCATCGAGGACAACGGCATCGGATTCGATCCCGCAGAGGTCGACGCCGCGGCGCCAGGGTTTGGGCTGATTGGCATGCGCGAACGCGCGGCGCTCGCGGGCGCGGATTTTCTGGTCGAGTCGGCCCCGGGCCGTGGGACGGCCGTCATCCTGCGCGCGCCGGCGCTGAGTCCGGCTCCCGCCGAGGTCTCCTGACCGTGCCACCCTCATTGCGGATTCTCATCGCTGACGACCACGCGATCGTGCGACAGGGGCTGAGACTCCTGATCGATAGTCAGCCCGACATGGAGGTGATAGCCGAGGCGGCGGAGGGCCGCGCCGCCCTCGACCTCGCCGACGCGGTGAAGCCCGACGTCGTCGTCATGGATATCTCGATGCCGCGGATGAACGGCCTCGGCGCGACCAGGATCCTCAAGCAGCGGCAGCCGGCCGTGGCGATCGTCGCCCTGACCCGCCACGAGGACGAGACCTATCTGGAGGAACTGCTGCGGGCCGGGGCATCGGCGTATGTGCTGAAGCAGAGTCCTCCCGCGGACCTTATTCAAGCCATCAGAGCGGTCGCGGCCGGAGGCATCTACCTCGATCGGGCGATGACCTCCAGGGTCGCCGATGGATTGCTGGCGCGAAAAAGGCCACCCGACGTCGCGCCCACCGGGGCGAAACAGCCGACCGAGCGCGAATCCGAGGTGCTGCGCCTGGTCGCTGTCGGCCACAGCAACGTCGAGATCGCGGCGCGCCTGGATATCAGCGTCAAGACCGTCGAGGTCCACAAGACGAACGCCATGCGCAAGCTGGGATTGCTGGGCCGCGTCGACGTGGTCCGGTACGGCGTTCTGCAAGGATGGCTGTACGACACCTAGCCATCGCGTCAGAACAGGAACTTCACCGCCACCTGCGCCACGCGCGGGTCATCGTCCCGAAGTTCGCCGCGCCGAGGACCGCTGCGGGCGCGCCGAACGGAGGCGTGTTGAGCAGGTTGAAGATCTCGGCGCGGATCTCGAAGGCGGCGCTCCGAACCGGGATCCGGCGCATCACGGCGAGATCCACGTTCCGATACGAGGGGCCGCGAACCGGATTCCGCGACGCATTACCGATCGTGAACTGCGGCGCGACCGCGAACGCCGACGTATTGAACCAGTGCTGCGGCGTCCGCTGATCCTCGGGCAGCACGGGGTCGCCAACCACGTTCGGGCGCTGGACGCCAAAGCCAGCGAAGGCGTTGAAGTTGGTTGTCTGCGTCACCGCGACAGGAACACCCGACTGGAGCGTGATGACGCTGCCCAGCGTCCAGTCGTGTGCCAGGGCGCCCATCACCCCGTGCAACTGGCGTGCGCGGCCGTTTCCGAACGGCACGTCCCACACGACGGACGACACGAACGCGTGCGGGATGTCGCCGGTCGAGTAGTCGCGTTCGAGCGTGCGGTTGAAGCTGTCGGCCACAGGGTAGTTCGCGACCGGTCCGGTCAGAATCGACGCGTCGAACACGGACGAGGCGTCGTCCATCAGCTTCGAACGGGTGTAGGCCGCCGAGAACGACAGACCGTGCGCGAGCCGCTGCCGCGCGCTCAGCTCGAGGCCGTGATACCGGGTGTTTCCGACGTTGTTGCGATACAGGCTGACGGTCGTATACGCGGGGTAGCGCTTCAGCAGCTGCGCGACGGGAATCGTCGGATCGCCGAGTGTCGAGGACCTCGGAATGATCCCGAAGTACGGGTTCGGCACGCGCTCGAGCAGCGCGTTGCCCAATGCGAGCTGGCTCACCGACAGCTGGTTCAGGTTCGTGTCCGGAATGCCGACGTGCGTGATGTTCGAGCCGACGTAGGCGGCCTCGACCACGGTGTCGCGCGTGAGCTCGCGCTGCACCGCGACGTTCCACTGCTGAACGTATCCGGACCCGAGCGTGTTATCGACGGCAAAGACGCCCTGCCCGAGTCCGGCTGCCGGTGTCGGCGCGAGCGGCGCAATCGACGGGCCGTTGCGCAGGATGAACGCCGGCGAAATGGTGTCGAGCGCCCGCTGCGAGACGGTCTGGAGGAACGGGAACGTCGGCGTGGTGAACGGCGTGGTGATGCCGGCCATCTCAATCCAGACGAGACCGTATCCGCTGCTGACGACGGTCTTGTCCGTTCGGCGATACGCGACACCCAGCCGCGGCCCGAAGTTGTTCTTCTTGAGCGGCCGCACGGGCTTGCCGCCCGGATATTCGAGCTGCTGCGTGTCGAGGTTGAAAACCGCCGTCTGCCCGTTGATTTCCCTCGAGGGGAAGTTGAGCGTATAGCGAAGGCCGGCATTCACCGTGACGCGGTCGGCCACCTTCCAGTCGTCCTGGACGAAGTGCTCGGCGAAGTGCGCGCGCTCGCGGATGGCGGACTGCTGCAGATCGACGGAGAAGTTCTGGACCTGGCCGAGCAGGAAGCTGGCGAGCGGCGTTCCCGAATTCGCGACACCGGGCAGGTCGCTGCCGAGCGCATTGAAGCTGAACGATCCGGTCGGCGAGGGCGGCTGGATAACGTTGAGCCGCTCCCATCGCCAGTCGGCGCCGAATTTCCACGTGTGGCGGCCGGTGACCCAGGTGAGCGTGTCCGCGACTTCCGTCACGCTCGTGTTGAAGTCCGACGCGGTGTTCGGCGGCGAGCCGAGCTGCTGGTATCCGCCGATGAGGAACGTCGGGAGCGTCGTCGGGAACCGTGCGTTCGACGGGATGCCCGGGATGCCGAGCGCGATGCTGGCCGTGGCGTCGAGGCGCGCGGCGTCCCTGCTGACACGGCGCCGGGTGTCGCCCACGCGCAGCTCGTTCAGCACGCTTGCCGGGAACGTGTGCTGGTAATTCGACGCGAACGCGTGCGCCAGCGTTCGTTGAGGGCCGAGCGTTCCCGTCGTGACGCCGCTGCCGTCCGGCAGGGGCGTCACCGGCGTGAAGCGGTCTCGAAACTCCGTCATCCGCGCGAACGCGGAATCGCGGTTCGACGCGAACCGGTGATCGATGCGGACGTCCCACTGGTCCTGGTCGTCGCGCTCGTTCGCGGTGCGCCGGTAGTTGTTCGCGGTGCCGGCCGAGGTGGGCAGCGGGTAGCGTTGGAGCAGCGCCGCCGCAACCGGATCGAGGCGGCCGGCGGGAATCGCGCTCCCAGGAAACGGCGTGCGCGCGAACGTTCCCGGCGCGGTCGTGGACGGGTCGTAGATGACCGGCACGCGGCCCGCGATCGCTTCGGTGAAGATGCCCTGCCGCTGCAGCAGCGTCGGCGCCGTCGAAATCGCGGTGCGGCCGATCCCCTGGCGCTGCCCCTGGTAGTCGGCGAAGAAGAAGGTGCGGTCGCGTGCGATGGGGCCGCCAAGCGTGCCGCCGAACTGGTTGCGCCGGTATTCCGGCTTGGACGCGGGCGCCGGCTGAAAGTAGTTCCGCGCGTTCAGCGCCTCGTGGCGCAGGAACTCGAATCCGCTGCCGTGCACCTCGTTGGTGCCGGCCTTCGTCGTCAGGTTGATGACGCCGCCGTTGAAGCGCCCGAATTCCGCCGGCACGCTGTTGCTCTCGATCTTGAATTCCTCGATGGCGTCGACCACGGGGAAGTACGCGACCTGCCCCGGCTCCGGCTGGAGGACGGAGATGCCGTCGAAGAGGTACTCGTTGGTGCGCGGCCGGCCCCCGTTGATGCGCGGAAGCTGTGAATTGGGCGGAAGCGCGACTCCTGGAGCGAGCGCCGCGAGCGTGATGAACGTACGTCCGATCAGCGGAAGCTGGCCGATTCGCTTCTCCTCCACCACCTGGCCGAGGCTGGCGCTCTCGCTGCGAAGCGCCGGAGCGTCCGCCGTCACGATCACCCTGTCCATGATCGTCCCGACCACCATCTCGAAATCGAGGCGCGCGATGGTGCCGGTCGTGACGTGGATTCCGTCGCGCGTCACGGGCCCGAACCCCGACAACTGGACGTCCACGCGGTAGTTGCCGGGCGGAAGGCTGGTCCCGGCATAGATCCCGTCGGAGCTCGAGATCACGAGCCGCTGAACGTTGGTGTCGATGTTGGTGATCTGCACCGCGGCGCCGGGGATGCCGGCGCCACTCTGGTCGCGAACGACGCCCGTCAAGGCGCCGGAGCCGACCTGCGCGAAGGCCGCCCCGGCGCAGACGAGGACGCTGATAACCGCGATCGATATGGGTTTGCCGGAGGCGGGCACGCCCGTGAGCCTAACATCGACGTGAATCGAGGTGCAATTCGACCAGAATCGTGCAAAGTCGAATCGTGCTGTCGGTCAGCAGCGCGCGCCGGGGGCGAATACCCGGTTCGGATTAGCGCGAAGGCGGCTACGGGATGACGCGGAACGCGAGCAGCGTCCGGCCGGCGGCGGTTGTCAGCTCCACGAGGTAGTCGGCCGGCGCCAGCGGCGCCAGCGAGACGTCCGCCGACTGCCAGCGCGACCCATCGGGATCGTCGCGCACCGCGGCGGTGACGGGAATCGGCAGCGGGTTGCCGTTTCGATCGAGGACGCGCGCGGTGACGGCGTCCGCAGCCGGCGTGGGCACATCGACGCGCAGGCGCTCGCTGCGCCGGAAGCGCAGGTCCGCGGTCGGCACGTCGCGGTTGGCCGTCGCGGGTCCTCGCCGGAAGAAGAGCGCGCTGGCCGCCTGCGGCGCCGTCGGTACGCTGATGCGCAGCACGTCGCTGCCGGGAGCGGCGGCGCGAGCACCTTTCGTCCGGACCTGCAGCTGGTACTCGCCTGCGGCGAGCGTGCTCGACGTCAGCGCGATGCGGGCGGTCGTCCCGCCCGGCGCGATCTGCGCGCGGCCGGTCGCGACCGTCCTGCCGGACGCGTCGACGAGCATCGCATCCGCCTGTCCGCCGCCGGCCCAGTCCTCCTGCGTCGCGCGTCCGGCCTCCGCGACCGCCCACACGGTCGCGACGTTCGCGGGGGTCCATCCCGCGCTCGCATGCAGCCGCATCGGAAGCTCGCGTCCCGCGGTGCTCAGCGACGCGAGCGCGGATTCGATCGCCCGCGCGTTCGCGGCGGCCGCGGGAGCCACAACGGGCGCTGCCGCGGCCGACGCCGCCGCAGCTTCCGTGGTCGCGAGGTACCCGCGCCGCGCGCGAACCTGGACGCCGGGACGCTTGACGCGGACGGTGAGCGCGTGGAAGCGGCCGTCCAGCTTGCCCGTGGAGTAGTACCCGAGCAGGTAGTACGAGCTCAGGTCGTCCGCGATCCTCCGCAACCCGCGCGAGAGGTCATTGGTGTTGACGACGGCGAGTCCGTCGGTGGCCTCTGCCAGCGTGCGGAGCGACGTGTTGCGGGCGAACAGGCGCGCACCGTCCTCGGCGGGCGGCACCGTCGGATTCGCGTTGATCCCGGCGCCGACGCCCGCGGCGGGCACGATGTCCTCGTCGAAGACCGCGAGGCCGCGCGGATCGATCGGATAGAACGACGTGTTCACCCGGTTCGCCTCGTCCAGCATGAAGCGGAACTGCGTCGCGTCGTCGAGCTGCGACAGCGCGAATCGGTCGCGCTCGCAGTCGCCGTTCGCGGTGCGCCCGGTCGAATCCGGCGGGCGCGTCCCGAGGGTCCCGGTCGCCGGATTGATGCCGATGATCGGGCCGGTGGGCACCTGGCCGTCAATCGGCCGCGCCAGCGCGTTGTTCCGCTCGTAGAGACGCCATCCGTCGGTGATGGCGATGACGGCCTTGCGCTCTTCGCGCACGCCGCCGAGGAAGCGCACGAGATCCTCCAGGGCGTCGAGCGTCTGCTTCTCGCGCCGGCGCAGGATCATTTCCTGCGCGATGCCTTGATCGGGAGCGGTGGCGTCGCCGGGACGCGGGATGCCCGGGTAACACCGCGCGTAGAGATCCTCGACGGGGTCCTTGAAGTTCAACCGATCGCGCTCGCCCCACCAGTAGCGCGTCAGGAACCCTTCGATCGCCGTCGTGCGCCGCGCGAACGTGATGTCGCGCGCCGACATCTCCGGCGTCATCACCGCGATCAGATCGTCGGGGCCGATCAGCCGGTCGAGCGCCTCGACGAGCGGCGTCCTGATCCTGCGCGAGGCCGCCAGCTCGACGTGGTTGACGTCGAGGAAGAGGACGAACACGCGGGCGCGCGGCTCGACCGCCGCCTGCCGCGACTCCGCGATCGTGTTCGGCTCGCGCCGCGTCTCCTGCGGCCCCGCGCTGCGGATGACGACGCGCTCGAACTCGTCGATCGTCTGCGGCACCTTGTCGTCGAGCAGCTCGAAGTCGTCGCGGCGCAGATCGTCCACCGGCATGCCGTTGCGCGTGGGATAGACGTCCACGCGGACGTAGTTGGCGCCGGTGCGGAACGTCGGCGGGGCGGTTTGCGGCTGCGCCGCGGGCGAGGCAAGGGCGGCCGAGGCGAGGAGAACCGCAAGTGCTGCGCGCCGCATGCGCAGCATTATCTCACCGCGCGGTCCGGACCCCTTGGACTCCTTCAGGGCAGGCGATCAGCCTGTCCCGCCCGGTCCGTGGGCGATCGCGGCGAACCAGTCGCCCATGCCGGCGTTCATCATCTGCAGGAAGAGCGAGAGCGCCGACGAGAAGCGGCCAACTCCGTAGCGCATGCGGCTGGGCAGCTTGTCGGTGGACAGGACCTCGCCGGTTCGTCCGTCGATCAGCACGACGGTGGCGTCGAGCACCCGGCCATCCGCGTACGCGTAGGTCGTGCGAACGCCTCGCTGGACCACGCGCGCCGGCGCGATGTGCAGCTTCACCGATCCGGTGACGATGAGCGGGTGACGATGCTCTTCGCCCAGCCTGCGCCAGTAGGCGACGTCGGACAGCCGCCGCTCGGAGTCGATGGGGAGCGGCTCGGCTTCGATCACCTGCGCGGACGACCACGTGCGCAGATGCGCCCGGACCAGGCGAACGGTCTCGGTGTTCAGATCGAATTCCGGCTTCCAGTCCGTAGCGAATCCAGCCACCCACACGCGCGGCAGCGTCGCGAGCTTGAGCTGAACGTCGGCCGTTGGCGCCGACTGCGGCCGCGCGATGTGCGGCGCCGTGCAGGCGGCTGCCGCGATGGACAGGACCGTGATGGTTACGAAATGCGGTCTCATAACGAAGAGTTGTCACGGCGTGTGCCGGCAATCCCCGGTATTGCCGGCATCAATCGGCACACGACGCGACGTGTCCCTGGCGCGTTGCAAGAGCGAAGCCTGTCCGAATCGAGACGTCCCATGGCGCAGCGCCTGAGCCGTCACGCGCGGGACTCGCCTATACTGACCGCGTGCTGGCGCGTGTGGCCGCTGTCGTTCTTGCGGGTGTGATGACGGGAACGCCCGCCGCGACGACCGCGTGTCAGGCCGCCTGCGCCGAACGTGAGCATGCGGCCACGGCCACGGGCGAACAGCACTCGTGCGCGCACCAAACCTCCGCAGACGAGCCGGCGGTCACCGGCGGCGCGCACCCGTGCGGGCACTCCGGCGACAGCTCGAACGCGATCGATCGCACGCTTCAGACGGTTCACGCACCCGGCGCCGTTCCGGTTCTGCTGTGCGTCACGCCGCCAACCGCGGTTGCCTCCCGGGTTCTGGCCGACAACGTCGCGGACCACCTCGCAGCCGCGCTGACTCTCAGGACACCGTTGCGAATCTAGATTCCCCTCTCCGCCGGTTTCGACTTTTTTTCGGGAGAGGTGGGTTCATGCACAGCGTTCGTTTCAGGTGGCGGCTGGCGTACGCCGTCGCCCTTGTGTTGTTCGGTACTCTCGCGCCGGCTCGAGCGCAGGGGACGCAGGTGCAGGCTGGCCAGGAACACGCCGCGCCGCAGCCCGACACTGCGGTCGCCGGGGTCGGCATGGGTGCCCTGACGCGCGACGCCTCGGGGACAAGCTGGCTCCCTGACGCGTCGCCGATGTACGCGGTCCATCGGCAGCACGGGCCGTGGACGCTGATGTTTCACGAGAACGCCTATCTGCAGTTCCTGCACGACGCCGGACGCCGCGGCGACGACCAGGGCGGCAGCATCAACTGGGCGATGGGGATGGCTGCCCGGAACGTCGGGCGCGGGCACGTCGGCCTGCGCGGGATGATCAGCGTCGAGCCGTGGACCATTCGTGGCTGCGGCTATCCGAACCTTCTCGCGTCCGGCGAGGAGTGCCGTGGCGACGTCATCCACGACCGGCAGCATCAGCACGACTTCGCGATGGAGCTCTCGGCGGAATACGACGGGCCGCTCGGGGGCGGCACGCGGTGGCAGCTGTTCGGCGGACCGGCGGCCGAGCCCGCGCTCGGACCGGTCGCCTATCCGCATCGGATCTCGGCCATGCCGAACCCGATCGCTCCCATCGCGCATCACTGGTTCGATTCGACGCACGTGTCGTTCGGCGTGATCACCGCGGGCGTCTACGGCGGGCGCTGGAAGATCGAATCGTCCGCGTTCAACGGCCGCGAACCGGACGAACGGCGCAAGAACCTGGACCTCGGCCCACTCGACTCCGTGGCGGGTCGCGCCTGGCTCCTGCCGACCCCGCGCCTCGCGCTGCAGGTCTCGGCGGGGCATCTGCGGGAAGCGGAAGCGGGTGAGGGTGGCGAGCCACGCCGCGATGTCACCAAGGCGACGGCCACCGCGACCTATCATCGGCTCGGCGGAGGGCGCGTGTGGGCATCGACGCTCGGCTGGGGTGTCAACGCGGAGCTCGATCATGCGACGCACGCGGTGCTCGCGGAGACCAGCGTCACGCGCGACGATCGCGACAGCTGGTTCGGCCGCGTCGAGGTGGTCGGCAAGACGGCCCACGATCTCGACATCGCGCCGGCGGTCGCGTCCTGCACGAACTGCGTCGACCCCGGGACGTTCACGGTCTCCAAGCTTCAGGGCGGGTACACCCACTACCTCGACTCCCGCGCGTTCAAGGCCGGCGTGGGGCTCGTCGTGTCGGCTGGCTTCGTTCCCGGGCGGCTGCGTCCCGCCTACGGCCGCACCGTGAACACCGGCATAGGCGTGTTCCTCACGATGCGCCCCGCGGTGATGGCCATGGTGGGGGACGCGGCTCAGGCGGCCGCCGGCGGCCGGGCGATGGTGATGGTGCAGACGGCACTCGACCCGGTGAAGCTGACCTGTCGGGCCGGCTTCGACCCGGCAGCCGCCCCGAGCACGATCTACGAGGGGAACACGTACTACTTCTGCTCGGCGGCGGATCGGGATACATTCCTCACCGACCCGAAGATGAGCCTGTCGATGATGCCGCCGAAACAGTGAGGCCGACGTGAGAGCGAGGTCGTTCGTCCGGACGCTTGTCCTGCTGCTCGTCACCGTGCTCGGCATCGGCATCCTCGCCGGCGCCTACATCGTCACGACCGGTGTCAGCGCGCGGACGCCGCCGGGCCGGCTCGAGCAGCTCACGGCGCGGACCATCCGCGGCATGGCGATTCGCACCAGGGTGCGCGGCGTCACCAATCCGGTGCCGTCGAGCAACGCGGTGATCGCCGAGGGGATGGAGCACTTTGCGGATCATTGCGCGTCCTGCCACGGCAACGACGGCAGCGGCGACACCGAGATGGGACGCGGCCTGTATCCGCGGGCGCCCGACATGCGCTTGCCGGCGACCCAGAATCTTTCTGATGCGGAACTGTTCTATATCATCGAAAATGGCGTGCGGCTGACGGGCATGCCAGGATGGGCCACCGGAACAAAGGAAGGCGAAACCTCGTCATGGCATCTGGTGCACTTCATCCGCCATCTGCCGAAGCTGACGCAAGACGAAATCGCCCGGATGGAGGACGTCAACCCGCGCACGCCGGCCGAGTTGCACGACCGGGAAGAGGAGAAGAAGTTCTTGCAGGGTGGCGACGCCGACGCGCCGCCAGCCACATCGACGCACGAACATGCGCATAATCCGTAGATCGACGTAGAGGAACCGCAGGAGCACACCCATGAATAGATCAGCAATCGCCGCAATTCTGTTTGCGCTCGTCATGATGGTCCCGGCCGCTTCGCGCGCGCACGAGAACGACAAGACCGTGATGGGGAACATCACGAAGGTCGACGGCATGAACCTGATGGTCAAGGGCGCCGACGGCAAGGAAATCATGGTGATGATGGACGGCAAGACGAAGATCACCCAGGGCGCGAAGAAGGTCGACGCCAAGGCGCTGAAGGTCGGCGATCGCGTCGTCGCCGCCGGTCCCGAGGCCCAGGGGATGATTTCCGCCGAGACGGTGAAGGTCGGCGCGGCGCCGGCCGCCGCCGCGAAGAAGTAGCGCGGCCTCGGCCGCGAGGAGCCGGGTATGAAGACGAAATGGATCATCGGCGCGGTCGCGTTGTCGCTCGCCGTGCCCGCGGTCCTCTACGCGCACGCCGGTCACGTCCACAAGATCATGGGAACCGTCATGGCGCGGGATGACAGGCACGTCGAGGTGAAGACGCCGAGCGGCGAGGTGCTGTCGATTGCCGTCAACGACAAGACGGCGATCGTCCGGGCGAAGAAGAAGGCGACGTATGGCGAGGTGCAGACCGGCCGCCGGGTCGTCGTCGACATCGGCGACGGCGAGGATCCGCTGATCGCGCGCGAAATCGAGGTCGGCGCCGCGAAGCCGGCGGTCAAGTGACGACCGCGCGGATGCGCGCGCCGCTGGGCGCGGCGCTCGTGCTGCTGGCGGCCGCCACGGCGCACGCCCACGTCACGGTGGCGCCGGAATCCTCGCGCGGCGGCGCGGTGGAGCGCTACACCATGCGCGTCCCGACCGAGGGCCAGGTCGCCACGGTGGCCGTCGAGCTCGAGGTGCCGGCGGACGTGACCATCACCAGCGTGCTCGTCACCGGCGGCTTCACCTACGACGCCCGGCGCGAGGGAAACCGGATCGTGGCCATCACGTGGAAGATGGACGTGAAGCCCGCCGAGGTGGCCGAGTTCGTCTTTTTCGCCCGCAACCCGGCGGCGGGCCAGATTCGCTGGAAGGCGCGGCAGAAATTCGCGGACGGGACGAGCGCCGACTGGGTGGGCGTCGAGGGCGATCGACGGCCCGCGGCCGTCACGAAGCTGACGGCGGGACGGTGAAAGCAGTAGAATTCCTTCCCTCCACCCATGAGCCCGATTCGACGGCATCTCACGGCGATTGGTATCGCCTGGCTGGTCTTCCAGGCGGGCGTGCTGGCCGTGTCGCCGTTCGTCAGCTGCTGCGCGGCGCAGGCCAACGCGGTCGAGGACGACAAGTGCTGTGAAGGCCTGGCGCCCGGGCAGATGTGCCCGCTGCACAAGCACCGGCACGCGCCGCCGAAGGACACGCCGCACGATGGGGCGCAGGGTCACCACGATGGTGCGAAGAGTGACTGCGCCATCCGCGGCGACTGCGCCAGGATCGATCCCGCGCTGATGTCGCTCGGCTTCGGCCTCGGCGTGCTCGAGCCGCCCGTTGCCCTGACCGTTACCACGATCTCGTCTCCCGTTCCGCAGTTTGCCGCGTGCGTCGTCGACTGCACGCGGTCGCTCGACCCTCCGCCTCCAAGAGGGTAGGACGGGTCCTTCGGACCCGTCGGATAAATCCCAAATCCCAAAACCCCCGCCTTCGCGCTCACGCGCTTCGGCGAGGCAAGCAACTCAATCCCAGGGAAGCGAGGGGTTCGACCGTGTACGGAAAACTTGTCTTGGCGTGTCTCTGCTGCGCGCTGGCGATGCCCGCCACCGCGCAGGAAGCGATCAACTACGCCAGTGTCGGTGGCCGGGTCACGGACCAGCAGGGCGGCGTCGTGCCCGGCGCGACGGTTACGGCGCGCCAGGCGAACACGAACGTGACCGCGACAGCCACGACCGATCAGAACGGGCGCTTCCGGTTCCCGTTCCTCAAGGTCGGGCCGTACGAAATCACGGTCCGCGAGCAGGGCTTCGCCGACGCGACGCGCACGCTGACGCTGGGTGTCGGCTCCGCCTTCGATCTGCCGATCGTCCTCGTCCTCGGCGGCATCGATGCCAGCGTGACCGTCAGCGCGGAAACCGCGGCGCTCGAGACCGCGCGAACGCAGATTGCCGGCACCGTGGAGCAGGCGGAGGTACGGACGGTTCCGCTCAACGGACGGAACTTCCTGGATCTCGCGCTGCTGGTGCCGGGTGTCTCGCCGACCAACACGTCGAGCACGCAGCTCTTCGCGGAAACGTCCGCGGTCCCGGGGCAGGGCATCTCGGTGAGCGCGCAGCGCAACCTGTCGAACAACTTCATCGTCGACGGTCTCTCCGCCAACGACGATGCGGCGGGGGTCGCTGGCATTCCGTACGGCGTGGACGCGGTCGATCAGTTCCAGGTGGTGACCTCCGGCGGCCAGGCGGAGCTTGGGCGCGCGCTCGGCGGCTACGTCAGCGTCGTGACCCGCAGCGGCACCAACATGTTTCACGGAAGCGTCTACGGGTACTTCCGCGACACGGCGCTCAACGCGCGGAACGCGCTGTCGGGGACGAAGCTGCCGATGAACCAGAAGCAGTACGGCGCCAGCGCGGGCGGGCCGGTGCGCCGCGACCGCACGTTCTACTTCGTCAACGTCGAGCAGCGGAGGCTCGATCAGACCGGGCTCGTCACGATCGCGCCCGACAGCGTCGCCGCGATCAACGCCCGGCTGGCGCAGGTGGGATATCGCGGCGCGGCGGTCGCGACCGGCATCTATCCGAACCCGGTCGAGTCGACCAACGCGCTCGGCAAGATCGACCACCAGGTGAACGGCTCGGACCAGGTCGGTGTCCGCTACGCGCTGTATCGCGTGACGTCGGACAACTCGCGCGGGGTGGGCGCGCTGAATGCGCCGAGCGCATCGGCCGGCCTCGACAACGTCGATCACAGCATCGCGGCGAGCAACACCCTGGTGCTGTCGGCGCGCACGGTCAACGAGACGCGCGCGCAGTTCGCGCACGGCGACCTCGACGCCCTGCCTTCGGATCCGGTCGGGCCGGCGGTGAGCATCGCGGGCGCGGCGTCGTTCGGCACGCTGTCCGGCAGCCCGACGCGCCGCGTGAACAGGATGTACCAGGTCGTCGACAACCTCGCGCACCAGGCGGGCCAGCATGCGCTGAAGGCGGGCGTGGACCTGCTCGTCAACGGCGATGCGATCACGTTCCCGCGCTCCAGCCGCGGCGCGTACACGTTCTCGTCGCTGGCGAATTTTCTCGCCGGGACGTACAACAACGCCGGCTTCACGCAGACGTTCGGCGCCACGCGGGCGGCCCAGCGCAACCCGAACGTCGGCGTCTACGCGCAGGACGAGTGGAAGGTCGCGTCGCGCCTGACCGTCAACGCCGGCGTCCGGTACGACCTGCAATGGCTCGAGACGGTCGAGACCGACACCAACAACATCTCGCCGCGGCTCGGCATCGCGTGGACGCCGTCCGCATCGCGGCGGACGATCGTCCGGGGGAGCGTGGGACTCTTCTACGACCGCGTCCCGCTGCGCGCGCTGGCCAACGCGCTGCTGTCGGCCGGGAACACGACAGACCTGAATCGGCTCCGCCAGATCAACGTCAGCCTGTCGCCCGCGCAGGCGGCCGCCCCCGTCTTCCCGGACATCCTCGCCGCTGCGGTGCCGTCGGTGACGCTGGTGAACCTGACGACGCTGGATCGGCGGATGCAGAACGCGTACTCGCGGCAGGCGAGCGTCGAGGTCGAGCGGCAGCTGGGCGAGCGCACCGTATTCAGCGTCGGCTACCAGTACGTCCGCGGCCTCAACCTCATCATGTCGATCAACCAGAACGTGCCCGCGTGCGTCGCCGCGGGGACCAACAACGGGTGCCGGCCGATCGCCGGGTACGCGAACAACAGCCAGTACTCGTCGCGCGGCGACTCCGATTACCACGGCCTCCAGGTGTCGTTCGTCCAGCGGCCGACAGGGTGGGGCAATTACCGCGTGTCGTACACGCTGTCGAAGTCGATGAACGACGTCGGCGAGAACTTCTTCAGCGGGCCGATCGACCCGTTCGATCTCTCGAAGGACAGGGGCCGCTCGGACGACGACCAGCGCCACCGCCTCGTCGTCACCGGCGCGCTGCGCAGCTCGACGGAGCCGGCGGACACGGCATGGGAGCGCCTCTGGCACAACCTGCAGCTGTCCGGCATGCTGCAGTCTTACTCGGCGCTGCCGTTCAACATCACGTCGGGCGTCACGACCATCCAGGGCACCGCGGGGCGGCCTGTCGTCGATGGCGCGTTCATTCGCCGCAACGCGGGCATCGGCAGCGCGTTCTTCACGCTGAACGTGCGGGCAGGCCGTGCGTTCCGGATCAACCAGCGCGCGGGCGTCGAGGCGTTCGTGGAGGTGTTCAACGTGACGAACCGGCGCAACGACCTGACGCGCAACACCAACTTCGGCACGGGGACGTATCCGTCGAGCCCGTCGCCAACGTTCGGACAGGTGACCGCGGTCGGCGATCCACGGACGGCGCAGCTCGCGCTTCGGTTGACGTTCTGAGACTTCGAAGGGCGATACACTCCCTCCATGGTCGGTCCGCTGGCGATGGCTCTCGCGGTCATGGCGGCCCAGTTCGCGCAGGCCGGCACGGGCGAGCTTCGACTTCGCGTCACCGACCAGAGCGGCTCGCCGCTGCAGAGCGTCGTTGAAATCACCAGCAGCTCCAACGACTATCGCGCGACGGTCGACACCGACGAAGGAGGCACCGTCGACGTCAAGCGCCTGCCGTTCGGCGCGTACGGTCTCGCCGTGCGGCGCGACGGGTTTGCAACCTTCTCGGGCAGGTTCGAGATTCGCTCGATCGTCCCGATCGACTACCCGGTGGCGCTCACCATCGCGCCGATCCGCTCCGAAGTCACCGTCGGCGCGGCGGACACGTTGATCGATCCGCAGCAGACGGCGGCGGTGCAGCGAATCGACGTCGACACCGTGCAGCGTCGAACCGCGCTTCCAGGCCGCGCGCTGCCGGAGCTGGTCAACACGCAGCCCGGCTGGCTGCTCGAAGCCAACGGCGTGCTGCATCCGCGCGGGTCCGAGTACCAGACGCAGTACGTCATCGACGGGCTGCCGCTCACCGACAATCGCTCGCCCGCGTTCGCGGCCGAAGTCGAAGCGGCGGACGTGCGCGGCGTCAGGGCGATGACCGGCGGCTTTCCCGCCGAGTACGGCCGGAAGCTCGGCGGCGTCATCGAAGTCGTCACGCTCGGAACCGCACGGAGCGGCCTCCATGGGAGCGTCAACACCTCCCTCGGCAGTTTCAGCACCCTCGATGGCACGGCCGCCGCCGAATACGCCTGGCCGCGAGCCGTGCTCGGCGCGAGCGTCGGCGCCGCGGACACCGATCGATACCTCGATCCGCCCGTCGAAGAGAACTTCACCAACCATGCGACGACCTCGCACGGAACCATCCGCTTCGAGCGCGATTTCTCCCGCGCCGATCGGCTGGGCGTGATCGTGCGCCGAGGTCAGGCGAACTTCCTGGTCCCCAACGAGTTGCGGCAGGCCGAAGCAGGACAGCGGCAGGACCGTGCCAGCCGCGAAACCATGGGGCAGTTTTCGTATCAGCGAACGTTCTCGACTCCCGTCGTGGCCGATGTCCGTGGGATGGCACGACGGCTCTCGGCCCGCCTGTGGTCGAACGAGGCGGCGACACCGATCGCGGCCTTTCAGGATCGCGGGTTTCGGGAGGTGTACGTCAAGGCGACGATCGCCGGACACGCGGGCGTCCACGAATGGAAGGCAGGCGGCGACGTGAGCGATGCCGCCGTGCGCGAAGACTTCGCGTATCGCATCACCGATCCCGGCGAGTTCGACGACAGCGTTCCGCAGGCCTTCGGCTTCGCGGATCGCCGGCCTGACGTGGAGCGCGCGCTGTTCGTGCAGGACCGCGTGCGCGCCGGCCGCTGGACGGTAGACGCGGGCGTTCGCTGGGACCAGTACCGGTTCGTCGTCGATCAGCGTGCCCTGAGTCCCCGCGTGGCCGTCGCGTGGGCGTGGCCGGGGATGAACCTCGTGCTGCGCGGTTCCTACGACCGCGCGTTTCAGACTCCGGCGTTCGAGAACCTGCTGCTGGCAAGCTCGCCGGCCGTCGAGACACTTGGTGGGGACGTGGTCCATCTCGCCGTTCGCCCGTCGCTCGGGCACTTCTACGAGGCCGGGCTCTCGACGGTGCTGTTTGGCGCCGGCCGCCTGGACGCGAGCTACTTCGTCCGTACGATGACCAACTTCGCGGACGACGATCTGCTGCTCAACACGGGAGTCAGCTTTCCGATCGCGTTCGACAGTGCCACTGTTCGCGGGGCGGAGGCGAAGTTCGAGGTGCCCCGCTGGCACCGGCTGGCCGCGTCGGCCAGCTACGCGTGGATGCGTGGCGTCGGAAGGTTGCCCATCACCGGAGGCCTGTTCCTTGGCGAGGACACGGCGGCGTTGTCGTCAACCGCGACGTTCCCGGTCTCGCAGGACCAGCGCCACACCGTTCGCGGCCAGGTCACCTACCAGCCGGCCCCGATGCTCTGGGTGGGCGGTTCCTTCGCCTACGGCAGCGGTCTTCCGTTCGAATTCGACGGCGACCGCGCCGCCGCCGCCGCGCAGTACGGCTCGCGCATCGTCGATCGCGTGAACTTCGAGACCGGTCGTGTGCGTGCGTTCGTGTCGCTCGATCACCGACCGCCTCAGCGTGATCAACTTTGCGGGGCTGTTCTCGGGGACGGCGCTCGCGCCGCCGCGGAGTCTCACCGTGCGGGCACGGGTCGACTACTGAGGTCCTGCAGATCATCCTCGCGCATTCCCCGCACAATCTGAGCGCGGGATACCGCCTCGCTTCGTGACGAAAAATTCAGGAACTCTTCAGATGCGTGCTCTCGTCCACCTGACTACGATTCAGTGCGGTTTTGTCCGCGCCAGCATCGGCGTTTTTCACGCGACACAGGAGCCGGGATCTGATGATTCGCCGCGTCGTAGTTCTTACCGTCCTTCTCTCAGCGGTCGCTGCCTCGTCGTTTGCGCAATCGAGTATGGGGCGTATTCAGGGCCGTATCACCGACGAAACCGGCGGTGCGCTTCCGGGCGTCACGATTCAGCTGCGCGGGTCGAGCGGTCCGGCTGACGAGACCGTGAGCGACGCAACAGGGCAGTACGTGTTCGAGAGCGTCGCGGCCGGGACCTATCAGCTTTCGATGACGCTCATCAACTTCGCGTCGGTCAACCATCGGGATCTGAAGGTGGCGGCCGGGCAGACGGTGGTCAACGACGAGATGATGCAGCTCTCGTTGAACGCCGAGGTGATCGTCGTCGGCAAGCGGACGTTCACGAACCTCGCAGACGTCGAGGACCCTGCAGAGGACCTCGTCGGCATCGCCTCATCTGCCAGCCAGGGCGCCATCACCGCGCAACAACTCGACGTCCGGCCGTTCATGCGCCAGGGCGAAGTACTCGAGACCGTGCCCGGTGTCATCATCACGCAGCATAGCGGTGAGGGGAAGGCGAACCAGCACTTCC
>Ga0209438_1000137_pt1 | contig 19452 bp, 13 predicted proteins | sample GraSoi_2013_20cm_FD_185825 | JGI IMG/M metagenome (GOLD analysis project Ga0209438, IMG submission 185825) | Grasslands soil microbial communities from the Angelo Coastal Reserve, California, USA - Sample 9_17_2013_20cm (SPAdes) (version 2) | ecosystem: Environmental > Terrestrial > Soil >...
GTCTTCCGGGCCGCCGCAGACCTTACACCACGATCCTTCGAAAGCAAGGGCAAGAGCTCCCGGTTGTCAAACGTCGACGTCGCCTTGCAGGTGCAGAATGGGACCGCCACCATTCGGCAGATGCAGCAGACGCGCGAGACGCCTGCGCCAAGACAGTTCTTCGCCATCAATGGCTACTCGCCAGTCGCGCAGCAGATGCTCATGCTCCGGTATTGGTTCGGCCACCAGTCTCCAGCGGCGTTGCGGATCCGGCCGCAAGGTACCACGGTGCAGATTGTCTCGCGCGGCGCCGAACAGCTCGTTGTCAACGGCAGGCCAGTCACGCTGACGCGTTACAACGTCTCCGGGTTGATCTGGGGACGCGAGGTCTTGTGGCTCGACGCCGAGCACCGGCTCGTCGCCCTCGTCGCGACCGACGCGGAATTCGATCACTTCGAAGCGACGGCCGAGGGATACGACTCGCTCCTCCCGAAGTTCGTTGCGGAAGCGGGACGGGACGGGATGGCCGTCCTCGCCGAGTTGTCGCAAGGACTACGCGCGACGCAGAAGGGCCCTCTCGCGATCGTCGGCGCGACGTTGATCGACGGAACGGGCGCACCCGCGGTCCCGGATTCGACGGTGGTCGTGGACGAGGGCCGCATCGTGGCGGCCGGGCGGCGCGGCTCGATCAGCATTCCGGCGGGGGCCACGGTGTTCGACGCGCGGGGCAAGACGCTGCTCCCGGGCTTGTGGGACATGCACGCGCATTTCGAGCAGGTGGAATGGGGGCCGATTTATCTGGCGGCAGGCGTGACGACCGTGCGCGACGTCGGCAACGAGCTGGAGTTCATCTCGGCCGTACGTGACGCGTTGCGTGACGGCCGCGGGCTCGGGCCTCACCTTCTCCTGGCCGGCATTGTCGATGGCAGCGGCCAGACCGCGATCGGGGTCGAGCGGGTCGATTCGCCTGCCGACGCGGCACGCTGGGTAAGCGAGTACAAGAAAACCGGCTTTCAGCAGATGAAGATTTACAGCTCGGTGAGCCTCGACGAGGTGAGAGCGGTGTGCGACGCCGCGCACAAGGCCGGCATGACCGTGACAGGACACATCCCGAACGGAATCGACATCTACCAGGGCGTCGAAGCCGGCATGGACCAGGTGAATCACATTCAATACGTGCTTGCGCCGCTGGCGCCCACGCCTCCGGCGGGGGCCACGCGCGAGCAGCGCCTGGAGGCGATGGCGTCGGTCGACGTGGCCGGTCCCGACGCGCAGAAGGAGATACAGTTTCTGAAGCAACACGATACGGTGATCGATCCCACGCTCGCGCTCATGGAAATGAACTTCCATCCGGCGGCTCAACCGGTATCGAGCTTCGAGCCGGGCGTGGCAAAGATCGCGCCCGAACTGGCGCAGCCGCTGACAAGCGGAGGCATGCCCGCCGATTCCGCGGCGATTGGGCGTCGCGTGTTCCAGAACGAGCTCGCGCTCGTTGGCGCATTGCACGCGGCAGGCGTGCGCGTGGTCGCGGGAACGGACCAGGCCGTCCCCGGGCACAGCCTGCATCGCGAGATCGAGCTCTACGTGCAGGCCGGATTTACGCCGATCGAAGCGATCCAGGCGGCGACGGTCGTCCCCGCGCAGGTGATGGGTTTGGACACGGAAGTCGGCACCATCGCAGTCAACAAGCGCGCTGACCTCATCCTGCTCGACGCCAACCCACTCGACGACATCCACAACATCCGCACCGTGAGATACGTCATCGTCAGTGGCGTGCTGTATCCGACGGCAAAGCTCTGGGAGAGCGTCGGGTTCAAACCGTAGCATCCGTGGTTCTACTGTGCTTCGCCAATATTCCGATCGCCGTGCGAATCACATGGCAAACCACCACGTTGCGGATCGAACGAAGTCTTCGGCTTTCCGCCGACGTTGACGACTCGATTGCACAGAAAAGGGCAATTCCAGAATGGCTTGTGGCGAAGCCCCTCGCGCGGGGCGATGATCTCACGCTGTCGTTGGTGTCAGAAGCACTGTGGGCACGCGCGAATGAAACCGTGCCCGACGTCACGACACTGTGCAACGTGGATCCCGCGGCGGTCCCGGCCCGTGCTCTGGCGCGCGCGTGTAGGGTCCTGAAGATGACCGTGACCGAGACACGCGGGCCGCGCTCAATCTTTCCAGTGGTATCATTCGCAATTCCAGGGCCGCAAGTGTCGATTCAGGGGATTTTCGAGTACATTGACGCGACGCGCAGTTCCACCGCGCTTCGCGAGTCGCTGTACGTCTTTCCGATTGTCGAGGGACTTCACGTCGTTTCGCTGGCGTTCTCGGTGGGACTGGTGATGTGGTTTGACCTGCGGCTCGCGGGATGGATTCTGAAAGACCAGCCGGTGTCGGCTGTTTTCCGGCCGTTGCGTCCTTTCGTGCTGACGGGATTCGCCATCACGTTGGTAACAGGGAGCTTACTCTTCTGGTCGCTGGCGATGCGCTGCTATGGCAGCCCCTTTTTTTGGGCCAAAGCACTCATGCTGGTGCTCGCGGGCGTCAATATCGCGGTGTACCACCTGACGATCGAGCGCCGTCAAACCGAATGGAACGCGGCGCGGATTCCGCCCCGGCAGGCGCGAATCGCCGGACTGGCTTCGCTCACTTTGTGGGTCGGCATCATCGCCGCAGGCCGCATGATGGCCTACTTTTTATAGTCTGAGCTGTGTGGGACCGCCTCTACCCATATTTCCTATGGATCGAACAGACCCGGCTGGGGCATGCCATCCGGGAATCGAAGTGGACGTTCGCGCTCGCCGAAGTGTTTCACCTTTTGGGAATAACGCTGTTTCTGGGCACGATACTGGTTCTGGCGCTGCGGCTTTTCGATTTGGTTTTGCGGGAGAAAGGCGTGGCCGAAACGGCGCGGGAATTGATGCCCTGGTCAATGTCAGGGTTGTTGTTGACGCTCGTCACTGGGACGCTTCTTTTCACTTCGGAAGCCGTCAAATGCTGGGGTAACGTCGCGTTCCACTATAAAGCTCTGTTTCTTTTGCTGGCGCTCCCATTCCAGTTTACGGCGCTACGCAGCGTCACTCGGGCGGACAGGCAGGGCCTTCCGCCGATCGTTCGCAAGCTCACCGCTCTTGTCGCAGTGCTGTTGTGGTTTGGCGTGGCAGTCTTCGGGCGCGCGATTTTCTTCTTCTGATTCCGGCAATCAACTGTCGCGCTGCCGCTTTATAGGCGCGCCGGAGCTGGCGTCACGGCTGTTGTTCTTCCTCGACGTCTTTGGTAGGGCCTGAAGCCGGGAGCGTTGGAAGGTCGGCGTCTGCCTTGGCTTTTTCTTCGGGGGTCTGCACCTTGCGAAGATGGCCGTACATCAGCTCTTCCACGAAGGGCACGCAGTTGTAATCCAGCAACTGGATATTTTTTTCCAACCGGCGGTACAACGGCATGCTCATCTTCCAGGGCCGCGAGTAGACCTTGGGATCAGTGATCGTAACTTCATAGAGAAGGGAATTAGGACTTGTCGGAGTGTAGCGTTCGACGACGTGCAGTTCGTCGCTGTGATAATCGCCCGCGCGGTCAAACCAGGTATCCTCCACTTGTGCGGTCACGTCCACAACCAGCGTGTCCCCTTCCCATTTGCCGCTTGACCAACCCATCCAGGAGTCTACGGGCGCCTTGCTGGTCATGCCGATGTTCACAACTCGAGACGCGAAATCGTATCCGTAGGTGAACGCGACGTACTTCGCGGATTGCGTGATTTGAAATGGAAAGCCCATGTAAGTTGCGCGAGGTACGCCGGGCAGGAAGCATTTGACCTCGGGATCGAGGGCCAATGCATTTGCCTCATTTTCTTTCTTCTTCGCCAGCGCCTCGGGCCGATACGGAAGCGGTCCTCCTTCAACGACACCAATACTAGGCGCAAGGCCGCCCCAAGCACCCATTACCACAAGCGGGCCCGGCCTGGCATCGTGGGCCTGAATGTCATATTCGGCCTCGTTCATGGCTTGCCAGATCCCGCTCAAATTAGGCCTTCCGTCGGGCGTGCGCGGCGCGCGGTATGCTGTCGTCGCGCTCGGCTTCGCGGCTGCGGCGGCCGGTGTCGCGGGCGCGGTGCGAGGCGTTTGAGCCGTGCCGGTGGCCTGCGCTGGCCGAGCGGTAGGAGGAGTTGCCCGGGTGGCCGGCGCGGTCTGCGCGAATGATGGGGAGGCGCTGAAGCATAACGCACACAAGGTCAGCGTTATTGCAATCCTCAAGGCTCTATTTCCAGCTGACACACCCATCAGAAGGCCCCTCTCCGTTATCGCCTGGGCTGGTTAGCGTCCGCGGTGTTCATTCCCCTTTTCCAGCACGTTCGGGAAAGATAAAGGACTGACTCCGCCCTCATTTCAGCAGGACGATCCTCTTTTGCATCCGTCAGAATTGGACCCCTGACTTCCACTTCATGCCCAACCTGGAAATTCAGCATGTCTTTATCGCCTTGGAGCCGCAGCACCAGCGGCTTCGTCGCCTGGAACGCCGGCGCGCCCGCTCCATTGGATCCTCCGGCGCCTCTCCAGTCCGTGATCTGAAATCCGGCGTCTGAAGTTTTGGAGACGCATCCGACCGACGTGAAATTGCTTCCTCGATTCGGCGCCTTGGCGTAGATGGATGTCCCGTCAGGAATGCCGGGGATCCGTACCCTTTGGGTCGGCGCACCAGCCTGCCCTGAAGCACTGGCTGCAAAACAGAAAACGACGCCAAACGCACAGACAGCGCGGAGCCTGCCCTTCATTCGAACTCCGAATTGACCTTAACGTTTTTCCCGGACCAGGCGAAAACCGAGGTCAAAATGTTTGTAATCTTCCAGAAAATGCTGGCGCAGCGAGACTCGCGTCAGCCAGGGCCCATCGTCGTGAAATGACCCGCTGCGAACTACGCGGCCGCCTTCAGCGACCTCGCTCTCCGGCCCTCTGGGATCAGCCATCGGACTCTTCGAGTAATACCTGGGGTCATACCAATCCTGAACCCATTCATTCACGTTCCCGCGTATATCGTACAGGCCCCAGGCATTGGGCTTTTTGACCGCTACGGGACTCACTTGCTCGACGTTGTACCACGCCCATTCGTCCGGCGGGGCATAGCGTGCCAGTGAGTTCGCTACTGTGGCTCCGCCAAACTGATCCACATTGCCGGCTCGCGCTGCGTATTCCCACTCCGCTTCGGTTGGCAGGCGATAGAGATACCCGTCATTACGCGCGTTAAGCTTCGCAAGAAAGGCCTGCACATCTTTAAAGGTGATTGTTTCGACCGGAAGATCATCCCCTTTACGCTGACTGGGGTTCGAGCCCATCACGGCCTGCCATTGCTTCTGCGTCACTTCCGTCTTTCCGAATTCAAACGGTTTGGTGATTTGTACGGTGTGTTTGGGCTTTTCTTCCGCGCTGCATTCGACCGGTTTTACACCGTCGGAGCATCCCATCGGGAACTGTCCAGCCGGAATCGGCGCAAACTCCATTCCTAAATCATTTGTGATGTACTTGACCGGCGAAGCTTCCTGCGCAGGCCGAGCCGCCGCCGTGGAAATCGCTGAGACAGAAGAGAAAACGGCAATCGCAAAACCCACTGGCAACAGGCTCACCCATCGATTCACGCGAATGTGATCAACCATGGGTTACCTCTTCATCAGCCGTTCTTACTTGCTCGTCCCCGGAAAATCTTTCGGTGCTCCGGGACTGGAGCCGCCGACGAAGAGCAATCGCCCATCGGGCAGCGTGATGTCGCGCCCGTTGGCTCGCAGCGCGCCGTCTTTCGCGCGGTAGCCGTTCACCTTGATCACCGTGTCGTTGGCCAGCGATTCTTTGGTAAATCCCGCGCGAACCAGTGTGCCCGGAGGACCTGCCTCGATGGCCCAGTTCTCGACAGTACCGTCAGCTTTCTTCACGTTGATGTAAATCCACGAGTGAGGATTGATCCAGGCCATCTTGGTAACGGAACCAGTCAGCGTCACCGGCTTATCCGCATCATATTCGGCCGCAAATGAGTGATGCGCGAGCGCCGGGGGTGCCAGGGGAATCACCGTCGTTAGAGCAAGCGCAAGAATAAACAGGGTTCGAGCTTTCATCGCTGCCTCCTGAGTGAACCCTTCCAAATCGTTAGCGTCGAAATCGGCTACTTTCCTTCGTCTGCCGCTTCTTCCCGGTCCTTAGCACGTGCCGCAGACAAGGTAAACTCCAAGCCGACATTGCCCTCGTGGCAAGCGTACTCGACGAGTTGTTCCTGATCCGTGAGTTTCCACATTACAAACTCGACGCTAAAGGGCTTGGTGCGCGCTCCGGGGTCATCGCTTGTATATCCGAAAAGCAGGTGGTTTGCATCGAGCAACTTGTACCGAGCCGTGAGATGCCGCCTCCCGCCGTCGGCGCCGGTAAAATTCGTGTATTCAACGATCAGTGTGTCGCCTTCCCAATGCCCGCGCGCGGACCCCAGTTGGAGATGTACATCTGCTGGGGGCCGTGGACGCGCGTCCATATAAATCACCTGTGAAACCAGTGACTCCCCACGGACAAGCACCGTGTCGGTGCCCTGAATAATCTCCAGAGTCGATTCCTGGCCTCCGGGACCCGATCCGTTGAACGCCGGACCCGGTGTGCCCGGCCGCTGAATGCAGCGGCTCGACATTGGCCGGTCTTCATAACTTGTGGCCCGGCGATTGTCCAACTCGGCGGCGCGGTTCTGTCGTACCCTTGCGGCAAGAGTGAGCGGAGGCAGCCGTCCATTGGGCGGATCGACAACCTGAGACGTGCGCAAACTCGACATCGGCACTTTGAACCAATAGCCGTCTCTCCAGAACGTGTTGTAAGCGTCCGTGGTTTTTTCGCCGGGAGGGGTATCGGTAGGTTCGGTGCGAAGGTCGAACTGTTTTTGCTGCGCCTCGTTTTCAAGCTTGGCCGCAGTCGCGGCGTCAATTTCCTTCTTGTCCTGATTCCGCGGCCGCTCCATCGGTACCAGGGTTGTGCGGCTCCAGATGCCCTGCATGTCCGGGTGGCCGTCCGCGAGGCGCGGCACCTTGCCCACTTTGTATTCCTTGAAACTCGCCTTCCAGTCATACGGCTTCGCCGGGGCGCCAGCATCGCTTTCAGCGACCGGCGCATCGGGCGATGCCGCACAGCCGTTGCCCCGGCATTCTTCGTTCTCCGAGCTTTTCGGTGCTGTCTGAGACGCCTGCGCAGACAGGCGAGAAGGGGCGGTTGCTAATAGGCCTGCTGCAACGATTGCTGCTGCATAAGATCTGGAGTCTTTAGGACGCATCGGGTGCCTCCCTGTGACGAACTCGTAGCCATCGCGAGCACGGCATCCTGGTTTTTCAGGCTTTACTATAATAATTCTGAAGTGCTGTCAATGTACGGTGGCACAACCGGCCGGCACGTCGCCCGCCACGGCGCAGATCCCGCACGTCCCGGAGGAGCGCCTGTCGATCCAACCCTCGGACACGACATGTTCCAACGTCCGCGTCCAGTACGGGTTCATGGAGGACCCGAACGTCCCCGAAGCGCTCGAGCAAGCGTGCGAGCAAGTGGCTCCAGCTTCATGCCGACGATGTCACGTACTTCCTGGGGCGCGAAACCATCATCGTGACGCGCCGCGAGGGGATGGCCATCTGGCGCGAGAAACCTCGTCGCGAGCGCGCGGGCGCGTCCCGCAAGGCTGCTGCCATCCGGAAGCAGGGATTCTCATGATCACCATCCTTGGAGCAGGCGGCGCCATCGGCAACGAACTCGTCAGGCTTCTCGCGGCGAAGAACCAGCCGTTCCGCCTGGTTGGCCGCAATCCAAAGGCGACGCCGGGCGCGACCGAAATCCTCGCGGCCGATCTGACGGATAGAGATCAGACCGTTCGAGCCGTCGCGGGCTCGAGTGTCGTGCACTTGCTCGTGGGTCTCAAATACGATCGCAGGGTCTGGCAGGACATGTGGCCGCGGATCATGGGCAATACCATCGAAGCCTGCAAACGCGCCGGCGCCAGGCTGATCTTCTTTGACAACGTGTACATGTACGGCAAGGTGAGGGGGCCAATGACCGAGGAGACGCCGTTCAATCCGTGCAGCAAAAAGGGGGAAATCCGCGCGAAGATCGCTACCATGCTGATCAACGAGTGGAAGTCGGGTGCGCTCGCCGCGATGATTGCCCGATCCGCCGACTTCTACGGCCCCGACACGCAGAACGCCGTTCCTAATCTTCTCGTCTTTCAGCCTTTCGCCCGGAAGCGCAAAGCGTCATGGCTCGTGAATGATGCCGTTCCGCACTCCTTTACCTACACGCCGGATGCCGCGCAAAGCCTGGTGCAGCTGGCCGGACGGCCAAACGCCTGGAACCAGACGTGGCATGTCCCCACCACACCCAATCCGCTCACGGGGAAAGAATTCGTCGCGCTGGCGGCAAAGGAATTCGGCGTAGTGCCGCGCCATCGCGTGTTGAGCCGGCCGATGCTCCGGATTGCCGGCTGGTTCGATCCGCTTGTCGCCGAATCCTACGAGATGCTGTACCAGAGCGATGGGCCGTATCTCTTCGATTCCAGCAAGTTCGCCAGTGAGTTCGGCTTCGCCGGTACGCCGTACGCCGACGGCATTCGCACCACTGCCGCCTCATTCAGGCGGGACGCGCACCGATAGATCCTCGAGAGTCGCCATGTAGCGACTTTTCAGGCCTTGCTTGCGCGCCGAAGCTCGGCAGGAGCGAAGACGGGCAGGGCACGCCAAACCGGCCATTCCCGTAGATAATTTCCGGCGGCGGGGGAGCCCAGATGCGCGATGTCCACTGCGCTGCCGAGCGGCCGACGCCCGCTCGTGAGCTACATCGCCCGACGCTGCATCGGGCGAAGGAGGATGCGATGTCCTGGAAGACGTTGGTCGTGGTGATTGTGACGCTCGGGTCAGGCCCGAGTCTCGTAGCGCAGGACAAACAAAGCGAACCGTTTCTTGGAATCTGGGAAATCAATCTGACCCGGACGGTGAACTATCCACAACAAAGCCAGATGATCATCAACGTCCCTGCGACCGGCGGCGGTTTCATCAGCACGCGGGCGACAATCGCGAAGGAGAACAAGTCGTCGAGCAGCGAAATCCATCCGGTCGCGTTCGACGGAAAGCCTCACGCCACCACCGGAGGCGATGCGCGCGAGATCATGTACAAGCTGATCGATCCGTACACGATCGAACGAACCCACAATCGAAACGGACGAATCACCGTCGATACGGAGCAGGTCTCGAAGGATGGCAAGACGCTGACCGTTACCCAGCCGGGCGGCGTCACGCGAATTTACGACAAGAAATTCAGCGTCAAGGCTGACTGAATCAGCAGCCTATCCGTGCATCGCCGTAACATCAATCGTTACAACCCGTACGGACTTTTTGGCAGGGACAACGCTCCAGGGGGTGTCAGGGAGCGGTTGGTCCCGCCGGCATCGAGATCACGCCTGGCCGGGAAGAACCCACGACGGGTGGCGCCACACTCGGGGGGGGGACGCGGGCACCAACGATCGTCGAGGCCGGCAGGCGGAAGTTCCGCGGATCGACCGTCTCCATCATGTGACGGGTATTGCCCGATGTGAACGATTCTGGTGGACGCTCCGCCAGTGCCGCACCCACCACCAGCTGCGGCGGTGGATCGTCAGGTCGATAGCTCGTGTTGTCTGCCGCTTGCACCGGCGCAGGCGCCGGCTCCGGCATGCCGGCAGCCGGCGACGGGGTGCGCGGGTACTGCGGCGGCGCGCTCGCGTTCACCGCGGGGGGTGGCGGTGCGACGCTCGGCGGCATGATGACGATGCGGTCGAACAGCGAGGCGTTCGGATCGTCTTCCGCGCGCAGGGCGGCGATGAAGCCGCTCGTCGAGCGCAGCAGGATGTCGAGCGCCTGGCGCTCGCTGACGTTTCGCAGCTCGAGTGTGACGACGTCGCGGGGAATCTTGTCGGCGTTGACGATCTTGACGTGGCCGACCTTCGCCCACTCCACGATGATGTCCGCGATGGTCGCGTTGTTCGCCACGAGGACGACGCGGCCGTCGCGGATTGACAGCTGGATGTCCGCACGCGCCGCGGGGACGGCCAGCCAGGCCATCACCACGGCGACGAGCACGAATGGTGTCGGACGCAGGGTCACGGTTCCGCTCACGGCTTCTCGGCGCGCACGTCGATCAGGCGCGCGGGACGCGTGCTGAAATCCTTGACTTCGACCAGGCCGCTCTTCGCGTTGAACGCGATGTCCGCCGCGGAGGCGACCTTGCCGACGCCCGTGCCATCGGGCCCGAGCCGGATGTCGAGCAGGTTGAACTCCGGCACCTGCTTGCGCGCCTCGAGCGGCGCCTCACCGAGACCCAGGTGTTGGTCGGCGATAACGATGATCTGGCGCCCCGTGGGCGTCATCACGTCGCGCGCGAACAGGATATTGCGCGGCGTGGGCGTGCGGGCCCGTATGCCGTGCGCCTGGACGCCCGGCATCAGCACGACGCCGATGCGCGGATGCCGATCGTGGAGCATCGCGAGCAGCGTCTCGCCGTCCGCTTGCTGAAGCGGCTCGCTCAAGCGCTTGACCTCGTCGTCGCTCGACCACTTCGCGATGATGACCTGGATGCGCCCGGCGCGCTCGGCGTCGGAGACGCCCAGCTGCTCGCCGGTGAACGTTTCCGCGATGTTGGTGGTGGGGGGCTGCGCCGTCGAATGCGCCGCGCCCCGGATGCTCGGCATCAGCGCCATGCAGAGCGCCAGGCCGACCAGCGGCGAGATGATCCGGTGGTATTCCGAAACCGTCGAGTCGTTCGCCATGACTACAGGCCCTCATGCGCGCCGTGGGGCGGGGCGTCCCCTGCCCCACGGCACACTGAACAGGAATCCTTGCTCCTTGAACTGCAGGGTGCGGCGTCCCGCACCCTGCAGCTGTGATCCGGATCCCTACGGCGCGAGGATGAAGTCCGCCGACGTCACGGTTGTCGCCGCGACGCCGAGCAGGCGGACCGTGTCCGTCGTCCCGATGAAGCTGACCAGCGTGTCGACCGTGAGGTCGAGGTTGGTGACCGGGGTGATCAATACGCGCGACGCGAAGTTGGCCGCCGTGATGCCACGGGCGCTGACGTCCAGGCGATCCTGGCCGCCCGCCGGGTTCGAGTCGAACCCCGAGACGCTGTCCTGACCCGATCCGAGGCCGAACCGGTAGACGTTGCCGGTCGCGTTGTCCGCCAGCGCGTCGTGGGCCCCGCCGCTCATCGTGTCGTTGCCGGCTCCACCGGTGATCACGTCGTTGCCGTTGTTCCCGTTGATGATGTCGTCGCCATCGCCACCATCGAGAGTGTCGGCGCCGTTGTTGCCGGTCAGCACGTCGTTGCCGGTGCCGCCCCGGATGTTGTCGTTGCCTGGTCCGCCGATCACCGAGTCGTCTCCACCGGCGGAGTCGATCGCGGCGATGCCGGTCAGCGTCATCGTCGAGAAGTTCCACGAGTCGTTGAGCGCGCTGCCCTGGATCGTCACGTTGGCGAAGCCGTTCGCGTTGATCGTCTCGACCGCGGCGATCGACGTCAGCCCGATCACGGTGTTGGCGGCCATCGCCCGGATCTCGTCGGCTCCCGTGTCGCCGTTGACGCTGTCGAAGCCGTTCGCCGAGCCGCTGTAGAGGATCACGTCGTTGTCGGCCCCGGCGTTGATGGTGTCGTCGCCATCGCCGCCCTCGACCACATCGGCGCCCGCGCCGGTGTTGAGGATGTCCGCTCCGCCGAGGCCGGAGACCTTGTCCCTGCCCGCCGTGCCGGTGTAGGTGTCCGCTCCCGCGGTGCCGACGAAGACGTCGCCCACCACACCGGTGGCTCCAGACGTCACCGACTCGCGCGTTCCGTGGTTATCCGTGTAGGACACCACCACGCGCAGGATCCCGTTCACCTGCGCCTGCGCCGGCGTGAACGTCTGCTGCGTGGCGCCCGCGATGTTGTTGAACAGTGCTCCAACCGCGGTCGTCGCCTGCTGCCACTGGAAGTTGAAGACCACGCCGACGAGACCATCCGCGTCCGTAATGCCCGCGGCGCTCGCCGAGAGGGGCTCCAGTTCCTGCGGCGTCGCTGTGCTCAACGTCGGCGCACCGACAGGCGGATCGTTGACGTTCAGGACCGGGGCGCTCGGGGCGGACCTCACCACCTCGTCGAACCCGTCGAAGTCGGTGAAGCGCGCGGCGACGCGGAGTGCGTGGCCGACCTGCGGATTTCCGGGCGTGAAGCTCCGGGCCGTCGCAACGACCGCGAAGACGCCAGGCGTCGTTTCCATCTCCCAGTCGAAAGTGATGGTCGCCGGGTCGAAGCCGTTCGGGTCGGTGATGTTGGTCGTGGCGGTCAGCGCCGCGCCTTCAGTCGGCGTCGTGTCGCTCAGCGTCACCGTGCCGGTCGCCGCCGAGTTCGTCATCCAGTCGATCACCACGCCGTCGCTGAACACCGCGCGCTCCATGTTGCGCAGCGTATCGGTGCCCTCAGCCTTGCTCGCTCCCCCGGCCGGGACGTGCTGAACGGTGACCGTGCCGTTCGCGTTCTGCGTGATGACGTACTCCGTGCTCGGGAAGTTGAACACCGCCGTGTCGCAGTTGAGCGGCATCGCGGCGCCGCAGTCGGCCGGCGGGGCGACCGGGCTCACGATCGTCTTGACGATCCTGATGTTCCCCGGGTTGAGCCGCTGCGGATCCGAGAGCACGTCGGCGACCAGATCGCGCGGGCCGTCAACCAGCCGCACGGTGCCGTCGTTATACGTGGCCTCGAGCTGCACGTTCAGCCACACGTCGCCATCAATCAGGTCGTCGCCCTGCTTGCCTTCGAGCGTGTCGCTGCCCGGGCCGCCGAGCAGGATGTCGCCGCCCATGAACCCGACACCCTTGACGCCGGGGATCGCCGGGGCGTCGAGGTTCGCGTTGAAGCCGGTCGGGCCCATCAGCGCCTCGAGGCCGGCGATTTTCCGCGCACCCGTCCTCGTCAGCTCCATGCCGATGAGCAGGCACTCGGCGACCGCACCCGGAGGCTGGCAGAGCACGTTGTTGGAGCCGGCGATGTGATCGTCGAGGTTCCAGCCCGACGCGCCATCGACGAACCGGTACCGGTTCCGGAGGTCGTTGAAGTTGATCGGCGCGGCCGGAACCCCCAGCAGCGAGAGCTCGACGAACTCCGGCGAGTTCCACCCGCGCAGCGTGATCCAGTCGAACCCGTAGTCGCCGAAGAACTTGTTGCTCCCCTCCGACATGAGCGCGATGTCGTCGCCGCCCTCCATGAAGAAGTTGTCCTGTCCGGGACCGCCGCCACCAACGTCGTCGCCGCCGATGAGGCTGAGGCCGGCCAGCAGGTCGAAGACGTTGCCCTCGTCACCGAACATGCCGCCGTCGTGCCCCTCGCCGTCGTCGATCCAGTCGTCGCCCCCACCGCCGAAGATACCCTCGGCGCGCATCGAGCCGTCGACGATGAGGTCGTTGCCGGGACCGCCGAAGTACTCCACGCCGTCGTTGCCGCCGACCATGAAATCGTTGCCGTCGCCGCCGATTTCAATGTCGCCGCCGAACCCGGGACCCGATTCCATGGCGTCGTTGCCCGGCCCGCCCTTCAGGACGTCGTTGCCGTTGCCGCCCAGGAGGATGTCGTCGCCGTCGCCGCCGAGCAGCGTATCGTTGCCTTCGCCGCCCTCTAGGCGATCGGCGCCGCCGTTGCCGAGCATCGTGTCGTCACCGACGTCCGCGCGCCACCGGTCGCCGCCGGCGCTGCCGTTGACCGTGATGTTCTTGCCGCTGTGCGCCGGATCGAAGAAGACCTTCGTTCCGTCGGCGAGTGTGAACACCGACATGCCGCCCCCGACGTCGACGGGGGAGGTGTTGGCGCTGCTGAACCGCGGATCGTTCGCATCGAAATTGAAGTCCGCGGTATTGAAGACCACGTCCATGGACACGCCCATGTCGGTGTTGCGGCGGATCAACTCGGCGAACGAGTTGCCCTCGAGCTGCTCCTTGAGGTTGAGACCGTCCGTGCGCTGCAGGTAGTAGAACCGGTCGCCGTCCTGCAGTTTCTCGAGTTGCCGCTCGAACACGAAGTTGAACGTCGGGCCCAGGAGACCGCCGAACACGTTCGGCTTTTCCGCCATGCCGCCGATCCAGAAGTCGACGTTTTCCAGGCCGCCGGCCGTGGGATCGGCGGCCGACGCCTGCGTCGACAGAAACGGGTCGTTGGCATTGACGAGTGCCTGCGCCGCCGCGCGTTTGTCGGCGACCGTCGTGGCGCCCGTGATGGTCGGGTGGTTCCCGCAGGCCGCCACGAAGTTGACGAACGACTGGTCGTGCCGCAGGGCGAACCGGAACTCGGACCAGCTCTTGTACGGCGCCAGCGTCGGGTCCCTGGTCGCGTTGAAGAACTGCCGGCGCGCCTCGTTGAGCGACGGGACGCCTTCGCTGCGGCCACGTGCGATGTTGATGGCCGGCAGGTCGAGCGGCAAGCCGACCAGCGTGTTACGCACCGAGGAGGTGACGAACTCGTCGAGCTCGTTGCCGACCTGCTTCGACAGGCCGCGCACGATCGCGCCCGCGGCCTTGTCGGCCGTCAACACACCCGCCGGTCCGCCGTTGTTGAACTCGAGCGGGTTGAGGAACGCATCGAAGAGTCGTATCTCGTTGTCCGAGCCGTCCGCGTTGGTGCGGTCGAGCCGCTCCGGCAGCATCGAGTGGCCGAGACGGTAGACCGTGTGCGCGAACTCCGCGACGATGGCCCCGTCGATGCTCGTCAGGCCGCCGAGGAACGGGTTGATCAGCGGCTGAATCGTCCGCGCGAACTCCTCGAACACGAGGTGCTGATACTGCATCTCGGTGACGAACCGCGCGGCCTGGAACAGGCGCTCGTTGTAGTCCCAGCCGGACCGTGTGTCAACCGCGCGCCACGCCGCAATTTCGGCGGCGGGCAGCAGCGCGTTGATCCGCCGGTCGATGTAGTTCCGCAGGCGGTTGTGCTCGGCGTGGAAGATGAAGTGCACCGTCGTCAGCCCGATGTTCTCGTTGCCGCGGCCGTCACCGGTGATGAAGTGCCGGTTCAGCAGCTCGTCGTCGTACGTGCCGTCGGGCTGGCAGGATGGCACTGTGCGGAAGTTACAGATGGTCGTGTCGGCATCGGGAACGAGTCCCGGCGAGGGCACCGCGTTGTGCGCGATGTCGTTGAGGAACGCGTGTCCCGTCCTGAAGGCGTCGCCTGGAACGAGCACACCGAGCCCGCCGTTGGCGGCCGGGTTGCCCTCCACGAGCACGTTGCCGGGCCGGATCATCTGCGGGAAGCCGTTCGGCCCTGGCTTGAAGTGGCCGTACGGGTCGGTGAGGAGGAGCGGCACGTTCAGCACGTCCTGATCGACGAGCTGGATGCCCAGGATATGCGCCGACTGCGCCTTCACCTCGGCCCAGTTGCCGATGTCGCAAATCTGCTCGCCGGGGCTGCCGCCCTGGCGCGGCGCGCAGAAGCCGCCGTCGAGCACCAGGCCCGTCTGCCGCGGCCTGCCATTCACCAGCGTGTACGCGCGGAGGAAGACCTGGTGTGAGGGATGCGATGTATAGGTCTGGTTCTGGTCGACCCAGGGCGTGGTCTCGTTGACCGTCTCCTGGATGTCGTCGGCCGTGCCGATGACCCCGTCCGGGCCCGGCTGGTTGAGACCGCGCGGCATCACCATGAAGTTGGTCTGGCTGCCCCGCACAAACAGCGGATCGTCCGGCTGCAAGGGCATGATGACGGTGCCGCCGCCCTTGGTGACGAGGTCGAGGCCGTGGTCGAAGAACTGGCCGAAGAACGCGAACATCAGGTTGAACGGCGCCGATAGACCGAAGTCGGGCGTGATGTTCGGGATGAACAGTGCGCCGGAGGCCGGGTCCCTGACCGTGAACAGCGGGTCGTTCGGGTGGGCCGGGTCGGCAGCCGGGTCGGAGCAGACGAACCCCCCCGAGCCGCAGGGGTGCTTGGCGACGGCGACCGCCGCGGGGTTGGCGTCCGACTGATCCGCGATCAGGTTGGTGATGATGCGCGGCTGCGAGTCGATGACCGTGTTGTTGAGCAGCTTCTGCTTGTAGGAGGTCCCCTGCTCGGCGTCACGGAAGACGGGCGTCGTCAGGCGCGGAAACAGTCGATCGGCCCTGCCGAAGTTATGCTGGTCGGGTGCGGGGACGAGGTTGTTGCACGACCCGTCGACAGTCCGGAGACCCACCGGGAGCTGTGGGTCGCCATTCGGGCTGCTCACTGAATTGACCTGATTCGGTCCTGGCCCGATGAGCGTGTCGCACGGGTGGCCTGCGCTGGCGGTCACGACGTGCTGCTGCGCCACCGCGATCTGGTGGAAGATGAAGCGCAGGTCCTCGGTGTCAAGGACGAAGCCGTTCCCGATGGGCGCGACCTGCACCTGCGCCTGCACCACCGCCTGCGGCGCCAGGAAAGGGATACCCGTGGGCGAAAAGATCATGGCCAGCACCGTGACAATTGCCCAGTACCGGGACCGTGTCCGCCGCATCCGGAATCGTAATGACGAAGTCATAATGTCTCTCCTCGTGTCGTGCATCGCTGGGGGTGATGCAGTTCAGCGCACGGACTTATCCGCCCGCGCTTGTGAGCGTCCTTGCTGCCCTTGCTGTGAACGTGTCGTTGTCCCGGACGTCGCCGGCTGGCCGACCGATGGCAAATCGGCCACGAACCGACCGCAGTCAGACATCTGCTGTCCGTAGTACGGGTTCTGAATCGTCTCGCCGCGCTGGAGCCAGTACTTGCGCACCATCGGGCAGTAGGCCACCTTCACATCGGCGCCGAACGTCGCGTGGCGGTCTTTCGCGTACGCGAGGATGGCGTCGCCGAGCGCGCCGAATGCGGAGCGGACGGCCGCGATTGCCAGCGGACGATCGATCTCCGTCGCGGCGAGGCGAATGGCCTCGGCATCTGGTCCGAGCGCCTTCGCCTGCGTCGCGACGTCGCGAGCGTGCTCGCGAACACCGTCCACCCTGCCGACGTTCAGCGCCTGCTGGATCCGGACGTACGGATCCAGCAGCGCTGACAGGTCTGCCGCCTTCGGGGCGGCGGGGCTGGAGCTGTTTCCGGCCCCGGGTCGCTGCGCGGCGTCCGATTGCTTCTGGATGTACCCGAGGATCTGCGCGACGTCGCTCTCGGCGATGCCGAGCCGCGGCATGACGGCGGGCATGTATTTCGCCGCAAGCGCCTTGGCAATGGCGTCACCTGACGCGCGCACGGCGTCGGGCGCGCTGATGAACCGCGTGAGCCACGCGCTGTCCCGGCGCGCAGTCACCCCGGCGAGGTCCGGACCGATGCGGTCGCCGCCGCCAATGGTGTGGCAGGCGGCGCAGTGCTTCATGAAGACGTACTCGCCGGCCGCGAAGTCGAGCTTCGGGGCGTCCGCATAGGAGCGCGTCGGCGCCGCCGCGGTCCGCCAGCTGTTCAACCACGTGCCGATGGTCGTCGCCAGGAAGCGCGGGTCGTCGACGCCCGAGTTGCGAATCCACTGCCCCGTGACCTCGTTGCCGACCAGCAGGTGCGGCGTGTGGCCGTCGGGGTTGTTCGGGTTCGGCTCGGAGTAGAGGCCGGTCTTCCGGCTGATCAGATCGATGTCTTCCTGTGAGCCGGTGAGAAAGAGCCAGCCCGGCCCCGCGTCGAACTTCGCGGCGTACTCCTTCAGGACCGCCGGCGTGTCGTACGCCGGATCGATGGTGATCGAGTAGAAGAAGACGTCGCGTCCCATGCGGTCGCCCAGCAGCCGCTGCACCTGGGCGAGGCGCGCGGTCTCGAGGGGGCAGGCGTACTTGCAGGTGGTGTAAATGAGGTTGACGGCGACGATCTTTCCCTTGATCAGATCGTCGTAGAAGCGCACCTTCCGGTTGTCCTGCGTGGTCAGCGTGACGTTCGGAAAGTAGTTCGCGCCCCACCTGGCGTTCTGCGCTTCCACGGGCGCGGCGTTGACCGCCATCAACGCCGCCCCCGCGCACATCGCGAGCACCAGTCCCCGCAAGACGCTGCCCCTCGACTGCATCGCTCCTCCTCCGCGCACTAGGTGAACCGCGGGTCGTGGAACGTGACGCCCTGCGGCGTCGGCACCGGTGTCGGCAGCGGCGCGAGGTACGGCTCGCCGCTGCCGTTGATCTCCCACCGCAGGAGCATCGCGTTGTCCTCGTGCATCGTGTTGTGGCAGTGCTCCATGAACATGCCGCCCCAGTCGCGGAACTGCAGCGTGATCGACAGGCGTCCGCCCGGCCGCAGGCGATAGACGTCCTTGCGTCCGCGTTCCCACGCCGGCACGTTCGCGAAGCTGCCGTTGCGCGAGAGGATCTGCCCTTCCTCGAAGTGGATGTGGATCGGGTGGTCCCACCCGGCGCCGTCGTTGACGAGATTCCACACCTCGCGCGTGCCGTACTGCGGCGCGGCGGAGATGCGGCCGTAGTCGGCGTTGAGCATCGCGCCGCCGTCGGTCGTGATCCCCCACGGGCCCTCGCCCTGCGTCGCCGGATCGCCGCCGACGTTGATGCCGTCGCGGCCGAACACGAACGTCCGCTCGCGCGACACCGGGATGAGCGACAGGTTCGGGTTCGGGATCAGCTGCAGCGGCACACGGCTGGTATCGGGCGTCGCCGGATGGCGCACGACGCGGAACTCGAGGAAGCGGCCGACGCACGGGTCCTGTGACGCGCCGCCGAGCGCTTCGGCGAGCGTCACGTCGCGGATCACCTTCTTCCCGTTCAAGTGCGGACCCTCCTCGACGTCGAAGTGGTCGGCCAGGTTGACGAGGTGCAGCTTGTCGCCGATCTGGTAGCGCGCGAAGTCGATGACGATGTCGTACCGCTCCGCGATTCCCATCTCGTCGAGCGCCGTCAGGATGACCGGCGACGGCAGGAGGTTGCCGTCGTTGGCGATCTGGTACATCTGCTGCGCGACGCCCGACGCGTTGGCGAGCGCGATCTTGAAGAAGCGCGACACGCTCGCGTTCAGGATGCGGAAGCGGTACCTCCGGCGCTCGACCTCGAAGTACGGCTTGTAGGCGAGGTTCACCGTCATGACGTCGCCGATGAAGCCGTCGAACTGGAAGATGTCGAAGGCGAGCTGCCCGTCCTGGTCGAACGCCTTGTCGGCGAGCATCAGGTTGACGTCGTAATCGAGGTTCCCCCACGCCTTCGCGTTGCCGCTCGGCAGTCCGATGTTGACGCCGTCGCGGACCGACTCGTTGCCGCGATCGAGGCCGCTGTAGATGTTCATCATCGCGGCGTTGCCTTTGTAGACGTTCTGCGCGGTGAAGCTGAACATGTGGTCGTGGAACCAGTGCGTGCTCATCGTCTCGTGCCAGTCGCCGGCGACGAGCGTCAAGCTGCCGTCGTCGTTCGGCGAGCTCGCCTTCGGATCGATGCAGTTCGTGTTGTAGGTGGTGCACCCCGCGAGCACGACCGGCCAGTGGTAGTCGTAGTACTGGTTCGGGAAGAAGAACGCGCCGGTG
>Ga0209438_1000138_pt1 | contig 19442 bp, 20 predicted proteins | sample GraSoi_2013_20cm_FD_185825 | JGI IMG/M metagenome (GOLD analysis project Ga0209438, IMG submission 185825) | Grasslands soil microbial communities from the Angelo Coastal Reserve, California, USA - Sample 9_17_2013_20cm (SPAdes) (version 2) | ecosystem: Environmental > Terrestrial > Soil >...
TGGATCTCGTCGATCGAAATCCGCCGCTGGTTGGCGCGCAGGACATTGGCCAGCACTTCCTCGACGAACGCGACGTCGATCTCGCGCCCGGTCATCATGGCATAAGCGCCGATGCGGTTGAGCGCGCCCTCGAGTTCGCGCACCGACGACGTCACCCGGCGGGCGAGGAAGTCGATCACCGGCCGCGGCATGTCGACGCCCGGAAGCACCTCGAGCTTGGCGATGATGATGTTGAAGCGTAGCTCGTAATCGGCCTGGTTGATGTCGGCGACGAGGCCCCACGACAGCCGCGACAGGATGCGCGGCGCGATCCCGTCGAGGTCCTGCGGCGCGCGGTCGGAGGTGATCACCAGCCGCCGCCCGGCGGTGATGATCTCGTTCATCGTGTGGAAGAATTCTTCCTGGGTCGAATCCTTGCCGGCGATGAACTGGACATCGTCGATCAATAGCAGATCGGCGCTCCTGAGGCGCTGCTTGAAGCCGATCGTGTCATTCTCTTTGAGCGCCCGGATGAACTCGACCATGAACTTCTCGGCCGACATCGAAACCACCCGCGCGTTGCGATTCTGGGCCATGAACACATGGCCGATCGCATGGAGCAAATGGGTTTTGCCGCGCCCGGTCCCACCGTGGATGAACAGCGGGTTGAAATTCACTGCCGCTGACGTCGCCAGAGTCCGGGCGGCGGTCGCGGCGACTTCGTTGGCCTTGCCAACGATGAACGTTTCGAAACGGTAGCGCGGGTCGAAATTGGGCGCGCTCGGGTCGCGCTCCCGCAGTGCCGGCGCTTCTTCGAGGATCAGCAGCGGCGTGGGCCGCGGCGCGTCGGACGCGGCAATGATTTGAACGCCGCGGACGATCGGCAGAACAGTTTTCCACGCGAGCGCGAGCCGCTCGCCGAAGTGCGAGCGCACCCAATCGGCCATGAACTGGCTCGGCATGACGATATCAAGCGTGCCGCCGTCGGGCTCGAACGGCCCGAGTTCGGCCGGCTTCAACCAGCCGTCGAAGGTGCGCGCGCCAAGGTCACGGCGAAGTCCAGCGCGAATCGACTCCCAGGCGGCCTCGAGCGGCGCCGCTACCGGCACTTCGGCCAGGTCAATAGGCGCGTTGGTCCCTCCGCCTCGCACTGGTCCGCGCCTCCTCGTTCTTGCCCCCAACGAGACAAAAGAAACCTTCTACGCCGGACTCCGAGTCGCGGCGTTCACGGGCTCTTTTCTCTCTTGCCCCCGGCGCGGATTCGCGGCCGGAAAGGCCGTTCTGCGAGCCTAAGCGTCCGCATGCAAGTAGCGATTTTTCATGAAAGTGAAATAATGGGACTTGACAAAGGAAACACGCCGATAGTCCGCAGGAATGGCGGAAAACTCACGATTTCGTGGTTATCTTCGCGTTAACCCATGTGCGAATCGCGGGAATTGCTACGTTTTTTTGACGATCCAAAAATGGGACAGGCCGCCGGTTTCCCGACGGCCCATCCAAGGCTGTTCCTAAGCGATGGATTCAACCGAGCGTCGCAACCCTTTTCGACAGGCGCGAAATCTTCCTGGAAGCGGTGTTCTTGTGGATGACTCCGCGGGCGACTCCGCGGAACAGCTCGGGCTGTGCCTTTTTGAGAGCTTCGGCGGCGTCCGCCTTCTTGCCCGACGCGATCGCCGACTCGACGGCCTTGATGAAGGTCCGGATGCGGCTGATTCGCGAATGGTTGACGGTCTCGCGAGTCGCGTTGCGACGAATGCGTTTCTTGGCTTGCGGCGTATTCGCCATCGTTCGGATGCCTCGTGTCGAAAAATGAAAATGGGCGCAGCTCAAGCCGCACCCGCTGACGCGCTCCCTACTTCGCGAAGCCTCTCGGGTCAATCATCCTCAGTGCTGGCAGTTCGGGCAATAGAAGGTCGAGCGGCCGCCCTGGACGATGCGCCGGACCGTTCCACCGCGGCCGCACGGCTGACCTTCGCGGTCATAGACCGCAAAACTCTTCGAAAAATAACCGAGCTCGCCGTCGGGACTGGCGAAATCCTTGAGGGTCGAGCCGCCCGCCGCGATCGCCTCGGCGAGCACCGCGTGGATTGCCGCGACCAACCGCTTCAGCCGCTCGAGCGAAACCGACCCGCCAGCGCGGCGCGGATGGATGCCGGCGCGATAGAGCGCCTCGCAGACATAGATGTTGCCGAGGCCGGCGACGATCCGCTGGTCGAGCAGCAACAGCTTGATCGCGGCCGAGCGGCCGGCAAGGCGGCGCTTGAGTTCATCCGCGTCGAGGTCAAACGGCTCTGGCCCGAGCGCCTTGAACGGCGGCCAGTCGGCAAGCCCGTCGGTGCGGACCAGATCAAGCGACCCGAACCGCCGCGCATCGTTAAGCGCCAGCCGCCGGCCCTCGTCCGTCTCGATCAAGAAATGGTCATGCTTGCCGACCTCGCTCGGGTCGATCCGCCAGTGACCCGACATGCCGAGATGGAAGACCAGAGTGTCGCCGCGGTCGGTGTCGATCAGCCCGTATTTCGCGCGGCGGCGGAGGCCGACGACCCGCGCTCCCGTCAGTCGCTGGCCGAGGTCGACCGGCAACGCGCGGCGCAAGTCGGGCCGGCGCGCCTCGACCCGCTCGATCCGGCGGCCGTCGAGCACATGGGCAAGGCCGCGGACGGTGGTTTCAACTTCGGGAAGCTCGGGCATCGCCGCGATATGGCGGAGCCGCCGCAACCCCGCTAGAGGCGCACGCGCATGGCGAAACAGGTAAATTTCGGCGACGAGCTGGTCAGCCCCGAAGAAAAGACGCGGCGCGTCGGTGCGGTCTTCAGCTCGGTCGCGCGGCGCTACGACATCATGAACGATTTGATGTCGGGCGGGATGCACCGACTGTGGAAGGACCGTTTCGTCACCCGGGTGAAGCCGCGGCCGGGCGAAACGATCCTCGACATGGCTGGAGGCACCGGCGACATTGCCTTCCGCATGGCGCGGCGCGGCGCGCATGTGACGGTCGCCGACATCAACCCCGACATGCTCGAGGTCGGCAAGGAACGCGCCGAGCAACGCGGGATCGCGGGCCTCCAGTGGCAGGTCGAGAATGCCGAGACCCTGAGCTTCGCCGACGCCGGGTTCGACGCCTACACGATCGTATTCGGGATCCGGAACGTGACCGACATTCCGGCCGCATTGCGCGAGGCACACCGGGTGCTCAAGCGCGGCGGGCGCTTCTTTTGCATGGAATTTTCGTCGAGCGATTGGCCGGGTTTCTCCAAGCTCTACGAAAGCTTCGCTGCGAACGTCATCCCAAGGATCGGCAAGGCCGTCGCGGATGACGAGGACAGTTATCGCTATCTGGTCGAAAGCATCCGCCGCTTTCCCAAGCCGCCGGCGTTCCGCGCGATGGTCGGGCAAGCCGGGTTCGTCCGCGCCGCGGCGGAACCGATGCTTGGCGGCTTGGTGACGATCCATTCGGGCTGGAAGATTTGACCCTTTCGATCGTCCATTTGTGGCGGCTGCTGAAATGGGGCCGGACGCTGGCGCGCCACGGCGCCCTGACCGGGATCGAACAGGACCCGATGACTCCGCCGCCGGTGCGCCGGCTGGCGCGGATCGCGCGGTTCGGCGCGCGCATTCCGCCGGCCCCCGATTATGCCGCGGCGCTGGTCGCGATCGGCCCGGCGGCGATCAAGCTCGGCCAGGCCCTGTCGACCCGGCCCGACCTCGTCGGGGAGAAAGCCGCGGAGAATTTGTCGCAGCTGCAGGACGACCTGCCGCCGGCCCCGTTCACGGCGATCAAGCTAACCATCGAGACGTCGTTCAACGCGCCCCTGGACAGCCTGTTCTCGAGCTTCGACGAGGTCCCGGTCGGCGCCGCGTCGATCGCGCAGGTCCATCGCGCCGTCACCACCGAGGGCCGCGACGTCGCCGTCAAGGTGCTGCGCCCGGGCATCGAGGAGGAACTCGCCAAGGCGATCGAGACCTATGAATGGGCGGCGGCGCATGTCGAACGCTACGGCGGCGAGGCCCGGCGGCTGCGTCCGCGCCTGGTGGTCGCGCAATTCAAGCAATGGACCGCGCGCGAACTCGATCTCCAGCGCGAGGCGGCGTCCGCCTCAGAGCTCAAGGAGAATATGGTCGCCGAGCCCGGTTATCATATTCCGGACATCGACTGGCGGCGAACCGCGCGGCGGGTGCTGACGCTCGAATGGCTCGACGGGATCAAGCTCAACGACCATGAGGCGCTGATCACCGCTGGCCACGATTGTCAGGCGCTCGCGACCATTCTGGTCCGCGCTTTCCTCCGTCAGGCGGTGGTCGACGGCTTCTTTCATGCCGACCTCCACCACGGCAATTTGTTCGCTCTGGCCGACGGGCGGATCGCCGCGATCGATTTCGGCATCATGGGCCGGATCGACCGCCGGGCGCGGGTGTGGCTAGCCGAGATTCTCTACGGCCTGATCACCGGCAATTATCGCCGCGTCGCCGAAATCCATTTCGAGGCGCAATACGTCCCCGGCCACCACAGCGTCGAGGAATTCGCGACCGCGTTGCGGGCCGCCGGCGAGCCGATCCGCGGCCTTCCGGTCAAGCAAATCTCGGTCGGGCGGATGCTCGAGAGCCTGTTCTCGATCACCCGCGATTTCGACATGCCGACCCAGCCGCACCTGTTGCTGCTGCAGAAATCGATGGTGATGAACGAAGGCGTGGCGACCACGCTCGATCCGGACATCAACATGTGGGAGGCGGCCGAGCCGTTCCTCAAGGACTGGATGCGCTCCGAGCTCGGCCCCGAGGCCTATTACGCCGACCGCATCATCGATTTCGTCCGCGCGGTCAAAAAGATCCCCAAACTGATCGATCGGCTCGACGAACATTATCCGCCGCGCGGCGCCGCCCCGCCGCCCCCGCCTTTGCCGGACATTGCGGTGATCGAGCAAAAGAGCTGGTGGGGCTATGCGCTGGCGGGCGCGATCGGTGCGGCCGTCGCTGCAGGGGCGATGATCGTTTACTAGGAATTCAAAAAGGGGGCCGTGCAATGCTGAAAAAGATATTCCGACCGGCCTTGCTCGCGCTAATCGCCCTTGGCGCGACGGCTCCGTCCGTCGCCGCCGCGTCCGCGGTTAGCGGCCATGCGCAACTAGCGCGGCTGTTCGCCGACTGGCGCCAGTTCAACCATCCTACAATTGTGCGAGGTAAGCCCGACTATTCGGCTGAAGCGATGTCCGCCAAGGCAAAGCGGCTTCCGCCGTTTCGCAATCGCCTCGCCGCCATCAACACTACGGCTTGGAACGCGTCGCAACGCGGCGACTATCGTCTGGTCGAAGCGGAAATGAACGGGCTCGATTTCTTCCTTCGCGTGCTTCGACCGTGGGCGCGCGACCCTGGCTTCTACCAAACGGTGTTCGCGGAAATGAGCGACGTCCCAGCGCACGAAGGACCGTCGGCCGAGCCGAACATCGACCTGCACAATTTCTCCTACCCGCTGGCGCCGGCGGACGATGCCATGCTGACGGAGATGCTCGGTGCGGTGCCGGCGATGCTCGCCGACGCCAAGCGCAACCTCGCCAGCAGCCAGGCGCACGATCTCTGGGCCTATGGCGACCGCGCCTTCAATGAGCAGGCGGAGGTGTTGGCGAACCTCGAAGCCGGGACACTCATCCTGAACGATCTCGGGGGCAAGCGGCCGGCCACGCTTGATGGAGCGTCGCCGCAGCTTCGCTCCGCCGTGCGCGACGCGCGGCTGGCGACCGAGCGGTTTGCGCAATGGATCAAGGCGGAGGCGCCGCGCCGCACTGGCCCGTCGGGCATCGGCAAGGCGAATTACGATTGGTATCTGAAACACGTCCTGTTGAGCCCCTACGACTTCGACCAGCAGCAGGTGCTGCTCCAGCGCGAGCTCGATCGCTCGCTGGCGTCGTTGCGGCTCGAAGAGGTCCGCAACCGCGCACTCCCGCCGATTGCGGAGATCAGCGACCCCGCCGCCTATCGCCGCATGGCCGAAGCGCGCACCGACAAGCTCTACCGTCTGCTGGTCGATGCCGGCTTCATTACAGACCAGCCTTATTTCCGTGCCGCGCTCGCCGCCCAGACCGGCGACTACACCGCCCCGGCCGCGCGCAATTTCTTCACCCACGTCACGGCGCTCGACCCGCTGCCGCTATCAAGCCACCAAACGCACTGGATCGAGCTTGCCCGCTTGCGCCACGAGCCGCACCCCAGCCCGATTCGGCGAACGCCGCCCCTGTTCAACATTTTCGAGGACCGGTCCGAGGGGTGGGCGACGGCGATGGAAGAAATTGTCATGCAGGCGGGCCTTTATGACGACATTCCTCACGGGCGGGAGCTGGTGTGGATCATGCTCGCCAACCGCGCCGCGCGCGGGCTAGCGTCGCTGCGCGTGCAGGCGAATGAGATCGGCCTCGACGAAGCCGGCAAGTTCCACGCCGCTTGGACCCCGCGCGGCTGGTCCGACGAGAGCAGCCGCCTGGTTGGGTTCGAGCAATTGCTCTATCTTCGCCAGCCCGGCTACGGCCCCAGTTACATCATCGGCAAAGTCCAGCTCGATCATTTGCTCGCGCTCGCCTCGCATCGCGCCGACCTTGAGAAGCGCCCTTTCGACAATCGCACTGCATTCGCCGCGATCCTCGCATCAGGAATCGTACCCCCGGCGATCATCGAGGACGAGTTGGCGGAAGCGTTGTCGACGCGCTAGACTGCGGCCATGGCGCGCGTGCTCCTCATCGTCGGCGGCGGGATCGCGGCTTACAAGTCGCTCGAACTGGTGCGCCTGTTCAAGAAGGCTGGCCACGAGGTGACTCCCGTGCTGACCAAGGGCGGCGAGCATTTCGTGACCGCGATGAGCCTCGGGACGCTCGCCGAGAGCCAGGTTCACTCGTCGCTGTGGGAGCTCAAGGACGAGGTCGAGATCGGCCATATCCAATTGTCGCGCGCGGCCGATTTCGTGCTGGTTTGCCCGGCGACCGCCGACCTGCTGGCAAAGATGGCGGCGGGCCTGGCTGACGACCTTGCGACGACCTTGTTGCTCGCGACCGACAAGCCGGTGGTGGTCGCCCCGGCGATGAACGTCCGCATGTGGCAGCACGCCGCGACCCAACGCAACGTCGCCCAGCTCAAGACCGATGGCGTGAAGGTCATCGAACCCGCCGAGGGCGAGATGGCGTGCGGCGAATACGGCCCCGGCCGCCTGCCCGAGCCGCAGGACATCATGGAGTGGCTGAGCGCGAACAAATTCCTCGGAGCCAGGTGACGCTCGAGGGCAAGCATATCCTGGTTACCGCCGGCCCGACCCACGAGCCGATTGATCCGGTGCGGGTCATCGCCAACCGCTCCTCGGGCCGCCAGGGCTTTGCGATCGCCGCCGCCGCCGCCGAAGCCGGCGCGCGAGTGACATTAATCGCCGGGCCGGTGACGCTCGACACCCCGCCAGAGGTCGACCGGGTCGATGTCGAGACCGCTGAGCAAATGGCCGAAGCCCTATTCGCTGCTCTGCCCGCCGACGCCGCGATCCTCGTCGCCGCGGTCGCCGACTGGCGGGTCGACCCGTCGCCGACCAAGCTCAAGAAGAGCGACGGCCCACCCAAGCTCAAATTCGCTCCCAACCGCGACATCCTCGCCGAGCTCGGAACCAGCCCGCGGCGGCCGCGGCTGCTGGTCGGCTTCGCGGCGGAGACCGACGCGGTGATAGAAAATGCGATCGCCAAGCAAATCGCCAAACGCGCCGACTGGATCGTCGCCAACGACGTCTCCGGCGACGTCATGGGCGGCGAGCGCAACCGCGTGCATCTGATCACCGCCGACGGCATCGACAACTGGCCCGAGGCGAGCAAGGAGGAAGTGGCGCGCCGGCTGATCGGCTGCGTCGCGAAGGCGTTAGGCTAGGCGCAAGTCTTGCACGCGGGATCCGGCGGGATCCGGATCGTCCGCCAGTTGAGCTTTACGCCATCGAACAAATGGACCTTTCCGGCCGCATCCTCGCCAACGCCGACGAGTGCATTGATCGCCAGCAGCGCGGCGAAATTGCCCATCGTCCCGGTGAGTGCGCCAAGCACGCCCAGCTCCGCGCAATTGTCGCAATCCTCGGCGTCGAACGCATCGCCGACAAAGCAGCGGTAGCACGGCCGGCCGCGGAACAGCCCGACCTGCCCCTGAAACTGGACCGCCGCCGCCGAGATGAGCGGCGTGCCGAGCCTGACGCTGGCATCGCTGACCGCCAGCCGAGTCGCGAAATTGTCGCTGCCGTCGATGACCAGGTCGTGATCGGCGAGCAGCTCGGCGGCGTTGTCCGCGTTGATCCGCTGCTGGACCGGACGCACGCCGATGTGGCGATTGAGCTTTTTGACGAATGTGGCCGACAAGTCAGCCTTGGGCTGACCAACATCGGCTTCATCGAACAATGGCTGGCGATGGAGATTGGCGAGCTCGACTACATCGTCGTCGATAATCGTCAGGCGTCCGATCCCCGCCCCGGCAAGCGCCGGGATGACGGCGCTGCCGATGCCCCCGGCGCCGATGACCGCGACCCTCGCCGCCTTGAGCTTATTCTGTCCGACCCCGCCGACTTCGCGCAGCACGATTTGGCGGGCGTAGCGTTCGAGCTCGGCGTTCGAGAGCGTCACTGCCCCGTCGAGCCGAAACCCCCGGCCCCGCGACTGGTCTCGCTCAGTTCCGCAACTTCGACGAAATCGGCCTTGAGCACCGGCGCCGGAACCAGCTGGGCGATGCGCTCGCCGCGGCGGACCTCGAACGGTTCGGAGCCGAGATTCGCAAGAATCACCTTCACCTCGCCGCGATAATCATGATCGATCGTGCCCGGCGTGTTGAGGCAGGTGATGCCATGCTTGAGCGCAAGGCCAGAGCGCGGTCGGACCTGGACCTCATAGCCTTCGGGAATCGCGATAGCGAACCCCGTGGCGACCGCATGGCGCTGGCCGGGCGCAAGCGTCAAATCCTCGGCCGCGACGACATCGAGCCCGGCCGCGCCCGGGGTCGCATAGGCCGGAGCCGGAAGACCTTCCCCGTGCGGCAAGCGCCGGAGCTGGATTTCAATCATTTCGACTTCTTCCGCGCCGGCTTGCGGCCACCCTTTTTCTTGGCGGGGCCTTTGGCCGCTCGCTCGTCGATCAGCCGGACGGCTTCCTCAAGCGTCACCGCCTTGGGATCGGCACCCTTGGGCAGGGTCGCGTGGGTGGTGCCGTCGCTGGCGTAGGGCCCATACTTCCCTTCCATGACCTTGACGTCCTTGCCGCTCCCCGGATGCGCGCCGAGCAGCGCGATCGGCTCGCGCCCCGCGCCGCCCTTGCGCCCCGCGCCCGAAGCCGCGTCGGCCAGCTTGGCGACCGCGGCGTTCATGCCGGTTTCGAACACCTCGGCGGTCGAACCCAGTTTCGCATATTTGCCGTCATGCGCGAGATACGGCCCGTAGCGGCCGATCGAGGCGGTGATCGGCTTGCAGGTTTCGGGATGCGCGCCGATCTCGCGCGGCAGCGACAGGAGCCGTTCGGCGACTTCTGGCGTCACATCCTCGAGCGGCACGTCCTTGGGAATCGACGCGCGCTTGTCGCCGCGTTCGAGATAGGGTCCGAACCGCCCGGTCTTGAGCAGGATGCCGTCGCCAACCTCGGTCGGACCGTCGCTTTGCGCCTGGTCGCCACCCTGGCCGAACTTCTGCGTATATTTGCAGTCGGGATAGTTGGAGCAGGCGACGAACGCGCCGAACTTGCCGCCGCGCAGGCTCAACCGGCCGTTGCCGCATTGCGGGCAGACCCGCGGATCGCTGCCGTCCTCACGCGGCGGATAGAGCCAGGGCGCAAGGAATTCATCGAGCGCAGCGGTGATCTCGGACGGCTTCTGCTCCATGACTTCGCCCGCCTTGGGCCGGAAATCGCGCCAGAAATCGTCGAGCAGCTTCTGCCAATTGAGCCGCCCGCCCGAAACGTCGTCGAGCTCTTCCTCGAGCTCGGCGGTGTAATCGTAGCTGACGTATTTCTCGAAGAATCGCTCGAGGAAGGCGGTCACCAAGCGGCCGCTCTCCTCGGGGATGAAGCGGTTCTTTTCGACCCGCACATATTCGCGGTCCTTGAGCGTCTGCAGCGTCGCGGCATAGGTCGACGGCCGGCCGATGCCGAGCTCCTCCAGGCGCTTGACCAGGCTCGCTTCGGAATAGCGTGGCGGCGGCTGGGTGAAATGCTGCGTCGACTCGACGGCGGTCTTGGCCGGGGCGTCGCCCTCGCGCAGCGGCGGCATCCGCGCGCCCTCTTCATCGGCCACATCATCGCGTCCCTCGTCATAGAGCGCGAGAAAGCCCGGGAAGAGCACGACCTGGCCCGTCGCGCGGAGCATTGCCCGGCCCGCGCCATCGGTCAGATCGACCGTCGTCCGCTCAAGCCGCGCCGAGGCCATCTGGCTCGCCAGCGCGCGATTGTAGACCAGTTCATAGAGCCGGGCATGATCGCCGGAGGCACCTTTCGCGCGGTCGAAATCGGTCGGCCGGATCGCCTCGTGCGCTTCCTGCGCGTTCTTGATCTTGCTTTGATATTGGCGCGGCTTGTCGGGCACGTAGCCGGCGTCATAGCGCGTCGCGATCGCCTTGCGCGCGGCGCTGAGCGCCTCCGGCGCCATGTCGACGCCGTCGGTTCGCATGTAGGTGATCAGCCCCTCTTCGTAGAGCGACTGGGCGACACGCATGGTGTGGCTCGCCGCGAAGCCGAGCTTGCGCGCCGCTTCCTGCTGCAGGGTCGAGGTGGTGAACGGCGGCGGCGGGTTGCGCGAGAACGGCTTGGTCTCGACCGACGCCACGGTGAAGCGCCCGGCCTCGACCACCGCCTTGGCCGCATCGGCGTCGCCCTTATTGCCGATCGTCAGCCGATCAATCTTGTTGCCGTCGAGCTGGGCGAGCCGCGCCGTGAACTGCTGGCCGTCCGCTTCGAAAGTCGCGCCGACCGACCAATATTCCTGGGGTTTGAAGATCTCGATCTCGCGCTCGCGGTCGACGATCAGGCGCAGTGCGACCGACTGGACCCGTCCCGCCGATTTGGCGCCCGGAAGCTTGCGCCAGAGGATTGGCGACAGCGTGAAGCCGACCAGATAATCGAGCGCGCGGCGCGCCTTATAGGCGTCGATGAGATCCTCATCGAGACCGCGCGGATGCTTCATCGCCTCGGTCACCGCCGAATTGGTGATGGCATTGAAGGTCACGCGCTGAACGTTGGCCGGCAGCGCCTTCTTTTGGCGCAGCACCTCCTGGACATGCCAGCTAATCGCCTCACCCTCGCGGTCGGGGTCGGTGGCGAGGATCAGCGTGTCGGCACCCTTGGCCTCGTCGGTGATCGCCTTGAGCTGCTTGGCCCGGTCCGGGGACACTTGCCACAGCATCTCGAAATCCCGGTCGGGATCGACCGAGCCGTCCTTGGGCGGCAGGTCGCGGACGTGCCCGAACGAGGCGAGCACGCGATGGCCCGGTCCAAGATACTTTTCGATGGTTTTCGCTTTGGCCGGCGATTCGACGACGACCAGCTTCAAAAGATGTCCTCACGCATACGCGTAAAGGTGGGGCGGCTCCTTGCGCTCCGTCAAGTCGGGCCGCCATTGCAATGCGCGAGATTACAGAACATCATGCGCCAGCCGGATCGTTTTGATTGAGCGGGGCCTCATGCTCATCGCCAATTCTGCCGATCGGCTCAACGTCGCGCGCGGCCTCGCGGCGCCCATAATTCTCTTCATCCCGTTCTGGCATGGATTTTCAGGGGGCCAGCTAGCCGTCGCGTTCATCGTGACGTTCGCGCTGATCGGAGAGACGAACTACATCCTGCACCTGCACGTTCACCGGCCGTTCGCGACCAGGGCATGGCTAAACCTCCTACTCGACCTCGGCATGGGTGCGGCCACGGGAATGACGGCGTCCAATTGGCGCATTCAGCATCGCTATGGTCATCATCGGGGCATCGACCTTCCGTTCCGTGCGTCCCACGCCTGGGAAATGGAGCGCTACTCTCCGCTCCGCGCGCTCTCCTTCACGACCCGCTCGATCCTGCCGACCTTCTGGCGCCCAATCGTGGAAGCCTTCCGCAAGGGGGTGCTGCGCAACGAGCGAGAACCGATCAACTACCGTTGGGCGTTCGTGGAACAAATGCTTCTGATCATGATGGTCGCGGCGCTGCTGGCGTGGAAACCGCTGTTGGTTCTCGGATTTTTGCTTCCTTGGTACGTATTGACCGCAATGATTTCCCGTTACGTCGATTATCTGAACCATTACGGCTGTGATGAACGCAGCAGCAGTCCTTTTGACTGGGCGAACAATTGCCTGAACCGGACTTTCAACCGCGGCTGCTGCAATTTCGGCTACCACACCGCGCATCATTATGACCCGTCGGCCCACTGGACCGAGCTTCCCGGCATCCATCGGCGGATCGCCGACAGCATTCCGGAACGATATCTGAAGACGTTCAGCTGGTCCTGTCTGCTGTTCCCCTACCATGTCTTCCTGGCTCAACGCGGCCGAACGTGAGCCCGGGCGCCTTGTTCGACCTGAACTAGCGCAGACTGACCTTGCCCCCGGCGTGGCGCTCGAGCCGTCCGGCCAGGTCGAGTTCGAGCAACGCCATCTGCACCGCGCCGCTCGACGCGCCTGACAAGCGGATGATCTCGTCGACCGGCACCGGGGACGGAAGCGTCAAAAAGCGCGCGCCGAGCTTGTCGACCCTGGCAATCTCGCGCTCGGCGTCGTCCCGGGTGCACAGCCGCGGGGTGGCTCCACCCCCGCGCCGGGCGAGATCGGGGACGGCGGCGAGCGCTTCGCTCGCGCTGCCGAAGCGGGCGATCAGCTGGCGGAAGGTGACCGGCCCGATTCCGGGCGAGCGCACCAGCCTCAGGCGGTCGACGAGGTCTTCGATCCTATGCGTGGCTCGGTTCCTTTCCGGAGGCGAAGGATGTTTTCGCGATGCTTCCACAGGACGAGCCCAGCGAAACCGAGCAGCATTGGGAAAAGTGTGTTTTCTTTGAGCACAAACGCACTGACCGGAGCGCTGACCGCGGCAGCCATCCCCGCGACCGACGAGATTCGGACCGTCAGCAGCAGGATAAGCCAGATGGCGGCGTAAACAGCCGCGGCGATGGGCAGGAGTGGAATCAGCACGCCAAGGAAGGTTGCCGCCCCCTTCCCACCCTTGAACTTGAGCCACACCGGATAGAGGTGGCCGATCATCGCGCCGGCCGCGGCATAGCGTTCGGCGGAATGGTAGAGCGGGTCGCCGAACAGCTGGCGCGCGAGCAGGATTGCCGCGGTCGCCTTGAGGCAATCGAGGATCAGCGTCGCCGCTGCGAGCCATTTGCTGCCGGTCCGCAGCACATTGGTCGCGCCGATGTTGCCAGAGCCGATTTCGCGGATATCGCCCTTGCCGGCGAGCCGCGTCAGAATGAAGCCGAACGGTACCGACCCGAACAGATAGCCGAGCACCAATGCGAAGATCATCTCGCGGGTCATGTGCGGGTGGTAGCAAACCGATACGGCGGCGCAACACATCCTCTCCGGTATTCGCGCGCTCGGGCTGGATTGCTTCGTCGCTGCGCTTCTCGCAATGACGGGATCGTGGACCCTAACGCCCCCATCCTCTTCTTCGATTCCGGCGTCGGCGGGCTGTCCGTGCTTGGTCCCACCCGCGCACTGCTGCCCAATGCGCCGATCGTCTATGCCGCCGACAGCGCCGGCTTCCCCTATGGCAAGCGCGGCGAAGCCGACCTTGCGAGCCGCGTGCCCGAGCTTCTCGGACGCCTCGCCGAGCGCTTCCAGCCGCGCCTCGCGGTGATCGCCTGCAACACCGCGTCGACCATCGCGCTAGACCATGCCCGCGCCGCGCTCGATTTGCCGATCGTCGGCACCGTGCCCGCGATCAAACCCGCTGCGGAAATCTCGAGGACGCGAGTGATCGGCGTGCTCGGGACCGAAGCGACCGTGCGCCAACCCTATGTCGATGACCTCGCCGCAAAATTCGCCTCCGACTGCACCTTGATCCGCCACGGTTCGCCCGAGCTGGTCGAGCTCGCTGAAGCCAAGCTTGCCGGCGAGACGATCGGCGTCGACGCGATCAAAGCCGCGGCGCTGCCGATGTTCGATGCGCCCAATGGCGATCGGATCGATACCGTTGTTCTCGCCTGCACGCACTTCCCACTTCTCGCGGACGAACTCGGCGCCGCCTTCCCCAACGTCGCCTATGTCGACGGCGGCCCGGGGATTGGCCGGCGGGTCGCCTACCTTACCCGTGGTCAGCCATGGCCGGCTGACCCATCCAAAGGTCTGATGGTTTTCACCTCGGCGATTCGACACCCTTCGCCGGCATCGCTCGAACGGTTCGGAATGGGTGAGGTTCGCACTCTCTGAACAGGATTATTGCGAGTCGTTCTCAATGGCCTTCGCCCAGAGGCGGAGTTAGAGGGGCGCCCGAAGTGAGGATTGGCTTGGACTACAATCGCATTTTCGAATCCGCGATCGCTCGGCTTCACGACGAGGGCCGCTATCGCGTGTTCGTCGATATCCTGCGCACCCGCGGCCAATATCCCAACGCGCGCTGCTTCGGCGGCAACGGCCCCAAGCCGATCACGGTGTGGTGCTCGAACGATTATCTCGGAATGGGCCAGCACCCGGTCGTGATCGAGGCGATGGAGCAAGCGTTGCACGAAGTCGGCGCGGGATCTGGCGGCACCCGCAACATCAGCGGCAACACCCATTATCATACCGAACTCGAGGCCGAGATCGGCGCGCTCCACGGCAAACAGGGGGCGCTGCTGTTCACCTCCGGCTACGTGTCCAACGAGGCGGCGCTATCGACGCTCGGCAAGCTGCTCCCGGGCTGCGTGATTTTCTCCGACGAACTCAATCACGCCTCGATGATCGCCGGGATCAAGAGCTCGGGCTGCGACAAGCGCGTGTTCCGCCACAACGATCTCGAGCATTTGGAAGAACTGCTGGCCGCAGAGGAAGCGGACACGCCCAAGCTCATTGCGTTCGAAAGCGTCTATTCGATGGACGGGGATATCGCTCCCATCGCCGCGATCTGCGACCTTGCCGACCAATATGGCGCCCTGACCTATCTCGACGAGGTCCACGCGGTCGGCATGTATGGTGAGCATGGGGGCGGGATTTCCGAGCGCGACGGGGTCGCCGAGCGGCTGACGATCGTCGAAGGCACGCTCGGCAAGGCGTTCGGCGTGATGGGCGGCTATATCGCCGCGGACAAGACGATCATCGATTGCATCCGGAGCTACGCGCCGGGCTTCATCTTCACCACGTCGCTGTCGCCGGTGCTGGTCGCGGGCGCGCTGGCCAGCGTCCGCCACCTCAAGACCTCCTCCGACGAGCGCCAGGCCCAGCAGTCGTCGGCCGCGATGCTCAAGGCCAAATTCGCGGCGGCTAACCTGCCGCTGATGCCGAGCGTCACCCATATCGTGCCGCTGCTGATCGGTTGCCCGATCAAGGCCAAGCGCATCAGCGATATCCTGCTCGCCGAATACGGGCTGTACGTACAGCCGATCAATTATCCCACCGTCCCGCGCGGAACCGAACGGCTGCGCTTCACGCCCGGGCCATGCCACAGCGCCGAAATGATGGACGAACTGACCGCAGCACTGATCGAGATTTTCGGCCGCGAGGAGATTCGGCTCGCGGCCTGAGGCTGGCGAATTCTTGCTGCCCGTCCTAGTTAGGCGTCATGCGCATCGTAATGACCGCCGACCATGCCGGCGTCGACCTCAAGGACGAACTCGTCGTCTGGCTCGGCGAGCAAGGCCATGAGATTCTCGACCTTGGCACCCACAACCACGAAAGCGTCGACTATCCGCGCTTCGGCGTGATTCTCGCAGAGGCGCTGGCCGACGGCCAGGCCGAGCGCGGGATCACCGTTTGCGGCTCGGGAATCGGGGTGGCGATCGCCGCCAACCGCAACCCGGCATGCCGCTGCGCGCAAGTCGCCGAGCCGCTGTCGGCGACCCTCGCGCGAAAGCACAACGACGCGAACGCAATCGCTATCGGCGCGCGTCTGATCGGCCCCGAAATGGCCAAGGCGTGCGTCGACGCCTTCCTTCACACCGAATTCGAGGGCGGGCGTCACCAGCGCCGGGTCGACCAACTTTCCCATATCTTGCAGGAATCGCATTGATGGCCACTGCCGCCGACCTTGAACCGGACCAGAATTATCGCGTGCCGCGCGGCTTTTTCACCAGTAGCCTGAGCGAAACCGACCCGGCGGTCGAGGATGCGATCCGCGACGAACTGGTGCGCGAGCAGACCCAGATCGAGCTCATCGCTTCGGAAAATATCGTCAGCCGCGCGGTGCTCGAGGCGCAGGGCTCGGTGCTCACCAACAAATATGCCGAAGGCTATCCCGGCCGCCGCTATTACCAGGGCTGCGCCCCGTCCGACGCGGTCGAGACGCTGGCCATCGAACGGGCCAAGAAATTGTTCGGCTGCCAATTCGCCAACGTCCAGCCGCATTCCGGCGCGCAGGCCAATGGCGCGGTGATGATGGCGCTGCTCAAGCCCGGCGACACGATCATGGGCCTCAGCCTCGCCGCCGGCGGCCACCTGACCCACGGCGCCCCGCCGGCGCAGTCGGGCAAATGGTTCAACGCGGTTCAATATGGCGTGCGCCGGGACGATCATCTGGTCGATTTCGACGAGGTCGAACGCCTGGCGAAAGAGCATCGGCCCAAGATGATCATCGCCGGCGGATCGGCCTATCCGCGGCAATTTGACTTCGCCCGCTTTCGCGCGATCTGCGACGAGGTCGGCGCTTTGCTGTTCGTCGACATGGCGCATTTTGCCGGGCTGGTCGCGGCGGGCGAACATCCGACGCCGTTCGGCCACGCCCATGTCGTCACGACCACGACGCACAAGACCCTGCGCGGGCCGCGCGGGGGCATGGTCCTGACCGACGACGAAGCGATCGCCAAGAAGATCAACTCGGCGGTGTTCCCAGGACTTCAGGGCGGACCGCTGATGCACGTCATCGCCGCCAAGGCGGTCGCCTTCCACGAGGCGCTGCAGCCCGAATTCAAAACCTATGCCAAGGCGGTGATTGCTAACGCGAAGACGCTCGCCGGCCGTTTGAAGGAGCGCGGCGCCGATCTCGTCGCCGGCGGCACCGATACGCATCTCGCCTTGGTCGACCTGCGCCCGCTCGGCCTCACCGGCAAGGACGCCGACCAAAGCCTCGAGCACGCCGGGATCACCTGCAACAAGAACGGCGTCCCGTTCGATCCGCTGCCGCCGGTCCAGACCAGCGGCATCCGCGTCGGCTCGCCGGCGGGCACGACGCGCGGATTCGGCCTGACCGAATTTCGCGAAATCGCCGATATGGTCGCCGACGTCCTTGACGGGTTGGGCAAGAATGGCGTCGATAATAATGGTGGCGTGGAGCGTGAGGTGAACGGGCGCGTTCGCGAACTCTGCGCGCGCTTCCCGATCTACCAGGGATAAGTAATGCGCTGCCCGTTCTGCGCGCATGAAGACAGTCAGGTGAAGGACTCGCGGCCGTCCGAGGACGGCGCCGCGATCCGCCGCCGCCGCCAATGCGAAGCCTGCGGCGCGCGCTTCACGACCTTCGAACGGGTCCAGCTGCGCGATCTCACCGTCGTCAAGAAGGACGGTAAGCGCGAGCCGTTCGACCGCGACAAATTGGCGCGCGCGATCGGCCATGCCTGCCGCAAGCGGGACGTTGATCCAGCCAAGATCGACCGGCTGATCAGCGGCGTGCAGCGACAGATGGAAACGCTCGGCGACGAGGTCACCTCGACCCGCATCGGCGAGGCGGTGATGGCCGGCCTCAGGTCATTGGACCACGTCGCCTACATCCGTTTCGCGAGCATTTACAAAGACTTCAACGAACCTGGCGATTTCACCGAATTTGCCGAAAGGGTCGAGAAGGAAGCGCTGCCGCCCGACCACGACAAATTGCTCTAATGGCCCCAATCATCGTCCTCGTCCGCCCGCAGCTCGGGCAGAATATTGGCAAGAGCGCGCGGGCCATGCTCAATTTCGGGCTTACCGAGCTGCGGCTGGTGAGCCCACGCGACGGTTGGCCCAACCCGGACGCCGGGCCGTCGGCGAGCGGCGCCGATGTCGTGCTCGAAAAAGCCAAGGTGTTCGCCACCGCGCAGGAAGCCGTCGCCGATTGCTCGGCGGTCTACGCCGCGACCGTGCGCCGCCGCGACCTGGTGATGCCGGTCATTGGACCGGAGGACATGGCCGCGGCCATTGGCGTCTCGACGGAGCGATCGGCGATCCTGTTCGGCCCCGAGCGGTCCGGCCTCGAAACCGAGGAAGTGGCGCTCGCGAACGCCATCGTCACGGTGCCCATCAACCCCGAATTCGCCTCGCTCAACCTCGCCCAGGCGGTGATCTTGCTCGCCTACGAATGGTCGAAGCGTGGCGAGCTCGCGCAGCCTCCGGCCAAGGACCTCGAGCCTTGCGCTCCGCATGGCGAGGTCGAGGGGCTAATCGGTCAGGTTAATGAAGAACTGGAAGCCAAAGGCTATTTCCATCCTCCGTCGCGCACACCGGCAACGAAAAACACGCTGCGTACGATCTTCACCAAGACCGGCTGGTCGTCGCGCGAGGTTAAGGCGATCCGCGGTATCATCCGGGCGCTGGTCGGCCCGCCTCGACAACGTAACTGACCGGTCACAGATCCGACCTAGCCTGACGAAGGACGGGCGCTGTGCGATCTTGACTAATCGGCGCCGTCCCGCAATCGTGAGCTGATCCCCTTGAGTAACAAAGGATAATTGCATGCTACTTTTTGCCGCTGCGCTGCTCGCCGCGACCGATCCCGTGGCCAACCCGGCAACTCCGACGCAACCCGTCCAGGCCGCGGCACCGGAGAAGGAAAAGAAGATCTGCAAGGTGGAGCAAGACGAGTCCTCGTCTCGTTTGCGCAAGCGCATCTGCCTTACGGCGAGCGAGTGGGACCTTCACAACCAGGGCGTGAACGGCGCAGATCTCAAAAGAATGGGCGCTCGGTAAAACGCCCGCAAAACTTGACGTTGGAGCTTCGCGCCCCTAGGTGCGCCGCTCGCAATTGATCCCGCACGTCCGGTGAAGCGGTGATCGCGTGGAGCGCAAGGCTCCACGGTGCGGTCCGGGCAAGTGTGACAAGCGAATTGGAGAATCTGACGTGACCAAGCGCACCAGCGCCAAATACAAGCTCGACCGCCGCATGGGCGAAAACGTCTTCGGACGCCCCAAGAGCCCGGTCAATCGCCGCGAATATGGCCCCGGCCAGCACGGCCAGCGCCGCAAGGGCAAGGTGTCCGACTATGGTGTGCAGCTGCGCGCCAAGCAGAAGCTCAAGGGCTATTACGGCGACATCACCGAGAAGCAGTTCAAGCGGAACTATTTCGACGCCAGCGCCATGAAGGGCGACGCCTCGCAGAACCTCATCGGGTTGCTCGAGCGCCGGCTCGACATGGTC
>Ga0209438_1000140_pt1 | contig 19423 bp, 20 predicted proteins | sample GraSoi_2013_20cm_FD_185825 | JGI IMG/M metagenome (GOLD analysis project Ga0209438, IMG submission 185825) | Grasslands soil microbial communities from the Angelo Coastal Reserve, California, USA - Sample 9_17_2013_20cm (SPAdes) (version 2) | ecosystem: Environmental > Terrestrial > Soil >...
CGTCCCGTTTGGGCTCACGGTGCCTGAGATGGCGGCGGTGATGGGCGCTCTCGGCGCACAGCATGCGATGCTGCTCGACGGCGGCATCTCGGCGCAACTCACCATCTCAGACTCGACCGGTCGTGCGAGAGTCTGGAAGGGACTGCGCAAGGTGCCGCTCGCGCTCGTGGCTCGCGCCGGGCGGCAGTAGACGCGATATCATTACGCATGCGCCCCTTCCGTGCCGCAGCCTTCCTCTTCGTCCTCCCACTAATCCAGGGCAACCCGCAACGCGATGATGGCCAGTGGACAATGCCGGCGCGGGATTACGCCGCGACGCGCTACAGCGGCCTGGCGCAAATCACGGTCCGCAACGCGCCGCGGCTGCGTCCGGTCTGGAGCTTCTCGACCGGCGTGCTCGGTGGACATGAGGGCCAACCACTCGTCGTCGGCAGCACGATGTACGTCGTCACGCCGTTCCCCGACGTGCTGTACGCCTTCGATCTCGCGAGCGAAGGCTATCCGCTCAAATGGAAGTATCGGCCCGACGTGAATCCGACCGCACTAGGCATCGCGTGCTGCGATGCGATCAACCGCGGCGCCGTGTACGCCGCCGGCAAGATCATCTACAACCTGCTCGACGGGCACACGGTCGCGGTCGATGCCGTATCCGGAAAAGAGCTGTGGAAGACGCAGATCGGGGACATGAGCCAGGGCGAGACCACGCCGATGGCGCCGTTTGTCGCCGGCAACCGGGTGATCGTAGGACCGTCGGGCGGTGAGTTCGGAATTTGGGGTTGGGTCAAGGGACTCGACCTCGCGACCGGCAAGATTCTCTGGACGGCCCACAACATGGGCCCAGACTCATCGATGCTCGCGCGGCCCGGCCACGGCAGATACTCCGGCGAGGCCAACATCGGCGTGTCGAGCTGGGAGGGCGATTCGTGGCGCCGCGGCGGCGCACCGGTGTGGGGCTGGATTTCCTACGACCCCCAGCTCGATCTGATCTACTTCGGTACAGGCAACCCCGGCCCCTACAACACCGAGCAGCGGCCGGGCGAGAACAAGTGGACCAACAGCGTGCTGGCGCGCCGGCCGAGCGACGGCGTCCTGGTCTGGGCGTATCAGTTCACACCGCACGACAGCTGGGACTTCGATGCCAACGCCGAGATGATCCTGGCCGACCTCATAGTGGGCGGACGGATGCGCAAAGCGCTCGTCCACTTCGACAAGAACGGCTTCGCGTACACACTCGACCGCGTGACGGGTGAGCTGCTCGTGGCCGAGCCATTCGCGAACGTGAATTGGGCGAAAGGGATCAACAAGCGGACCGGTCTGCCGGTCGTCGATACCACCAAGACGACCGGCGCCTCGCGCGGCAACGTGCGCGGCATCTGCCCCAGTCTCGAAGGCGGCAAGAGTCCCGCGTCGCCGGCCGCATATTCCCCGCGGACCGGCCTGTTCTATACCGCGACGAACAACCTCTGCATGAACTTCGAGGCCGCGCCCGTGACACGCATCGCCGCCACGCCGTACATCGGCGCGACGACACCCTATGTCATCGGTCCGGGTGGCTACGGGGGTGCGTTCATCGCATGGGACGCCGCGCGCGGCCGCCCGGTGTGGAAGATCGAAGAGAAGTTCCCCGTGTGGAGCGGGAGTGTCGTCACCGCGGGCGACGTCGTCTTCTACGGCACGCTGGACGGCTGGTTCAAGGCCGCCGATGCGCGGTCTGGCAAAGTGTTGTGGAAGTTCAAAGTCGGCTCCGGCGTCGTCGGCGCACCGATTTCGTTCCGCGGGCCCAACGGCAAGCAGTACATCGCGGTGTACGCTGGGATAGGCGGTGACTGGTTCCTCTTGTCCGGCGACGTGCGATCCGACGATCCCGCGGACGTGCGCCCGCCCGCCGATTTCGCACCCGAGCTCGCGCGTCACACGAGTCAGGGAGGCATCGTCTGGATCTTCGGCCTGTGAACAGGTGCGTGGTGCGTGGTGCGTGGTGCGTGGGTGCCGCTGTTCTGTTTGCGGCGTGCGAGCGCTCCAACGCTGGTGGAGTGCCGGCGTCGATCCGCTATCCCGACCACGTCGCTGCCGGCGGCAACCAGCCGCCCGCCGGCGAAATCACCAATCCGCTGAAGCCCGATTCCACGAACGTGGCGGACGGCTCGAAGATCTTCAGCTCGATGAACTGCGACGGCTGCCACGGCGGCGGCGCGCTGGGATGGGTGGGGCCGAGTCTCGTTGATGGCCGGTGGCGTTACGGCGGCACCGATGGCGCGCTGTACCAGTCGATTTTCTACGGCCGTCCTCGCGGGATGCCGGCGTACGGCGGGATCCTCTCGCCCGGTGCTATCTGGAAGATCGTCAGCTATATACGTGCGCAACCGATTCCGGTGACGGTGCCCACAGAGTCATTCAAGTAACGGAAAGCATTATGTTGGGACCCCGAACGTCCTTTCGCCGAGGTCCCAATGCGCGTGCTTCGCGTCGTGCTCTCTCCGCTGATCATTCTGGTCGTTGCTGCGTGCGGATCGCACCGGCCGCTGCGCCAGCGCGTGCTGCTCCCGCCGACCTTGAATCTCGTCCCCTACCGCAACATCGGGCTGTTCGAGTTCTCGGTGGAGAATGCCAAGGGCACCCTGCACCAGTTCGCAACGCGTCGCTTCGAGGAGTACGTGCTCGCGGCGCAGACCGGCATCGAGGTACAGGAATTCAAGTCGGCGGATTCGAGCCGGATCTTCGCCTCAGGCGCCGACTCGAGCGGCATCCCGGTCGCCTTCTTCGGCCATCTCAAGATCTCGAATGTGAAACCGCACGGTGGACTCACGGCGGGCCTCGCGCCCGTGCTCCGGGCCACCGTCACGGTCGATCTGTCGGTGTGGCTCGTGAATACGCGGACCGGCGGCGTCATGTGGCGGAGGAGCTCGGCGTCGACCGCAGAGGTGGGCGGGCTGTCGTTCATCGGCAGCACGCCGTCGTTCTCGGCACAGGATCCGAACGATGCGTATGGACGGCTGATCAATCAGTTGGTGTACAACGTGACGTACGATGTGCGGTCGACGTGGGTGGATCAATAAGAGACGGTAGATGAGACGACGGCAGGAAAAGCTACCGTCGCTTCACCTACCGTCGCTTCATCTACCGTCCGTTTTCAAGAGCCTTCCTGAAATCCGCGGCTCGCAGCACCAGCTCCTCATCCGAAATCCGCTGCCGCCCCAAGTGACGCAAAGCGCTGTCCAGCGTTACCCACAGGCTGCGCCGATGCGGGTCCAGCTGCAGCGCTCGCGCCAGCGGCCCCAGCGCAGCGTCGTACGACCCGTTCGCCATGTACAGCGCGGCGAGGTGCTCCATCTCGTCCACATCCCGAGGATTGTTACGTAGGTGCTGCGTCAGTCCCTCGACGCGCGCGATGTTCACCTGGACCTCCGACTGCGGGTCGGGAGCGGGTCCGAGCGCGACCGCCGGATTCCCCACGATCCAGCCCCAAGCGAGTCCTAGCGCGACGGTGACAGCTTTCCAGTTGGTCATGGTCCCCTCCTTTCAGGGAGGGGAAAAGCACGAGGCGCGCCAGGCGATTTCAGCCTTGGCGCGCCTCGATTTGTGTTACGGGGGACACTAGCTGGATGCGGGAGGCGTGTCCTCACGGTCCTTTTTATTGAAGAACCAGAAGGCGGCCATGATCAGAGCGACGATCAAGCCGATCTTGACGACGAGAAAAACGAGGGGCAGCAGGAACGCCGCTGCAAGCTTCCAGACAACGATGCCGACGAGGCCGACGGCCGCCAACTGCATGACAGGCTTAAGCATCACGTAACTCGGTCGAAGGGGACCAGACCAATACGCACGGATTCGCAGAACGTGTCAAGCATGCGCGATCAAGCAAAGATCTGCGGGGACGGGGGGCTGGATGGTGGCGGCGGCCGCATACCCGCCAGCGCCCGGCCTGCATCCGACCAGCGCGAGCGCAGCCATTCGGTGAGCCACAACGGCAGCGAGCGCGTGCGCTCGAGCGGCTCCTGGCCGATCGTCGGCTTCAAACCCGAGAGCATCTCGCGCGCCAGCAGCTGCACGGCCGCCATGTCGTTGCGCGGCGTCGCCGGCCTGCCGAGCGCGCCTGCGATGCCGGTGTCGGCCACGAGCACGCCTTCATCGGCCAGTAACACATTCTCCGGCTTCAGCTCGCCATGCGCGACATCGGCCTCATGTGCGTGCGCGAGGCCGCTCAACACGCCGCGCAGAATGTCGACGGCTCGCGCCAACGGGATCGCGCCGTTGTTACCGATCCAGGCGCGCAGCGTCGTGCCGGGAACGAAGGGACGCGTGTGGTAGACGAAGGATCCGGCGCGGCCCGCGCCGCGCGGCCGCACGAGATTGGGGTGGCGCAGCCGCTCGCCGATCAACAGGACGGCGCGCTCGAATTGCAGATCGTTGATGCCGAGCGACAGCGCGGCCGGCAGAACTTTGACGAGGAGCTCGGTACCGTCTTGCGATTGCGTTGCGACGAAGAGCCGGTATTCACCGACCGGCCGTACTTCGCGCTCAATCCGGTACAACGGGCCGAGCGCGGCCGCGAGGGCGGCGCGGAGTTCGGACATTGTGGCAAGTTAGCCCGCCTATGCCGGATGGGAAGGGACTACTCCCCGGTTTCTCTTCTAATCCCTTCGTAAAGGTCCTGGGCACGCTGTCGCTCGGACGATGAGCCAAAAATCTTCTCCCCATCGAATCGTCCGTTTTCGATGAAGATCTCCGAGATCTTGTTGCCTCCGGTCACACTGCCCGCGACAAAAACGCCTGGGACCGACGTTTCGAGTGTGTCAGGATTGATCGCGGGCCGTCCCGTTTCTGGGTCGAACGCGATGCCGATCCGTTTGAACAGCGCGAAATCGGGATGAAAGCCGATCAGCGGATAGACTCGTGTTGCGGGGACGCGTTCTTCATTGCCGAGCGCGCCGCGCACCAGCACATCCCGCGCTGTGATCTCCACCACCTGGCTGCCGAGACGCGCCTGGATTTCGCCGGCCTTGATGCGGTTTTCGAGATCGGGGCGCAGCCAGTACTTCACGCTCTTCGGCCACGCCGGTCCGCGATAGACGATCGTGACGCGCGCGCCCGCGCGAAACAGCTGCAGCGCCGCCTCGACCGCGGAGTTCTTACCGCCGATGACGACGATGTCCTGGCCGTACGACAAATGTGCTTCGTCGAAGTAGTGCCGCACGTGCGGCAGATCTTCGCCGCGGACGTTGAGTGTGTTGACATGGTCGAAGTAACCGGTCGCCAGTACCAGTTTGTCGCACGAGATGGGCTCACGTCCCAACTGCGTCTCAACTTCATTTTTTCCTATCAGTTTGGTAAACGAGCGCACGCGCAAGCCTTCGGCCCGTGCCACGCCGCGATAGTACTTGAGCGCCTCTTCGCGCGTCGCCTTGGCGCCGGCGCAGACGAGCGGGTGATTGCCGATCTCGAGGCGCTCGGGGGTCGTGAAGAAGGTCATGTTGATGGGATAGCGCACGATCGAATTCGCCAGGGCGCCCGCGTCGATCACGAGGGGGTCGACCCCACGGCGTTTGGCCGAGATGGCACAGGCGAGGCCGATCGGCCCCGCGCCGGCGATGATGACGGCTTCGTGCTGCATGGCATCGCAAATCTAGTCGCGACGTTCGATGGACGCCGCGCGTCTGATCTATCATGACACTTACACTCGCCCTTCTCGTCGTGGCCCAGGCTCAGGCCTGGCAGGCTTCGGTCGACAGCCTCGCAAAACTCGACCAATTCACCGGCGTCGTGGTGGTAGCGCAGAATGGGGTGCCGCAGTTCGAGCGGGCCTACGGGATGGCCGATCGGGACGCCGGCCGGGCGAACGACCTCGAAACCTCCTTCAACATCGGATCCATCAACAAGCTCTTCACGCAAATCGCGATCCGGCAGCTCGCCGACGCCGGGAAGCTGGATGTGGACTCGTCGCTCGCGCGTGCCTGGCCCGACTATCCCAACCAGGACCTCGCGCGCAAAGTGACGATCCGCCAGATCCTCACGATGCGATCGGGAATCCAGGGCAACATCTTCGCCGCGCCGGCGGGCAAGACGCGCCACGATGTGGTGAGCCTGCAGGACTTCTTCGACCTCATCAAAAACGAGCCGCTGCAGTTCGAACCAGGATCGAAGCAACAGTACTCCAATGCCGGCTACATCGTGCTCGGCCTGCTCATCGAAAAGCTGTCGGGCGAGAACTACTACGAGTACGTCCGGCGCCACATCTACGAGCCGGCCGGCATGGGTCAGACAGGGAGTTGGCGCGTCGATCGCTGGCCGGCGAACACCGCGCTCGGATATACAAAGGACAGCGTAGGGGCGCTGTCGAGGAACACCGACCTTCTCCCAGGCAAGGGAAGCTCGGCGGGCGGCGGCTACTCGACCGCGCACGATCTACTGCGACTGTTGAACGCGTTGCGGGAACATAAAGTCACCAGCGCACCTGAAGCCGGCATGGTGGGGATTGCAGGCGGCGCGCCGGGGTTGAACGCCGCGGTAGAGGGTGGCTTGCCGGGCGGCTACGATGTGATCGTGTTGGCGAACCTCGATCCGCCGGCGGCGGAGCGAGTGGCGAAGCTCATTCGCACATCCCTAGTGGGGACCCGGTGACCCCGGGCTGCGCGCTGAGCCGCGCACGATGTCCACGCGCAGCTCGACCCAGCCATCTACCTGGCGATACTCGACGCGCAGCTCGTGCTTGCCCGCCGGGAGGGGGGCGTAGTCAACCTGGGACTCGTGGGGCGTCCAGTTATCTATCGCCAATACGTCATCGATCCAGACGCGCACCGCGTCGTCGCTGATCGTCCGCAGCGAGTAGATGCCTCGCGGCAGGTCGACGGTGCCGGTGGCCGAGAGCGACCAGTTATTCTGCGGCAGGAACGCGTACGCCGCGGGCGGCCGGTACCACAGGAAATCGAGACGGGGGAGCACGCGAGTCGAGTCGAGCATGCGCACCGTCCAATCGATCCGCGGCTCGAACCGTCCATACGAGAAGCGCACACCGTGCGACTCGAGCGTCACCTCCCAGTCGTCAACTGAGTCGGCCCGCGGGAGGACGGCGATGGTGTCGCCGATGTCGCCGATGTTCCGTGATAGCCCCGCGCCACGCTCCGACACCACGAGCCAGCGTCCCCGCGGACCGAGAGTCACAAGCTTGAGCGAGTTGGCACGCGACGAATCGCCGGCCGGGGGCCACGGGGGCCACAGTTTGGGGGTGCTGTAGTCGTACGGTCCCCACTCGTCTACGATGATCGAGGCGCGATCACGCCGGGAGAGGTCGGAGGCGGGAAACGTCATGGAGTCGCTGCTGAGACGGGTTATGACCGATGGTCGAGGTTGGTGGGGGGTGGCAGAAGTCGTATCCAGGCCTGCCGTGTTGCGCACATTCAGTCTCGTGCGGTTGCCGACGAATTCGTTGCCCACGATTCGATAGTCGCGGCTCCGGGTGTCGTGGTGCTTCGGATATCCCCAGTCGGAAGGCTCTATGGAATCCGCCCACAACCTGATCGCCGTCGAGTCCTCATCGAACCGATTCCCGGTGATCATGTTGTCCTGGCCGTGCTCGATGGCGATTCCCGTGCGGTTGCCCTTGAAGTCGTTGTCGCTGATCTCCGTTTCGAAGCTGTAACCACCCCACACGCCGTACTCGCTGCCCCAGGCACGGTTCGCCATGACGCGGTTGCGGCTGAAGGTGATCTCGACGCCATTCGCCGTGGCGTAGCTGACATCGTTCCCGTAAAAAAGGTTGTCGTTCGCCCCGCCGCTGCCCGAATCCATCGTCGTCTGACCGGCCCACAGGAAGACGCCGTCGCCGCCGTGCGTCAGGGAGTTGTAGGCGACGGTGTTGCGACAGCTTTGCTCGAACAGCAGCAGATCGGCGGAATCCTGCCCGCGCGAATAGAAGCGATGGCTGTAACCGCGGACGTTGTAGTCAAGTCGGTTGTGGACGATCGTGTTGTCGGAAGACCGATACAATCCGATTCCGAGACCTGAGTTGAACGAGATGTTGTTGTCGTGGAGCATCACGCCATGGGAGCGCACCAGCAGCACCCCATTCATGCCACGAAGTGCGACGTTGCCACGCAGCTCCGTGCTGTCCGCCTCTTCCAGATAGATCGCCGCGCCGAAGCGCAGCCATTCCCGATTCTCGTTGTGATGAAACGACAACCAGTCGACCAGGCTCTCGTGCTCGATCAGGCTGAAGAGCCGCGGCTTCCAGTTGTCGCTCACGTCGTTCCCCGCGAGCACGAGGCGGCGGGTCCGGCGCGCGAGAATCCCCACCTTGTATCCGCGGATTCGCGCATTCTCAACCCGCACCGCGTTGCCCCCCTCGATCACGATCGCGGTGTCTGTCGCGAAGTCGGGCGCGCTATCAGGGCTGATGCCTTCGAGCACCGCGCCGCGGAAATCGACGGTGATGTTGTCGCCGCGGATGACGATCGGCGGGCTCCCCCGGGAGAACTGGTACGTCTTCGGGACTACCAGGACCGAGCGGGTGATGATCATCCCGGGCTGGAGCGCGACGACCCGTGGCCCTTGCGCAAGCACCAGTGCCAGCAGCAGCATGATGCCAACTTATGCACGGGACCGAACGTCCGCTCATCACCGCCCTGCCGTTTGTCGCGCTGCTGCTTGTCATCGCCCTCGCGCCGCTCATCGTCCCCAAGTGGTGGCACCACAATCGCAACAAGGCGCTCGTATCCCTGGCGATCTCGGCCCCGATTCTCCTGTACCTGGGCAGCACCGCTCCCGAGCTGCTGAACGAGAAATTCCACGAGTACCTGAGCTTCATCGTCGTCATCGCCGCGCTCTATGTGATCGCGGGGGGAATTCACGTCGAGGGGTCCCTCGCCGGGACACCGCTCGTGAATACGGGCGTGCTGGGGCTGGGCGCCGTGCTCGCGAACCTGCTCGGCACGACGGGCGCGTCGGTCCTCCTCATCCGGCCCCTGCTCCGCGCCAACAAGCGTCGCAAGCGCGTCGCCCACGTCGTCATCTTCTTCATCTTTATTGTCGCGAACTGCGGCGGCGTGCTCACCCCTATCGGCGACCCGCCATTGCTGCTCGGCTACCTGAAGGGCGTGCCGTTCGACTGGACGCTCAGGCTCTGGCCGCAGTGGCTCATGATCAACGGCATTCTGCTCGTGGTCTTTAATGTCTGGGACCGATGGGCGCTGAATGGGGACGAGCAGGAGCTGCAAAGTCACGAGCCGCTGCGCATCACGGGCGGTCTCGAGATGCTGGTGTTGCTCGGCATTATCGCGACGATCCTGCTGGCCGGTAGCTCGCTCATCATTCTCGGGCTCGCGGTGCTGGGCTATTTCGCCGGTTCGGGCGACCGGCGCACGAGGAACGCCTTCACCTTTGGCCCCATCATCGAAGTGGCCGTGCTGTTCGCAGCGATTTTCGCGACGATGGCCCCGGTCCTCGAAATGCTGAACGCATGGGCACAGCGGCCCGACTTTGGACTAACGAGGCCCGCGCACTTTTTCTGGGCGTCCGGAGCGCTGTCGAGCGTGCTCGACAATGCGCCGACCTATCTCGCGTTCGTCGCCAGCGCCGCCGGTCTGCAGGGCGTCGCGCCGCACGGGGCCTACATCGGCGCGATGGCGCTGAACCCCGAGGCGGCGAAACTCCTCGCGGCGATTTCGACGGGGGCCGTCTTCATGGGAGCGAACACCTACATCGGGAACGCGCCGAACTTCATGGTCAAAGCGATAGCCGAAGAGAACGGGGTGAAGATGCCGTCGTTCTTCGGCTATTTGGGTTACAGCATGGGGATTTTGGTGCCCCTGTTTGTCGCTATCTCATTGATCTTTTTCCACACGTAAGCCGTCCAACGCGCGCATGCGGGCCGCGGTGGCGATGCGCGTCGTTTCCTCGATCAACGTGTCCCAATGCCGAAGCCCGATGCGGGATCGCACGCGCTGCTGTACGCGCTCCCAGCGCGGGAGGGCGCGCTGCAGTTGTCGTTTGCCCGCCGGCAGGATGGTCCACAACCGCTCGCGGCGGTCGGCACCGGCCCTGCTGCGGACCCAACCCCGCTGCGCGAGCGGTGCCAGCGTTCGCGTGAGTGTGGTACTGTCGATCGCCAGGAACTCACCGAGCGCGCGTTGCGTCAGGGGCCGGTCCTCGTGTCGCGCGAGCACCTGGAGCAAAGTGAGCTGCTGCGCCCCGACACCGGTTGTCCCGAGGGCTCGATCGTAGAGTCGAGTCATGGCGCGCGCGGCGCGACGCAGGCTCGCGCACGCGCACACCAGATCCGGAAGGATGTCAGCGCGCATTGATCCGGCGGAACAGGACAATGTGGCTGGCGGCCAGCACCGGCACAAAGAAGAGCGGCACCAGAATCAGCGGCAGCCGCACGAGTGGCTCGACCCCGGGCACGAGCGCCTGTCCGGACACCCAGGCCGCGGTGCTCACCGCGACCGCCAGATCGAGCAGGCCGAACAGGTTCCAGAGGTTGAAGGCCAGTTTCGGGCGTGCCGGCGACTGGGCGAACGCGACGAATCCCAGGGCGATCAGTGCGGCCAGGATGTCCCCCCAACCTGCGCGCTGCGCGAACATCGGCGCGAGCACGCCACGCGCGCCCAGCCACAGAAAGACCACGCCCACCAGCCGAACACCGTGCAATCCAACCAGGACGCGCCACGGCAGAGCGTCGACCCAGGCGCGCACCGTTCGAGATGCCGTGGTGACGATGATCGCTGCCGCGACCAGCGCCAGGATGATCAGCTGAGGTCCCGGAAATGCGAGGCGCGCGAGAACACCCGTCGCACCGACGGCCAGCGCGGCGGTCAGCCAAAGGACTAGGGCGATCGGGACAGTGCGGGGCGTCGGAAGCACGGCGGTGGTCATGGGGCGTCCTTGATAAGGTACAGTGGGGATATACCTGTATATACATCTATTGTCCCTAGACGACAACAAACCCGGGGGAAGGTTCCCCGGGTTATGATAGACTCGTGGCTTTAACCCCCTTCGCCCAGCAACGCCGCGCGATTGAAGCGCCGCTGGGGCCCGTGCTCGTCGTCGCTGGTCCCGGTGCGGGCAAGACCTACTGCCTCATCTCGCGCATTCAGCATCTGATCGCGGGCGGTATCAGCCCGCACCGCATCTGCGCCGTCACCTTCACGAACCGCGCCGCCGAAGAGATTGCCCGTCGCAATACGCACGACGTATCGCGCGGCACGATTCACGCCTTCTGCCTGGCGTTGCTGCGCGAGTTCGCGGCCGACGCCGACTTGAGGCGCGGCTTTGGTGTGGCCGACGACCCGTACCAGAGAGTGATTCTCAGCCGGCTGCGCGTGCCGCTCGATCGCCGCGGCCAGCTGCTGACGTTGTTCAGCCGGCACCGCTTCCAGGGCTACCGCCTGACCGACGGCGACGCGCGTCTGTTTCGCGAGTACGTCTCCTGGCTCCGGGCGCGCAACATGGTGGACTTCGACGAGCTGATCACCAAGGCGGCGCCGCTCGCCGGGCGCGTCGCGGACCGCTGGGACTATGTGCTGGTCGATGAGTTTCAGGACGTGAACGCGGTCCAGTACGACTTGCTGAAGCGCCTGGCGGAGCCGCACGGCAACTTCTTTGCGGTGGGCGACGACGAGCAGTCGATCTTCGCATGGACGGGCGCCGACCCGATGGTGCTCGAGCGGTTTCGGCGCGACTACGACGTCGAGCCGATCATCCTCGACAAGAATCGGCGCTGCTCACGTCAGATCTTCGAGACCGCGCGCCGCGTACTGGCGCAGAATCCGCAAATCTTCCAGAAGCAGCTCACCGCCGACAAGGAGTCGCCCTACGAGGTGGTGGCGCACGGCTTTCGCGACGAGCACGAAGAGGCGACGTGGCTGCTCGACGACGTGCGCGCGGACCGCACCAGCGCCGGCTTGTCGTGGGGCGACTACGCGATCCTGTATCGCAAACACCGCCTGGGCGAGCACATCGAAGGCCGGCTGCTGCGCGCCGGCATCCCGTGCCGCCTCGCGCGCGGCCGCTCGCTGATCGAAGACGAGGTCATCGGCTACGTGATCGCGGCGCTCCGCGTCGTGCGGAATCCCGACGATGCGGCGGCGATGCACACCTTTGCGAGATGCGTCCTCTCGGAACACTTCCTCCAGGAGGTCGACGCGGCGCTCAGCGAGCACACCGATTTCCTCGTCTCCGCCCGCGCGCTCGCCGACCGCCGGCCGCCCAAGGATCCCGACACGCGCAAGCTGTGGCGCCTGATCTATCAGCTCGAGAATCTCCGCGCGCTGCCGCGCTCGCACGGCACATTGCCCGCCGTCATCGAAGAGATCCTCTCGCAGACGGTCGGTCCGTATCGCAACAAGCTCGAGGAGCGGCACGACGAGTTGACCGATCCGGCCGCGCTGCCGGAAGCCGTGGAGCTCGCGGGCAGACTGCGCAGCGCCACGGCGATCTCATTCGCGCCGCGGGGCGGCGTTGAGATTGCCTTGCGAGGGATGTTGGCGGCCGCGGGGTTCCGCAACCTGCCCTCGGCTCCCTCCGGGATGGTCATCGAGGCTGATGCGCTGACCGTCTTCAAGGCGCTCCAGCTGCTCGATGCCGAAAAGCTCGACACCACGCTCGATCGCTACGTCACCTTTGACTTCGAGACGACGGACAACGACGCCGCGACGTGTGGAGTAGTGGAGATCGGCGCCGCGCGCGTGGTGGACGGCGAAGTCGTGGACCGGTTTCAGTCGCTGGTGAATCCATACAAGCCGATCTCCTCCAAGGCCACGGCCGTGCACGGCTACACCGATGCCGACGTCGCCGGCGCCCCGCCGTTCCACGAAGTCTTCACGCAGTTCCGCGCCTTTGTCGGCAACGACGTTCTCATCGCCCACAACGGCATGAAGTTCGACGTCCCCGTGCTGCGTCGTCTTGCCGCCGGGCGCGACGGTGTCGACACGCTCACCTTCTACGACACATTCCCGCTGGTGCGCTCGCTGTCGCAGGACAGTCCCAAGCAGGAAGACATCGCGCACCGCTTCGGCATCGACTGTGGCCGGGCCCATCACGCGCTCGACGACGCGATCACGCTGGCCCAAGTGTACCGCGAGCTGCAGAGGCTCCGCGCGGTGCGGGCGCGCAAGGCGCTGTTGAGCAACGTGCTTGACTATCTGGGGCTCGCACTGGCGCTGGAGCAAGGAGCACGGAGCAAAGAGCAGGAGTTGCTCTGCACCATCGGTCGCTACCGCACACTGGGGCGCTACAGCGACGCGCTGGAGTTCTACGCGGCGTCACGAACCGACAATACTCCCACGCTCGACGAGGTCATAGCGCGCCTGGGCGGCCACGGACTGATGACAAAGCTGCGGTCGCAGCGCGATCCCTCGCAGCGCTACGCCACCGCCGTCGCCCGGCTCAATGCGCTCGTGAGTGAAGGAACGCTGGAGGAATCGATCGATCTGTTGCTCGAACGCGTGGCGCTCTCGACATCCGAGGGCGTCGAGGTGGCGGCCGATCGCGTCAACCTGCTCACGCTGCACTCGACCAAAGGTCTCGAGTTCTCGCGGGTCTACATCCTCGGCGTCGAGGATCACGAACTCCTCGGGTACCAGCCGACGACTGATGAAATAGAGGAAGCGCGACGCCTCCTCTATGTCGGCATGACGCGCGCGTGTGATCGGCTCGTGCTTACCCGCGTCGCGCGGCGCTTTGGGCGCGACGCAGGTGGCTCGACCTTCCTCGACGAGATGAAACTAGGGACGCGCGACCTGCGGGATCCGAATCTCCGCCCTGCTCTGCTTTGATAGGGCCGTGTCCGCGCCGATCTCCGGCGCGTACACGCGTCGCAGCGCCGCCAGATACTGGCCCTGCAGCCCCGCCAGCGTCGTGTGCTCCTCGCTCACCGCGGCGCGGAGCTCGGGCCGCGTGAGGAAATCGAACAGCACCGCCGCTTCGATTTGCGCATCGAGCAGGAACCCCTTGTGCCCGATGTCGGCGAAGGTGTCGTCGCGCATGCCGTAGGTGTGATTGGCAAACGCGGAGCTGCGCACCGTGATCCCCACGCCGGGAATCTCGCGACTCATCCACCCGGTTTCCTCATACCCGGCCGGCCGGCCCTTCTCTTCCTGGATGCCCGGCGCGCCGAGCTTCTTGGCGTACGCGAACCACAGCTCCTCGAGCGTCGAGACGGTGACGCCATCGCGATACTCGCCGTAGCGCGTGATCGCGACTTCGGTCTCGGTCATCTGCGCGGCGCCCTTGGCGGCGTCGTCCATCATGCGCGCGATGTGCTCGAGGTACACCTCGTCCGGAAAGCGAATGAAGTAGTCCACGACGGTGTGGTCGGGCACGACGTTCGGTGCGATCCCGCCCTCGGGGATGACGCCCTGGACGCGGTGGTCGGAGCGCCAGGTGGACCGCAGGTGGTCGACCGCCGAGTAGAACTGCACCGCCGCTTCGAGCGCGTTGCGGCCGTTCCACGCGGTGAGCTGATGCGCCGGGCGGCCGGTGAAGGTGTACTTCACGGCGTCGATGTTGAGACAGCAGACGCCGAAGCCGGGCCGATCGCGGCGCGTCTCAACCGTGGAATGACTGCGGACCAGGATGTCCGCGCCCTTGAAGCTGCCGGCCTGATACATGATGGCCTTGGCGGGCGGATCGACCTCTTCGGCGGGAGTGCCGTACACGATCACGCGCCCGGGCACGCGGGCCTGCGTCATGTATTCGCTCAGCGCGCGCGCCGCCGCGAACGCGACGGGACTCTGCGCGTTGTGCTGATCGCCGTGAAAGTCGCCCTGCGTCCCGCGCAGCGCGTCGTACTCGGCGATGAGACCGAGCGTCGGACCTCGCGCGCCCGCGGGCGACTCCCACCTGGCGACGAACGCGGTGGGCATGCCGGCGACGCCGGTATCCACGCGGAAGCCGTAACTCCGGAGCAGCGCCGTGAGCGTGTCGACCGCCCGGAACTCATGCCAGCCGACTTCGGGGTGATGCCCGATCCAGTCCGACAGTCCCTGCATCTCGCCGCTCCAGATGCTCGCGACCCGCGCCAGCACGCGCTCGCGCGCCGGATCGTTGCGGGTGACGAGCCGCTGCGCGCTTTCGGTCGGCTTGAGCCGGGCCTCGATCGAGTCGATCTGGCGGAGAATACCGGCCGCGGCTTCGCGTTCGATGTCGGTCGATTGCGTGACGAGTGCTAACGCGAGCAAGAGCGGGGTCATTGTACCATCCCGAAGCGTTTGTTGTGAGCGGTCATCTTGAGGAAGTAGCGCAGCCGCTGCTCGAAGACTTCGCGCCTGTGACGCGCGGCGTCAATCCACCCTACGCGAATCCGTTTATAGGACGGGGGGAACTTCTGGAAATTCTTCCAGGTGGTGGGGTCGGCTTTCAGGCGCTCGAGGATATCGGTGGGAAGTGTGGTCCGGCCCTTGCCCGTATGCTCGATGGCCGCCAGCCCCGCCTTGGTCATGCGGCCGGCCTTGACCAACCGCCGCACGCGCTCGCGATTCATGTCGGACAGCCGGCTGGTCTTTCTTCGCGGTGAGTAGCGCTGCGCGTACTTGTGCTCGTCAATCGGCTTCAGGATGCTGTCGATCCAGCCGTAGCAGAGCGCCTCGTCGACGGCGTCGTTGTAAGCGACGCGGGGCTTGCCGCTCGCCTTCTTATAGTAGATCAGCCAGATCTCTGGCGCCGACGTGTGGTTCTTCGCCAGCCAGCTGCGCCACTCTTTGCGATTCTTGGCGTACACCGTTTTGCCGACCTTCATTGTGTGACCTTGATCTTCAACGGAACCACAGTCGTTCCCCACTGCAACCGCAGCATCGCGGAATCAGCGTCCACGAGCGGGAAGTAGTACGTGAGCGTCTCGAAGTGCGGCCCGGTCTCGCTGGCCACCGTCACGCGCAGCGCATCCTGGGACTCGCCGGGATAGTTCGTGTGCCAGCCGCCGATACCCCTATTGAAGATCACGGTCCAGCGCTTGGGCGGTTCTTCCGGAATGGTCCACAGCGAGTAGCGTCCCGCTGCGAGCCTCTGGCCCTCGATCATCACGTCGTTACTGAGCGAGATGGTCGAGACCGAGTCCGCACCGGGATGCCACATGCGGTCCCAGTGTACGAGGGTGCCGAAGAGCTCGCGGCCCCGCGCGACGGGGCGATTGTACGAGATTACAATGTCGGTATGACCGACCCGTTGGGTAACGGAACCGTGTTGACTGCGCGGGACTTGTAGTAGGGACAACAGCAACCAGATCATACGCCCTCCCTCTGGAGAATCTATGGCTCAGACGGTTTTGGTCACGGGTGCCTCGTCCGGCATCGGTCAGGCGATCGCGCAGCTGCTCACCGTCCGCGGCTTCACCGTCTACGGCACGTCTCGGAAACCTACCGGCAAGCTCATCCCGCTCGACGTGCGTTCCGATGAGTCCGTGCGCGCCTGCGTGGATCGTGTCGGAAAGATCGACGTGCTCGTCAACAATGCCGGCTACTCCCTGATGGGATCGGCCGAGGAGACCAGTGTCGACGAGGCGAAAGCCCAGCTCGAGACCAATTTCTTCGGAGTGGTGCGGATGGTGAAGGCCGTACTGCCGGCCATGCGCGAGGCGCGCGCGGGCAAGATCATCACGATCGGCTCGCTCGCCGGGATCACCGCGATCCCCTTTGGCGCATTTTACACCGCCAGCAAGTTCGCGCTCGAGGGCTACACCGAGGCGCTGTGGCACGAGCTGCGGCCCTTCGGCATCCACGTCACGCTGATCGAGCCCGGCTTCATCGCGACGCCGATCGGCGAGAGCACGCAGATCGCGGCAGCGCCGCTCGCGGCGTACAACGGCGTTCGCCAGCGCGCCACCGCCGCACTCGACCAGCATGTCAAGGACGGCATCTCGCCCGACGCCGTCGCCAAGCGCGTGCTGCGCGTCATCCAGAGCCGCGCTCCATCTCTGCGCTACCCGGTCGGGACGGATGCCGCCTGGTTGCCGCGCCTGAAGAGTGTGTTGCCGTGGCCGCTATTTGCTGTCGGAGTGCGGCGTACTTTCGCCGTGTAGGTGCCGGACGGTTTCGATCGTGTCGGCGTCTTCGGGCTTCTTGTCTTCGCGATATCGAACGACGCGCGCAAACCGAAGCGCCAGGCCACCGGGATAGTGCGGGCTGTCTTGCAGGCCGTTGAACGCGATCTCTACGACGAGCTCCGGCCGCACGTACACCGTGATCCCTTCGCGGTGCGTTTCGATTTCCTGCAGTCGCTTCGTTTGCCAGGCGAGTAGCTCGTCGGTCATGCCCTTGAATGTCTTGCCGAGCATGACGAACCCACCATTGGGATCGCGCGCGCCCAGGTGCAGGTTCGAGAGTTTGCCGTGCCGGCGGCCGTGGCCCCACTCGGCGGCCAGCACGACGAGGTCGAGCGTGTTGGCCTTCTTGATTTTGAACCACGCCCCGCCGCGCCGGCCGGCGTCGTACTTCGACTCGAGGCCTTTCGCCATCAGGCCTTCCTGACCCGCGGCGATTGCGGCGTCGAAGAAGTCCTGCGCGGCTTGCGCGTCTCCGGTGATGATGCGCGGCGGACGGTGCTTTTCAGGCAGCAATTCGCTGCGCGCGGAGTACGGCTGATCCAACAGGGTCGTTCCGTCGAGGTACAGGATGTCGAAAAAGAACGGGACGGCGCCGCTGAGACCTTTCATCGTGTCCTGAAAGCGGACCGGTCGCTTGTCGGCCGTCAAAACGACGGCTTCACCATCCAGTATCACGGCGGACATATCCATAATTGTTGATATGTCGACGACGGTGGGGACCTCCGCGGTGATGTCATTCAGCGTGCGCGAGTAAACGCGCACCTTGTCCGCGTTTTTATGCACCTGAATCCGAATGCCATCGAGCTTGTACTCGAACGACGCCGGACCGAGCTCCGCAAGCGCCTCTTGCACATCCGTGGCCGTCTTCGCCAGCATCGGCTTGACGGGGCGAAAGAGCTCGACCGCGAAGCTCTTCAGATCACCCTTGGCGACGGCGCCGAGGTTGCCGGCCAGCATCATCGCACGCCGCACGTCGCTTGCGGGCAGCTCGCGCGCCTTGGCGAGCGCTTCGACCATGATTCCTTCGAGCGCGCCCTGGCGCAGCTCACCAGTCAGCAAGCGAACGAGAAAGTCTTGTTCTTCGGCGGTCGCTTGTGAGAACAGGTCACTCAGTAACCGCTGCTTGTTACCAGCAGAGCCCTTCCCACTCGTGTTCGCGAGGGCCTCAAGTGTCTTGTCGACGTCGAGAAGTTGCAGGCGTGCCGGCGTGCCGACGTGAGTCTTGGCCTTCTGCAGCGTCGCCCACCCCACACCGATCTTCGACTGGCGGATGGTGCCCGAGAGATACGCGATCGCAAGCTCGATCTCGTCAGGCGAGGCGTGTTTCAGGAGATCGGCGAGCAACTGGATCTTGCCGAGCCGGCCGGACGTCGCAGCGACGTGATTGGAGGTCGTGACGAGGGCGTTCAGGCGCACCCGCAAAACTAGTTTGTGCTCAAGGCCGCGCGAAAGTTCGCTTTTCGCCGTCCGCTCGACTAGCTTGCGCGATGCCTACCAGAGTTCACAATTAGCAGCAATCGCGCCGCGGCGCGGAGTCCCCTCGTTGTCGATCGCGGGCCGGCACGTTGTCCCGCCTGTCACCACTATCTCGAGTTCCGCACCGATCGGCTGGGCCGCATGGTGGAGTACTGCCCCTGCGGCCATCGCACGTTTGTGGAGCGGCGCAGCGGCAGTCGCGAAGTGCCCAAGGAGCCGACCGAGTGAGTAAAGAAGAGGCGTTGGAAATCGAGGGCACGGTGGCGGAGCTCCTCCGCAACTCCACGTTTCGCGTGACGCTGGTCAATGGACACTCCGTCCTGGCGACCATTGCGGGCAAGATGCGGAAGTTTCGGATCCGGGTGCTGGCGGGAGACAGAGTGACGCTCGCCTTGTCGCCCTACGATTTGACGAGAGGCAGGATCGTTTACCGTCACAAGTAGCACAATGCCAAAAACCAGCGCTGGACTTTTACTCTACCGCGATCACAACGGGGTGCTCGAGGTTTTCCTGGTGCATCCCGGTGGACCGTTCTGGGTCCACAAAGATGAAGGAGCCTGGTCGATCCCGAAGGGCGAGTTCACGTCCGGCGAGGATCCGCTGGACGCCGCGCGTCGTGAGTTCACCGAAGAGACAAGCCTGACCGCCACGGGAGATTTCGTACCGCTGAAGCCCCTCAAGCAGCCCAGCGGCAAGATCGTGCATGCGTGGGCCGTGAAGGGCGATGCCGATCCGGCCCGCGTTCGCAGCAACAGCTTCGTGTTCAAGGGTCGCGAGTATCCCGAGGTCGATCGCGCGGCGTGGTTCGGTCTCGCGGAGGCTCGAACGAAGATTCTGCCGGGCCAGCTGGGATTTCTCGCCGAGCTGGAGCGGCTAGGCGCCTAACTCCATCAGCGCGCCCTCGTGCTCGAGCAGCCA
>Ga0209438_1000143_pt1 | contig 19318 bp, 16 predicted proteins | sample GraSoi_2013_20cm_FD_185825 | JGI IMG/M metagenome (GOLD analysis project Ga0209438, IMG submission 185825) | Grasslands soil microbial communities from the Angelo Coastal Reserve, California, USA - Sample 9_17_2013_20cm (SPAdes) (version 2) | ecosystem: Environmental > Terrestrial > Soil >...
AGGCGAGCTTGCCGGTGTCGATGTTCAGCGCGACCGCTGAATTGGTGTAGAGGTTGTCGCCGGGACGCGCCTGCGGATCGTATTGCGGGATGGGATTGCCCGTGCCCCAGATCGTGAGCCTGGTCGCCGGGTCGTAGGTTCCGGTTTGCCAGAGCCCGGCACCGCCGGTCTTCCAGGCGTTGTTCTTGTCCTTCCAGGTCTCGCTCCCGGGATCGCCCGGCTTCGGGATGGCGTACCAGCGCCACAGCTCTTTGCCCGTGCGCGCCTCGAGTGCGGCAATCCAGCCGCGCGTCTTGCCGTCGCCGGCGCCGTTGGCGATGATCACCTTGCCGTCAACGGTGATCGGGGCCGCGAAGAACCGCTCGCGGCTCCCGAATTCGTCGGTGACCGCGACCATCTTCTCCCACTTGATCTCCCCGGTGTCGCGGTTGACCGCGATCACCCGGCCGTCGGGAATGTTGGCGATGACGAGATCCTCCCAGAGCGCGATGCCGCGCGTCCGCGGCGGATTGCCCTGGTGCTTCACGCCCGGATCGGCGACCCAGGCGAAGGAGCCCTTGTTCCCGTCGCGGGCGTCGATCTTGTAGAGCGTGCCCCACCCGTCGGTCGCGTACATGAACCCGTTGTCGATGAGCGGGTTGACCTCGTTCTCGGGGCCGTTCTGCCCGACGTCCTGCATGCCGCCGAGCGCGAGCGCCCAGACCATGCGCAGGTTCTTCACGTTCTCCCGGTTGATCTGCGTCAGCTTCGAGTAGCGCGTCGCGCCGTAGTCGCCGTTCATCATGAGCCAGTTCTGCGGCTCGTTCTGAGCGTTGACCAGCCTGTCCGCATTGACGGTCATCCTGTACTGGGCGACGACGGAGATACTCGCGAGGAGTACGGCGCCGATCACGGCCGACGGGAGCGTCGAGAATTTCGGCATGAATGTTCTCCGAATGAAGCGTCTGTTTCCGGCCCGGGTGCGCGCGGGGCTCGCCGGGGGAATTATTGTCCGGTCCGCCCGATTGTCAACGGTTTGATGTATCCTTCGCGACGCATCGACGTAGCGACGGCGGACCTGAGGGTCCGCCTCTACGACCGCAGACCGACGACGAACGTAGAGGCCGACCTTCAGGTCGGCCCATGCGCGGCTAGCGTGAATTTTAGAGGAGAAGACGATGGAACCGAGAAAACCGAAGCTGCCGGCGGAAGCCGTGCAGCTCTATAACGAGTTCATTCACGGCCACATCAGCCGCCGCGAGTTCTTCGACGGCGCCAGGAAGTTCGCCGTGGGCGGGCTGGCGGCCGGCACCATCATCGACGCGCTGATGCCCGACTACGCGGCGGCGCAGCAGGTCTCGAAGACCGACGAGCGGCTCAAGACCAGCTACGAAACCGTGCAGTCGCCGATGGGCAACGGCACGATCAAGGGCTACCTCGCGCGCCCCGTCAGCGTCGGCAACATGAAGCTGCCGGGCGTGCTCATCGTGCACGAGAACCGCGGCCTCAACCCGCACATGGAAGACGTCGCACGCCGCTTCGCGCTGATGAACTTCATGGCGTTCGCGCCCGACGCCCTCACCTCGGTTGGTGGGTACCCAGGCGACGACGTGAAGGGCGGCGAGCTGTTCGGCAAGGTCGATCGCAACAAGATGACCGAAGACTTCGTCGCGGCGGCGTACTGGCTGAAGAACCGGCCCGACTCCACCGGCAAGATCGGCGCGACCGGCTTCTGCTTCGGCGGCGGCATCGCGAACACCCTCGCCGTGCGCATGGGCGCGGATATCGCTGCCGTGGCGCCGTTCTACGGCGGGCCGCCGATGGCGGCTGATGTCGCGAAGATCAAGGCCGCGGTGCTCGTGCATCACGGCGCGCTCGACACGCGGCTTGCGATGAGCTGGCCGGACTACGACAAGCAGCTGACGGCGGCGGGCGTGCCGCACGAAGGGCACATCTACGAGGGCGCCGTCCACGGCTTCAACAACGACGCGACGCCCGAGCGCTACAACAAGGCAGCGGCCGACTTCGCCTGGAACCGGACGATCGAGTGGTTCAACAAGTACGTCCGGACGGCGTCGAGTTAAATCCCAGATCCCAGATCCCGAATCCCAAATCCCATCTCGAGCCGAATCCCAATTGGGATTTGGGTTTTGGGATTTGGGGTTTGGGATTTCCTTTCTCCCGCCTCAGCTGCTCACCCCAGACGTAAAGAGATCCAACCTGTCCGTGACTCGTTTCTTGCTTCCGCCCCGCGGATTTTTCACGAGCGGTGGAGGCAGTCATGGCAACGCTGACGAATCGTCTCGCCACCCGGGCGCTGGTAGCTCTCGTTCCCGGGCTCGCAATCGCCTGGCTGGCGATCGTGCGCGCAGCGGAACCGGCGTGGACAACCGCGGCGCCGATGGGTCAGCCGCGCGCGGTCATGACGGCGACGCCGCTCCTCGATGGACGTGTCCTGGTTGCCGGCGGCGTTGACGCGGCCGCCACCGCCGCGCTGAACTCCGCGGAGATCTTCGATCCCGCATCGAACAGCTGGTCTGCAGCGGCGACGATGTCGGAGGCGCGCTACTACCACGTCGCGGCGCCGCTCCAGGATGGCCGTGTGCTCGTCGCGGGCGGCCTCGGCGGCGCGAATGGCCCGTCGAACACCGCGGAGATCTACGACCCCGCGGCGATGGCATGGTCACCCGCGGCGGCGATGAACCGGACTCGCGCCTCCGCATCCGCGGTGACGCTGCGCGACGGCCGCATCCTCGTCATCGGCGGCTTCGACCAGAACGCCGTCGAAGTGGTCATGGATGCCGAGCTGTACGATCCGGCCGCAAACAGCTGGACGCTGACGGGCCCGACAACCGGCCCCAGGTTCTTCGCGACGTCGCAGTTGTTGCCCGATGGCTAGCGGAATCCGTGATCCCGCGCGAAGACGCTGCTGACCATCTTTGCCGTCCAGCACAGCGTCATGGCGCGGCGCTGGTTCAAGGAGTGGTGGACACAGATCGTGCCGTGGACGATCGAGCGCTCGACCTTCGTCCTCTTCGCCAGCCTCGCGCTGATCCTGCTCTTCTGGCAGTGGCGGCCGCTCGGCATCGAGGTCTGGATGGTCGACAATCCGTTCATCCGCGCGGTGCTCTGGGCGCTGTTCGCGGCCGGCTGGGGCACGGTCCTCGTGGTCACCTTCCTCATCAACCACTTCGACCTGTTCGGCCTTCGCCAGGTGTGGCTGCCGCTGATTGGACGGCCGTACACGCGCATCGAGTTCCGGACGCCGATGCCGTACCGCTACGTCCGCCACCCGCTGTACTTCGGATTCCTGCTGGCGTTCTGGATGACACCGACGATGACGCTCGCGCACCTCGTCTTCGCGGTCACGACGACCGCGTACATCGTCCTCGCGATTCAGTTCGAGGAGCGCGACCTTATTTCGGAATACGGCTCGGCGTATCAGGAGTACCGGACGCGCGTGCCGATGCTGCTGCCCGGGACAGGAGGTACGCGGTCGCGAGCACCGCGATCAGAGCCATCAGCCATCGGATAGCGGTCGCCGCATCCGCTGCCGTGACGGTGGGCCACGGGAACTGGCGGAGCACCCCGTACCGATCCACCGTCCAGTGCCAGGCGGTGTGCGCCACGAACGCGGAGAGGATGATCGTCCCCATTCTCTCCGCGACGACGAAGCGGAAGAGCACGTCGAGCGCGGGGACGATCAGCACGAGCACGAGCAACTGGCCGAGCTCGACGCCGACGTTGAAGGAGAGCAGCGACGTCAGCAGGTACGAGCCGGCGAACTGCACCGTGTGCTGCAGGCCGAACGAGAAGCCGAAGCCGTGCACCAGGCCGAACAGGAACGTGATGAGCCACCGGCGCCGCGGCGTGACGACGACGATGTTCTCGAGCGCCATGTAGACGATGGAGGTCGCGATCAGCGTCTCGATGAGCGGCGGAAACCACTGCGCGCCGGGCGCGTAGCTGTAGGCGGCGGCAATCAGCGTGATCGAATGCGCCACGGTGAACGCCGTCACGATCGGGACGAGCGTCCAGATGCGCCGGAACGGAATCACCAGGCAGAACAGGAAGAGCAGGTGATCGGTGCCGTCGAGGATGTGGAAGAACCCGAGCATGACGAACCGCAGCGCCGCCTGGTGCCAGCGCGGGTCGAGCGGCACGAGGCCGGCGTCGCCTTCGAGCTCGTACGCCCGCACGACGCCGCCCGGCGGCAGGAAGCGCAGCGCGGTCACGACGGTGATGCCCAGCCGGTCGAACGCCATGTGAACGGCGAAGTGCGATCGATCCGAGTGGATGGGGTACTCGAAGAGCACGTCGAGTATCCCCTGTTCCCAGAAGAGCGTCGTGGCGCTGGTCAGCGCGGGACCGGTCACGTGCGCGAGCGCGTGCTCGTAGGTGTCGAACGATCGGTCCGACTCGAGCGAGACGCGCGTGGACAGGATGCGCGGATCGCCGACCAGCCTGTCCTCTTCGTAGAGCTCGATCTTCCGCGCGAGCCAGATCATCGACGCGTCGCGAAGCGATTGATCGATCCGATCGAGATCCATGAAGTCGCGGTCCTGCCGCGGGAACTCGATGTCCATGATCGCTTTCATCGGAACGCGGACGAGCAGCCTGAAGGTGCGTCCGTCGGGCTTGGCGAACGCCTGAACGGTGACGTCGCGCGGGATGTCGTGTGCCGACACCCGCGCAACGCCGGTCGAGAGGGCAATGAGGAAGAGGGCGGCGACCCGCGCCGCCCGGGACACGTGCACGGCCCTACTTGGTCGCGTTCGACCCGGGCCAGACCACGCCCTGGTGCGGTTTCGTCACCGGCCCGAGCCCCTTGTACAGGAAGCGCTGCAGGCGCTTTCCTTCCCACGTCTCGGTCGTATAGAGGTTGCCCTTCGAATCGATCGCGATGCTGTGCACGCCGTAGAACTGGCCGGGCTGCCTGCCTCCGTCGCCGAAGCTGGTCAGCTCCTGCAGCGTCTGCCGATCGACGATGCGGACGATGTCGTTCATGCCGTCGGCCATGAAGACGTACTTCTGCTGCGGGTCTTTCGAGAACGCGATGTCCCACACCGCGCCGGAGCCCTTCGTGTTCTTCGCAAAGAACCCTTCCTTCACGAACTTGCCCTCGGGCGTGAACACCTGCAGGCGATCGCCGACGCGGTCGCAGACATAGATGAACCGATCGACGGACATGTCCGCGCAGTGCACCGGGTTGTAGAACTGCTGCGCGGGCTTGGCTGCGGGGTTGTACGGCGGCAGCGGCGTGTCATCCGGCTTGTTGCCGTACGCGCCCCAGTACCGTTTCATCTTGCCGGTGTCCGCATCGAGGACCGCGACCCGTTTGTTCAGATAGCCGTCGGCCACGTACGCCTCGTTCTCCTTCGGGTCCACGATGACCTTCGCGACGCGCCCGAAATTCATCGGGTCGTTGCTGCCGCCGACAAATCCCGCGACCTGTCCTTCCTGGTTGCCCGCGGAGGAGCCCGCCTTGCGGCGCGCGCCCTTCTTGCCGATCTGCAGGAGGAACTTGCCGTCCTTCGTGAACTTCAGGATGTGGGAATCGGGGCCGCCGTTGCCGCCAATCCAGACGTTCCCCTTGTGGTCGATGAAGATGCCGTGGTTGCCGTCGGGCCATTCATAGCCCTGGCCGGGACCACCCCAGTGCCGGAGCAGGTTGCCGGCCTGATCGAATTCCAGGACCGGCGGCGCGCCTGCGCAGCACAACTCGGCGGTCTTCTTCTCGATGCCCTTTTCCTGGTCGGCGAGCGTCGAGGAGCTGCGATGCACGATCCAGACGTGATCGTCGGGATCGACGAAGACGCCGATCGTCTGTCCGAGCACCCAGTGATTCGGCATCGGCTTCGGCCAGAGCGGATCGACTTCGAACCGTGGCGCCTGAACGGCCGCCTTGCTCTGTGCGTCGGCGGTCCGGTCCAGCACCGACTGCGCGACGCCGAGCACTACCAGGAGCCCGAGCACACTCGCACCGACAATCACCGCGCGGTTCCGCGCCAGCTTCGTCATGTTGAGCCTCGCTTCTGTTTTTTCCTTGTCTACCGCGTGCCGCGCGTCGGCCAGACGACGCCCTGGTTCTCCTTCGTCACGCTGGCCATCCCCTTGTAGAGGAATCGCTGCAGCCGCTTCCCTTCGTAGGTCTCCGTCGTGTAGAGGTTCCCCTTCGAATCGATCGCGATGCTGTGCACGCCGTAGAACTGTCCCGGCTGCCGTCCGCCGTCGCCGAACGATGTCAGCTCCTGCAACGTCTGTCGATCGACGATCTTCACCTTCTCGTTCACGCCGTCGGCCATGAAGATGTACTTCTGCTGCGCGTCCTTCGAGAAGGCGATGTCCCACACCGAGCCGGCGTTGAGCGTGTTCTTCTCGTACCACTGCTCCTTGACGAACTTGCCCTCGGGCGTGAAGACCTGCAGGCGGTCGCCGACGCGGTCGCAGACGTAGATGAAGCGATCGACGGACATGTCCGCGCAGTGGACGGGGTTGTAGAACTGCTGCGCGGGCGGCGCGGCGGGGTTGTACGGAGGCAGCGGGGTGTCGTCGGGCTTGTTGCCGTAGGCGCCCCAGTAGCGCTTCATCTTGCCGGTGTCGGCGTCGAGCACGGCGACGCGCTTGTTCAGGTAGCCGTCGGCGATGTACGCCTCATTGGCTTTCGCATCGACGAAGATCTTCGCGACGCGGCCGAAGCTCTCCTGATCGTTGCTGCCGCCGACAAAGCCGGCGACCTGTCCCTCCTGGTTGCCCGCGGAGGAGCCCGCCTTGCGGCGCGCGCCTTTCTTGCCGACCTGCAACAGGAACTTGCCGTCCTTGGTGAACTTCAGGATCTGCGAGTCGGGCCCGCCGTTGCCGCCAATCCAGACGTTGCCCTTGTGGTCGATGAAGATGCCGTGGTTGGAGTCGGGCCATTCGTAGCCCTGGCCGGGTCCGCCCCAATGACGCAGCAGGTTGCCATCCTGGTCGAACTCGAGCACCGGCGGCGCGCCGGCGCAGCATTCGCCCTGCTTGGTCTCGAGTGTCTTCTCATTGTTGCCGAGCGTGGCGGAGCTGCGGTGGATGATCCAGACGTGATCGTCGGTGTCGACCCAGACACCGATGGTCGATCCAAGGATCCAGTGGTTCGGCAGCGGCTTGGGCCACAGCGGATCGACTTCGAATCGCGGCGCCTGGACGGCGCCTTTGCTTTGTGCCGCCGCGGAGCGGTCGAGCACGGCCTGCGAGATGCCGAGCGCGACGAGAAGGGCAACGACGCTCGCACCAAGGACCAGAGTCCGGTTCCCTGCCAGCTTCATCATTTGTCCGCCCTCCCCTTTCAGGCGGACCTGAAGGTCCGCCTCTACGATCGAACGTAGGGGGCCGACCTTCCTTGCCCGCCGAAGCTCGGAGAGCGAAGGCGGGAGGCCGGCCTGATGTGAGGGCGGAAGATTGTCACGAGCGGCGCCGGGACGCAAGCAGATCTCGCGTCCCGGCGCACGGATTTGGCGGGGTTTATTCGCAGGATTCGGCGAGGCGCTTGATCGAGGAGCCCTGGAGCTCCCGGTCCGCGAGCATGCCCGTCACGCTGACGCGCTCGCCCACGTGGCCGGCCAGGTTCATCCGATGCCGGGCGTCAACCAGCTCGATGGTCTTCGAGCTCTTCTTCAGGAACCCGGACTTCCAGCTGCGCCCCTTCGGCGCGTCGTCGCCGGTCGTGTTCTTCAGCCGGAACGACTCGTTGTCCTGCTCGAGGCAGCCCTCGAGCGTGACGCGTTCCGCGGCCGGCTCGGCCTTGGCCGCCTCGCCCGCCTGCGGGCGCGCTGCAGGCGCTGTGGTCGCTCTCGGTGCCTTCGCGGGCACCGCGTCGTTCGACGCCGCCGCCACCATGTTGGCCGACGCGGCCGACGCAGCGCTTGTCGGCTCCGACGAACGCGCCGCGATCAGGATGGCGGTTCCCACGATGCACACCACGATGAGACCGATCGCCGCCGTACGGTTGCCGGTAAAGCGCATTGATTTCTTCGAGGCCATGAAGCCCTCCTTGGACCGCCGGTCAGAGCGCAAACGGGGTGCCGGGGGCGCGTGCCCGAGAGGAGTCTTCGTAACTGGCGGCAAATGCGTGATTTCGAAAGGGTGCGTTCGACCGCGGCGCGAAAGCGTGAAGGGGCGGACCCGCAAATTTCGTGATCCACCCCCCAGTTCTCGTCCGTCGCCGGTTGGTTACAGGCGCGCCGTGGTGGCCGTCGTCTTCGATTGGAGCGCCGCCTTGACGCGCTGTGGCGTGAAGGGCCCTTCACGCAACCGCACGCCGACCGCGTCGAAGATGGCGTTGCCGATCGCGGCAAAGAGCGGCACGATGCCCGGCTCACCCGAACCGGACGCAGGACGCTCGGGGCGGTTGATCAACACGATGTCGACGTCGGGCACCCTGGCAAACGTGATGACCGGATACGTGCGCCAGTCCACCGTCTTGATGCCGGTCGCGTCCCACTTCGTTTCCTCGATCAACGCGCGGCTGACGCCCTGCATCACGTTGGCTTCGATCTGAAATTTCAATCCGTCGGGATTGATGATCAACCCGCAGTCGTGCCCCATCGTCATCTTCTTCACGGAGACGGCGCCGGTGGCGCGCTCGACCTCGACCTCCGCGATCGCGCAGACCAGCGTCGGGCCGCGCGAGATGAGCGCGATGCCGCGGCCCGCCGCTTTCGCGGAACCGGCCTCCGGCGAGGGTGACGCGCGTGCTCTCCACGCGGCCTGCTTCGCCGTCGCCTGCAGCAGCTCGGTCGCGCGCGGGTCGTTCGCCAGGTGGCGAAGCCGGAACTGGAGCGCGTCTACCCCGTACGCCGCGGCCACCTCGTCGACCATGCTTTCGCTCGCGAACCACCCGGCCGGCTCGCCGGGCGAACGAAGCGGGTTGGTGCGCAGCGGGGTCGGGTCGTCCTGCGGCCACGGGACGTACGCCGCGGTGACCTTCTGATTCGGGATGTCGTACAACTGCGCGACCGCGCCCGCGCCGACCGGGTTCGCGGGGTACGGCGCCGTATTCTTCTGACCGATCTGCCGCTCGCCCAGCTGCGGGGTTCCCTGGGCTTCGGTCCACGGGAACGTGCGCCCCGCGTACTCCCACGCCATCATCTTTCCCTGCGCGTCCGCGCCGACGCGTACCTTCATCAACTGCTGCGGGCCCTTTGGCTCCCAGATGTGTTCGTCCGCGCGGCTCCACTGCACGCGGACCGGCTTGCCGACGGCGCGCGACAGCAGCACCGCATCCTCCGCGGCATCGTCCGACGTGAGGCGTCCGTAACAGCCGGCGTGCTCGACCCAGTTCACGATCACGCTGCGCTTCGGCAGGCCGAGCATGTCGGACACGCGATCGCGCGTGGTGAACGGACCCTGCGCGCCGGTCCAGATGGTCACGGTGCCGCCACCGGCGCCGTCGGCCTGCACGTCGGCGACCGCGCACGACGGCAGCATCATCGCGTGGTTCTGGAACGGCCAGTGATAGGACGCTTCGAAGGTGCGGGCCGCCTGGGCGAACGCCGCGTCGGTGTTCCCTTTCGGCATCGGCCCGTTGTCGGCGAAGCTCTTCGTGGTGGTCAGGTACGCGTCCACGGCTTCGCGCGTCGCGGGCAGCGGCGCCGGCGTCGACCACGTCACCTTCAGGTTCTTCGCCGCCTGGATCGCGGCCCATTCCGTCTGCGCGACGACGCCGACGAAGGTGCCTTCCTGCACGACCTTGACGATCCCCTTGATGCCGGCGATCGAGCTCTCGTCCACGCGCAGCGGCTTCGAGATCGTCGTCGCGGGCCTGATCACGCGCCCGTGCAGCATGCCGGGCAGCTTCACGTCCGTGATGTAGGTGAAGGTCGCGGTCAGCTTGGCGGGAAGCTCGACGCGCTTCACGGAGGTGCCGACGACCTTGTACTCGGTGTATTTCTTCGGCGTGATCGCCGGCGCGACCTGCAGGCCGCCCTGCTGCCCGGTCACCGGGATCGTGATGTTGAACCTGCGTCCGCCGATCAACGCGCCGTACGACACGCTCTTCGACAGATTCGCCGTGTCGCTGACGACCCCGTCGGTCACCGACAACCGTTCGACGGGCACATCGAGGCGCGTGGACGCCATCTTCAGCAGTTCGACGCGCGCCGCGGCCGTCGCCTGCCGCAGGTGCGGTCCGGCCGCCTGGAGGGTGTTGCTGCCCGCCGTGCGCCCCTGGTCCACCGTCTTCGCGGTGTCGCCCATCTGCATGTGCACGCGCGCGAACGGCACGTCGAGCTCGTCGGCCGCGATCTGCGCGAGCGCGGTCTCGATGCCGGTGCCGAGATCGACCTTGCCGGTCGAGACGATCACGGTGCCGTCCTCACGGACCGCCACCCACGAATCGAGCTGACGCGGATCGAGATAGTCGGGGTTGCCGTACGGGTCGATGTGCGCGGTCGCCTGGCCGAACGCCTTCGACAACGGCGAGAGCATGCCGAAGCTGACGACGAGTGCGCCGCCCTTGAGGAGCTCGCGCCGCGTGAATGCCATTGGCTCCCCCTTCGCGCTACGCGCGCGCCTGAAGCGTGCGCGCCGCCCGCTTGATCGCGCGGATGACCCGCAGGTGGCTGCCGCAGCGGCAGAGCACGGGGTCGAGGGCGCGCTTGATGTCGGCGTCGCTCGGATTCGAGTTCTTGTCGAGCAGCACCTTCGCGGTCATCAGGATGCCGTTCATGCAGTAGCCGCACTGCGCGGCCTGCTCCTCGATGAACGCGGCCTGCAGCGGATGCGGCTTCTCGACCGTCCCGAGGCCGTCCAGCGTCAGGACGTTCCTGCTGCCGACGCTCGCGACCGGCATCGTGCACGATCGGACGGCGTTGCCGTCGACAACCACCGTGCAGGCGCCGCACTGGGCGAGGCCGCAGCCGAACCGCGGACCGTGCTGGTCGAGGTCGTTGCGGAGGACATAGAGCAGGGGCGTGGTCGGATCGGTGTCCACGACGCGGGTCATTCCGTTGACTCTCAATGAGATCTGCGCCATGAAAACGTCCTTCGGTATCTGCCGGGTCCGCGATCGCAGGGCTTCCGGAGCTCCGCGGGACCCGGCCCACGTACGGCCCGGGACCCCGGCCCACGTACGGCGGATGGTATACCAGAGCGGAACATCTGAGCGCTTGCAAACGTCGAAATTAGCCGTATAGAATCCTGTCCTCACGCCCGGGGCGGCTACCGTTGTACTTGGAGGCTGAAAATGCGGTCTAGATTAGGTCTTGCGGCGATTGTTTCGGTCCTGTTCGCATTGCCGGCCGGAGCACACCACTCCCACGGCAACTATGTCGATTCCTTCACCGACATCACGGGCGTGGTCAAGGAAGTGCACCTCCTGCTGCCGCACTCGTGGGTCTACCTCGAGGTGAAGGATCCGAAGGGCGGCGAGGCGCAGATCTGGGCGCTCGAAGCGACGGGCCGCAATGGCCTCGAGCGGATCGGCGTGTCGAAGGAATACCTCGCTGTTGGTGACACCATCAAGGCGCGCTGCCACGTGCTGCGCGACGGTTCCAACGGGTGCCTCCTCGGCTTCCTGAAGGCGAAGGACGGCACGATCAAGGATTGGGACGGCAACAACGCGGCGCTGCCGAAAGACTTCTAGGAACCAGATCCGCCCCGATAAGCGACATCCGGCCGGGCGAACTCGCCCGGCCTTTTTCTTTTACTCCCATGGCACAACCTCGCGAACGCGGACCCTATTCAGCAATCGCCGACCGCCCGCCGCTGCCGCCGCTGCCCGGCGGCAACCGCATCATCTTCTGGACCATCGTCAACGTGGAGGTGTGGGACATCACGCGGCCGATGCCGCGCATGCTCCTGATGCCGCCGCAGGGACAGGTCAGGTTCCCCGACGTCGGCAACTGGGCGTGGCACGAGTACGGGAACCGCGTCGGCTTCTGGCGGTTCCACGAGCTGTTCGAGCGCCTCGGCATCAAGCCGTCGCTGTCGATCAACGGCCGCGTCTGCATCGACTATCCGCGCATCGCCGAGGCGACGGCGAAAGCGGGATGGGAGATGGTCGGCCACAGCTACGACCAGCAGCCGATTCACGTCGAGCACGAGCCCGAGGAGATGATCCAGAAGACGCTGGACATCCTCCAGAAGCACACCGGCCAGCGGCCGATCGGCTGGCTCAGCCCCGGCTTCGGCCAGACGTTCCAATCGTCCGATTACCTGGCGGCCGCGGGCATCAAGTACACGTGCGAATACCCGTACGACGACGAGCCGACGCGCCTGTCGACCAAGGCCGGCCCGCTCGTCACGCTGCCGTACCCGATCGAGTGCCAGGACGTGACGACGCTCGCGGTGCAGACGCAGGAGGCCCCGTACTTCGCCCGGAAGTGCATCGACGCCTTCGATCAGCTGTACAAGGAAAGCGAGAAGCGGCCGAAGGTCTTCTCGATCGCGATCCATCCGTACGCGGCCGGCCAGCCGCACGCGTTCAAGTACCTCGAGCAGATCTACGACCACGTCCTCAAGCAGAAGGGCGTGCTCGTCTGGAACGGGCGCGAGATGTACGAGCAGTGGTACGCGAAGAATCCCGAGAAGTTCGCCGGCCCGATGAAATAGGCGGACCTGAAGGTCCGCCTCTACGATCCTTTGGTCACGAAGGCTCCGCTGCCACGACGGTTGCGATTTCATATTGGCGTAGAGGCGGACCTTCAGGTCCGCCTGGCATCATGACATTCCGCGTAGGCATCACGCGCGACACGCTTGGCGCCGACGGCACGTCCATCTTCGATCCACGCGCGCTGCAGATCTTCGACGAGGCGCAGCTGCCGTGGGAGTTCATTCCGGACAACGTCAAGGAGCTGACCGCGGCGCACGGCGCGCAGTACGACGCGCTGTGCGTGCTCAATCCGAAGGTGCCCGCCGCCGTGGTATCCGCCCCCGACAGCCGGGTCCGGATCGTCGCGCGGATGGGCGTCGGCTACGACAGCGTCGACGTCAAGGCGTGCACCGAGCACGGCGTCATTCTCACCAACACCCCTGACGGCGTGCGCCGGCCGGTCGCGACGAGCATCCTCGCCCTCATCCTCGCGCTGTCGCACAAGCTCGCCACGAAAGACGCGCTGACGCGCACGGGGCGCTGGAGCGAGACGACCAACCACATGGGCGTCGGGCTCACCGGCAGGACGGTCGGATCGATCGGCGTCGGCAACATCGGCAGCGAGCTGTTCCGCCTGCTCGCGCCGCTCGAGATGGTGCACCTCGCGTACGACCCGTACGCGAAGGCGGAGGACGCGGCACGGCTGCGCGTGCGGCTCACGGACAAGGAGACGGTCTTCCGCGAGGCGGATTTCGTCTGCGTGAACACGCCGCTGACGCCCGAGACGCGCGGGTTCATCGGCGCGCGCGAGTTCGCGCTGATGAAGCCGACGGCCTACTTCATCAACACCGCGCGCGGCCCCATCGTCGACGAGCAGGCGCTGTACGCGGCGCTCGCGGAACGGCGCCTGGCGGGCGCCGCGCTCGACGTTTTCGAGGTCGAGCCCATCGGCCGGGACAACCCGCTCCTCGCGCTCGACAACGTCATCGTCACGCCGCACTCGATCTGCTGGACGGACGAGTTCTTCCGGAACAACGCCGAGAGCGCCTTCCGCTCGGTCGTCGCGGTCGCGACCGGAAAAACCCCGACATTCGTGGTCAATCGCGATGTGCTGCAGCACACGGCCGTGCGGGCGCGGTTGCTTGACCGACACGGGGAGCGCCCATAAAATGGGCCGACTTTCAGCCTAAATTCACGCCCGTTAACACTTTGGGGGTCCGACAACCATGGCGGTGACTGTAACTGCGACGCACACACAACCCGTCCGCACGAAAACACCGCTGACGACCAACCAGAAGAAGGGGTTCATCGCGGCCTACGCGGGCTGGACGCTCGACGGCATGGACGCGTTCATCTACGGGCTCGTGCTGGTCCCGGCGCTGCGGGAGCTGCTGCCGTTATCGGGCATCCAGGCGACGCAGGTGAACGTCGGCATCTGGGGCAGCGTCCTGTTCGCGATGTTCCTCGGCGGATGGGGTCTTTCGATGTTCTGGGGGATCATCGGCGACCGCATCGGCCGTGTGCGCGCGCTGGCGCTGACGATCGTCGCCTACTCGGTGTTCACGCTGATGTGCGGCCTGGTCACCAGCGTCTACCAGCTGGCGATCCTGCGCATCCTCTGCGGCTTCGGCCTCGGCGGCGAGCAGCCGGTCGGGTCCACCTTCGTCGCCGAGTCGCTGCCCGAGGATCGCCGCGTGAAGTTTGCAGGCTACCTCCACACCGGCTACTACGTCGGCTTCCTGCTCGCATCGATCGCCAACTACACCATCGGGGCCAATTTCGGCTGGCGCTGGATGTTCGCCGTCGGCGGCCTGCCGGCGCTCTTCGTCGGCTGGATCATGTCGAACGTCAAGGAGTCGCACAGGTTCGAGGAGATGAAGAAGACGAAGAACCCGTCGATCATCGAGGCGTTCGGCGGATTGTTCACGTCGAAGTACAAGAACCGGACCATCGTGATGTCGCTCGTCTACCTGGTGTCGATCATCGGGCAATGGGCGGGGTCCATCTACGTGCCGACCGCGCTCACCCAGATCGCGCTGCGGCAAGGAGCCGTCGCCGCCGATGCGGCGCGCATCGCATCGTGGGGAGGGGCGGTGCTGGCGATCGCCACCGTGGTCGGCTGCCTCTGTGCGCCGATTCTCGCCGAGCGGTTCGGCCGCCGCGTGGCGATGGCCCTCTTCATGTCGCTCCTGACCGTCAGCACCGCGGTCTCCTTCGGCTGGGCGTTCTTCATCATGGGGGCCAACGCGCTGCCGATCTTCTTTGTCATGACGTTCTTCCTTGGCCTGGCCGGCGCGAACTTCGCGATGTACACGCTGTGGCTGCCGGAGCTGTTCGAAACGAGCAGCCGCGGCAGCGGCATGGGCTTCATCAGCTCGATCGGCCGCTTCGCCGGCGTCGGCATGGTGTTCCTGATCGCCGCGGGCGTGAACCACTTCGGGAACATCGGCACGCCAATCGCGCTGACGTCGTTCGTCCTCTTTGCCGGGTTGTTCCTGCTGCCCTTCACCGTGGAGACGAAGGGACAGCCGCTGCCGCGCTAGACAGACACCAGACAGACCTGCCGGGTCCAAAAGGGACCCGGCCTCCATCGCTTATCCGAAAGGGCCCCGCGCCACACTTCATATGAAGAACAACACACTCATCATTTCACTCGCCGTCGCGGCATTCACCATCGGACTCGCGGCGCAGGGCGGCCGGCAAGGCGGTCCCGCGCCGAACGAAACGCTCAGCCAGACGTTCCGCGAGAGTCACGGGCGCGACGTGGCCTATCAATTGAGCCTGCCCGGCTTCAAGATCTTCGACAACCTCTATCACGTCGGGGTCGGCACGGTCTCCACGTGGCTGATTCCGACGACCGCCGGGCTCATCATGATCGACAGCTCGCAGGAGCCCTACGTCGATCATGTCCTCGACAACATCCGAAACCTCGGCTTCGACCCGAAGGACGTCAAGTACGTCCTGATCGTCCACGGGCACCTCGATCATTTCGGTGGCGCCGCGCGGATCAAGGAGCTCTCCGGCGCGCGCGTCGGGATGACCGAGGCCGACTGGAAGATGGTGGACGACTACATCGCGCAGCAGCGCGCGAACCCCCCGGCGCTGTCGCCGGTGCAGCGCGCGCCGATCCGCGACGCGAAAGACCTGGTCCTGAAGGACGGCGACGTCGTCACGCTCGGGAAGACCTCGCTGAAGGTGTTCGTGACGCCCGGGCACACGCCGGGAAGCGCCTCGTTCGAGTTCACTGTGTACGACAACGGCAGCCCGCACAAGGCGTTCATGTTCGGCGGGCCCGAGCCGCGCGACGGCGTCGAAGGCGGGAAGAAGTTCCAGGCGAGCGTGAACCGCATCACGCAAATGGAGCCCGACGTGGAGGTCGGCCTGCTGATCCACAGCTGGCTCGCGATGTCCACGTATCCCAACGGCGCCACGTTCGAGCGGATGGTCAGGCTCCAGTCGCGCAAGCCGGGCGAGCCGAACCCGTTCGTCGATCCGGCGTCGTGGCAGCAGTGGCTGGTCCGCCTGAAGACGGTCGCGGACAAGTGGATCGCCGACGAGACGGCGAAGGCGGGGGCGCCCACCGCCCAGGCGGCTCCCCGGCCGGCGGCGCCCGCACGGCCGCCGATCTATCCGACGAAACAGCAGTTCGAGGCGTCGGCCGACGCGCAGCGGCTCGTCGCCGCCGCGAAGCAGCTCGCGGGCAACGACCTCGCCGCCGAGTTCGAGAACACCTGCTCGTTCACCGGTCCCGAGCGCGCCGCGCTGAAACGCGAACGGCTCGGCCTGCCGCCGATGAAGGACTACACCGTCGAGCCGACGAAGATCTTCGACAACGTCTGGTTCCTGGGGCTCGCCTCGCAGGGCGCGTTCGTCATCACGACGAGCCAGGGGCTGATTCTCATCGACACGCTGAACAGCACGGAAGAAGCGCGCGACATCCTCGTGCCGAGCATGCAGAAGGTCGGCCTCGACCCGGCGCAGATCAAGTACATCGTGCTGTCGCACGGCCATCCCGGGCAGACGGATCACACGGGCGGCGCGAACTACCTGCAGCGCACGTATCACCCGCGCGTGATGATGGGGAAGGAAGACTGGGACGCGACGCTCCCCGCGCAGAAGCCGGAGCGGCCGCTGGCGCAGCGCGACGTCGACATCAGCCACGGCGACACGCTGACGCTCGGCGACGAGACGCTCACCTTCACGAACCTGTTCGGCCACACGCCCGGCACGCTCGGCATCTTCATCCCCGTGAAATGGCATGGCGAGCCGCACGTGGTCCTGCTGCACGGCGGCGGGCTCCAGCACCCGAACCGCGGGTCGCTGAGCCGGTTCGAGTTCGTGATCAGGGATTACGCGCTCAGGATGGGCGCGGACGGGATCCTCAACGCGCATCCGGGCATCTACCAGGACACGCTGGCGGACATGGAGACGATCCGGAAGAACCCGGCCGGGGCGAACCCGCTGCTCTACGGCAAGGAGCGCGGCGTGCGCTACTGGGAGATCATGGACGACTGCGCGACCGCGCGCGTGATTGCATTGGAACAGGCAGGGACGAAATGAGACGGGGTTTGATTGTCACGCTCGCGGTGATCGCGGCCGCTGCCCTCGCGCCGCCGGCGTGGGCGCAGGGGCTGCCGAACGTCATCGAGGGTTTCTTCCCGACGCAGCTGGCGGCGGGACAGACCAACGTGCTGCACCTCGGCATTCCGGGCCGCGGCGAGGTCACCGGCGTTGAAATCAGCCCCTCGGCGGGCATCACCGTGAAGGACGTCAAGCGCGGCGACATCAGGGAGGGATCGCTGTTCTGGGACGTCACCATCGACGTGGCGGCCGACGCGATGCCCGGCAACCGGACGATTGTGGCCGTCTCGCAGAATGGCCGCACCGCGCCCCGTCCGATTGCGGTCTACGGCCACGTGCCGAAGATCGCGGACGTGAAAATCGTCTCCGCCCAGGTCGGCCAGCCGACGGTGCAGCTGCAGTTCGCGATGAACGAAGCGCCGAGTGAGATCGGCACGGCCCCGATGGTGTGGTTCTTCCTCGGGTGCGGCAGCGAGCCGGAATCGGGTGTGGTCAAGGGCACGTTCGCCAACGGCGTCGTCACGGCGGCGATTCCGAACCCGCGCACGCAGATGAAGCCGTTCGCGCCGCAGCCCAGCGCGCGCTGCGATCTCGAGGTCCGCGCGAGCGACTCGAAGATGGCCGACAGCAACACGCTCAAGACCACGGTCGACTTCAAGTAGGCCGGGTCAATTCACGAGTCATTCAAAGAGTAGGCCGGGTCCCGCGGCGTCGGTGAAGAGCCGGACGCCGCGGACCCGGCGCGGGAGAGCAATCATGTCCGTCCAGAAATTACTTCTTACATCGACCCTGCTCCTGGCCATCTCCGCCCCCGCGTTCGCGCAGGAGGACTACACCGAGTTCGCGAGCAAGGAGGACTTCTTCACCATCACCTTCCCGGGCAAGCCGGTGCTGACGGACGGGACGTGGCTGACGGAGTACTTCGTCAACCTGCCGTCGAAGGTCTACACGGTCAGCGGCATCAGCGGGAAGCACGTCCTCACCGTCGTCGACTACACGCCGGTCGAGCGCGTGCTGGTCGAGAAGGCGACCAGGTGCCCCGCGGGCGCGGAGACGTGCATCGGCGTCGGCGATACCGGGTACGGCTACTGGAAGAACGACGTGCGCGGCGCCGTCACGTATGCGATGAACAAGCTGATCGCCGACAAGGACGTGAAGGTCACGCACCTGATGTTCAACTTCATGGAGATGGTGGGCGGCCAGGAAATCCAGTTCACCAACCTGAAGGACCAGTCACGGACCTTCGCGTCGGCCTACATGCACAAGAACCGGCTGATCATCGCCGAATCGACGGTGCCGAAGGGGTTCCCGCCGCCGACCATCATGCAGCAGTCGATCGGGTGGCTCGGTGACGACGGCCGCGGCATCCGCTATCAGTACCTGTATCTCAACGAACCGGATCACGCGGTGCCGCCGCCGCCGCTGCGCGGCCAGGCCGCGCCGCAGCCAGGGCAGCGCCCCGATCGCATCGATCCAGGCGCTCGATAGCCGTTATTGCGCTACCCCGCCGCCCTTCGGCATCGCGTTGCAGCGATCGGCGGTAAGCGATCCCGTCGACGCGCCACCTGACACCGAGACGTCGCGATAGACCTTGTGGCAGTTCGCGCAGGTGTCATTCAGCTTCTCGGACAGAGCGTTGACCGTTTCCTGGTTCCTCGTCTGCGCGGCCTTCCAGAGCTCGTCGGTGAAGGCGACGAGGTCCTTCACGGCCTGCTGGTAGTCCGCATTCTGGATCGGCACCGGCCGGCCGTTCTGGCAGCGGCGGCCCGGCAGCAGCAGCATCGGCGACGTGTCGCGCAGCGCGAGGATCGCCTCGTCAACCGCCTCCCACCCGTAATACACCGTCTTGCCCCAGAGGACGTAGTCGTAGGGGATCGGCATCTTCGGCTTTTCCTTGCCGGGGTCATAGAGCTGCGTGTTGAAGATGATGTTCGCGTTCGGGAAGGTGACGGCGCGCATGAATTGCGCGAGGTTCGCGCTCGCGGTCACCGTCGGCAGGCCACTCGTACCCACGGCCGCCGCCGCGGGCGCGGCCTTCCCGGCCGGCAGCGTGAACTGCGCGGCCGTCGCCGCGGTCATATCGGCGCCGGCGGGATACTTATTGGCCTGCAGGATGTAGGCGGTCAGATCCATCGACTGCGCGTCGCTCAATGTGCCCGGAGCCTGCTGCGGCATCGTCGAGTGAATCTTGTC
>Ga0209438_1000144_pt1 | contig 19264 bp, 18 predicted proteins | sample GraSoi_2013_20cm_FD_185825 | JGI IMG/M metagenome (GOLD analysis project Ga0209438, IMG submission 185825) | Grasslands soil microbial communities from the Angelo Coastal Reserve, California, USA - Sample 9_17_2013_20cm (SPAdes) (version 2) | ecosystem: Environmental > Terrestrial > Soil >...
CGACACCGCTTCGGCAATGTCATAAGCGCTGCCCGGCTTGTCCGAACCCGCCAGCGCGTCGAACACCGCCGCGCGCATGTCGGTCCACTGCTCGCCGACCTGGGTCAGCCGGTCACGCGCCGCGCTCTTGAGCGATTCGCCTTCGTGAATCTGATGATCGTGCCCTGCCATGAACATGTTCGAGATAAACCCAGCGCCCTTCGCGGGCAACAGAGGAAGTTATTCGGACGCCATCACATTGAGGCGGTGGCCGAGCGCCAGAATCAGCACCCCGACGACGGTCGACAGCGCTTCGGTCCCGTCGTGCGGTAGCGTCAGTGCGCCCGCCATGACGCCAAGACCGAGACCGCCAACCGCGCTCGGCATCATGAAGCCGTGCTCAAGGATTCCCTTCCCGAGCGCGATCGCGCCGAGGATCATCGCCAGCGTCAGGCCCACTTCGTGGATCCACGGCGCGCCGAGCGAATTGCCCGCGGCCGAAATCAGGCCGAGCAACACAGCCGTCCCCAGACAGTGCACGAGGCACAGCCCGGAAATGCCCATCGCGATCCGGTCGAGACGCCCGTTAGGAATAGCCAATTGCAGCATGCCGCGACGATATAACTCCAATGCCGAGAAGTTACAACATTACATCGCGGCAATTCTCTCCCTTGCCTCGCGGCAAATCGCGCGCGATGGGCGCGCACCAATGGCATCCACCGTTCCAATGACAGCCTCCGCCGCGCTTCCGCGCCCGCGTACGTTGTCCAATTTACTGTTCCTCGTCGCCGCACTCGTGTTCGCGATGGTCGTGGTCGGCGGCATTACCCGGCTGACCGAAAGTGGCCTGTCGATCACCGAGTGGCACCCGATCAGCGGGGCGATCCCGCCGCTGACCCACGCCGATTGGGCGCGGGCGTTCGAGCTTTATCGGGCGACTCCCGAATATCAACAGGTCAACGGACCGGCCGGCATGACCCTCGCCACCTTCAAACATATCTATTGGTGGGAGTTCGCGCATCGCCTGCTCGGCCGCCTGATCGGGCTCATTTTTGCCGCCGGTCTCGCCTGGTTCGCATGGAAACGCGCGATTCCCAAAGGCTATGGCTGGAAAATGGTCGGGCTGCTTGCGCTCGGCGGCGCGCAGGGCCTGCTCGGCTGGTACATGGTGATGTCCGGCCTGTCGCAGCGCACCGACGTCAGCCACTTCCGCCTGTCGGCACACCTCCTCCTCGCGTTCGCCATCATGAGCGCCTTGATCTGGGTCGCGCTGGACCTCCGGCGCCTGGCCTCGACCGGCGCGGACCGCCCGTCCCGCCTGACCCGCCCGGCGGCCGTCACGCTGGCCATCCTTACCGTCCAACTGTTGCTCGGCGCGTGGGTCGCGGGCCTGAACGCCGGTCAGGTCGCGTCCGACTGGCCGCTGATGCAGGGTCGGCTGTTTCCCGATAGTGTCGACTGGAGCCACGGCGTCTTCTGGGCGCTGACCAACGATCCCTATCTCATCCACTTCCTGCATCGCTGGTGGGCCTGGGTCGTTGTGGCCGCGATGATCATGTTCGCGCGAAAGGTGCGCAAAGCACCCGGCGCGCGGCGCGCCTCGATCGCGATCCACGCCGCCTTCGGGACCCAGGTCCTGCTCGGCATCGCCACCGTCCTCAGCGGCGTCGCGATCTGGCTCGCCGCTTTGCACCAGGCGGTCGGGGCGTTGCTCGTCGCCGCGACCGTGTGGGGCGCCAACGAACTCGGACAAAAAAGATGAGCGTCGTCTCGGTCTATGCGGTGTTCGCCAACGCCGAAGAGGCCGAGCGGATCGGCCGCGTCGTGGTCGAGGAGCGCCTCGCCGCCTGCGTTAATATCCTCCCGCCCGTCCGCTCGATCTACCGCTGGCAGGGCGCGGTCGAAACCGCCGACGAGGTCGCGGCGATCTTCAAGACCACTCACCATCAAGTGGATGCGCTGATGACCCGGATCGCCGGACTCCACAGCTATGATGTGCCGTGCATCGTCACCTGGCCGGTCGACAAGTTGCTCAGACCCTATGCCGACTGGGTCGAAGGCAGCGTCGGCTAGCGCCTTTTGCTCCCGGACGATTTGAACGGGACACGGTCGAGCTGGTGCCGCAGCTCCTCGATCTCCGCACCGGCGCCGTCGGAACCCGCATAGCGCTCCTCGAGCGCGACCTCATCGGCTGTCTGCTCGCGAAAGTAGGTGATCGTCAGCCGCCGCCCGAATACCTCGTCGCCGCGGATCTTGAGCTCGGCCTCGTGATCCGGGGGCAAATTGTCGCGGATCGCCTCGAGATAATGAATCAGCTGGTCGAGCGACGTATAGTCGCTGATCTCGATGAAATCCTTGACTCGTCTGGGCACGGAAACTCGCTCGCTCGTGCGGTCGCTGAAACCTGTGAACAAGGCAGCGCCTAGGACTGCTCCCCGATTCGGGCAATTGGCGGGTGCGCCGGTATCAAAGTGCGGCGAAGCGCAGCCCCGTCGATGGCCCAGCCAGTTTGTGGCGTGCTCGTTCCTCAAGTGTAACGAATTGAATCCGCTTTAACGCCAATTCATGTTAACGCAGGATTATCGCCACGTTGCTAACCGTTCGCGGTGACGACGGTGAGAGAGTTCGAGCGCTCGGCTCAGAACTCCGCGGGGGGAACGCGATGACCGCTGAGGTTCATCCGTTGCAGACCCTTGTCCAACAACTGGAATTATACGCCAAATTGCCCGCCGAAGACCGCCAGGCGGTGTTCGACCTCCCCCACCGGCTGCGGCGTCTCGATTCCAGAAAATACCTCACGCGCGAGGGCGATCTGCCGCAGACCGCGTGCATTCTCATCACCGGCTACGTCATCCGGCAGAAGGTCACGGGCAATGGCTCGCGCCAGATTCTCGCGTTGTGCATCCCGGGGGATGCCATCGATCTGCCGAACATGTTTTTCAGCGTCTCCGACCATGCCGTGCTGACACTGACCCAGGCCAAGGTCGTCGACGTGCCGCGCGAAGCCTTGCAGAATTTGGTGCTGCACCGTCCGGCGATCGGCGCGGCAATCCTCCGGCTGGCGCTCGTCGAGGCCTCGATTTTGCGCGAATGGGTGGTCAACGTCGGCCGTCGCGACGCCCGCCGGCGGATCGCCCACATCCTGTGCGAGCTCGCGGTGCGGCTCGAATCGCGCGGGCTTGCCACCGACGACGGGTTCGAACTGCCGATGTCCCAGGAGCAACTCGCCAACGCCACCGGGCTCACCTCGGTCCACGTCAATCGCGTGCTCAGGGGGCTCGAAGCCGACCGCCTGATCGATCGCCAACGCCGCTACATCCACTTCGACAATTGGCCCGCGCTTCAGGAAGCCGGCGATTTTAGCCGCCGCTACCTCCACATCGTCCACCAGGACACGCTCGCCCAGACCAATTGACACAATCTAGGGTATTATTTTACCCGTCCGGAAACGCCCGCTTTTGCTTGACTTTCTGCCCCTCGCCGGCAAATAGCCGCCCATCGGCGCGGCCTTGCGGGCGGCGCGTTTTTCGTTTTGAGAAGGATCAACCGCCATGAAGGCGCTGATGAAGACGACCAAATCGGCCAAGCCGGCCGAGGTCGAAAGGAAATGGCATCTGATCGACGCCGACGGGCTGGTCGTCGGCCGCACCGCGACGATCATCGCCAACCTGCTGCGCGGCAAGCACAAGCCGAGCTTCACCCCGCACGTCGACTGCGGCGACCATGTCGTCGTGATCAACGCCGACAAGGTCAAGTTCACCGGCCGCAAGCTCGAGCAGAAGCTCTATTACAAGCACACCGGCTACCCCGGCGGGCTCAAGGAAACCCCGGCCGGCAAGATCCTCGAAGGCCGCTTCCCCGAGCGCATCCTAGAGAAAGCCGTTGAGCGCATGATCCCGCGCGGCCCGCTCGGCCGCGAGCAGATGCGCCACCTGCACCTTTATAACGGCACCGAGCATCCGCACGGCGGCCAGGAACCCGCAACCCTCGACGTCGCGTCGATGAACCGCAAGAACAAGGTGGGCGCATAATGGCCGACAAGAAATCGCTGTCCGATCTCGCTGATCTGACCAATCCGAAGCCTGAGGCACCCGCGGCTCCGGAAGCAGTTGCTGAAACTCCGGCTGCCGCTGCCGAGGCTCCGGCCGCGGAAGCTTCCGCCCCGGCTGCCGTGGACCATGGCGCATCGACGCAAGGTCCCCAGATCGAGGCCGTGCTGCGCGAACAGCAACTCGACAAATATGGCCGCGCTTACGCGACCGGCCGCCGGAAGGACGCCGTCGCGCGCGTCTGGCTCAAGCCGGGATCGGGCAAGATCGTCATCAACGGCCGCGAGCAGGACGTCTATTTCGCGCGTCCGACGCTGCGCTTGATCATCAACCAGGTGTTTGACGTGACCGATCGCAAGGGCCAGTATGACGTTGAAGCGACGGTCAAGGGCGGCGGCCTGTCGGGCCAGGCGGGCGCGGTCCGCCACGGCATCTCGACCGCGCTGACCCGCTACGAACCGGCGCTGCGCACGACGGTGAAGCGCGAAGGCTTCCTGACCCGCGACCCGCGCGTCGTCGAACGCAAGAAGTACGGCCGCGCCAAAGCCCGCCGCAGCTTCCAGTTCTCGAAGCGCTAAGCAGCCGCATCCTCCCCTGCATTTGCAGGGGCCACTTCTCTCGCAAACAACAGGGGCGGTTGGGACATTCCCAGCCGCCCTTTTTTGCATTCACAGCCAGCGTCTGTGAGTTTCTCTTTCAACATCATCGATGGCACGCAGAAACGCGCCGAAGCAACGCGTCTCATCTACTTGGTAGAGGCGTTCGAGGGTGGCACCCAAGGCCCTCACATTTTCTCGAATGACGTCGCGCTTGTCTTGGGACAGCGCGGTTTTCTGAATGGGTCTTCGATGATCCGAGCAGGCGCCCAATGAGATCGGGTCATGCGAAATGCGGGAATGGGTGGGAGCGTCCATTGACTATCCCAGACTCGTTAGGGGCCCAATGACAGTGGCATCGCGCACCTGCCGCAAATAGTCGTCCATCGCAGAACAACCTTTGGCCGAAAGTTGGATCGCTCGACGATCACGTGGGTGGGGCAGCCGCAGGACAAGGCTCTGCTCAGCAAAATAATCTAGCCATCTGATCGCTGTGGTGATTGGCACCGCAATCGGAGAGACGGCAATTGTCTCTTTAATCCCATGATGATGTAAGTGTTTCACGCGATTAGTTCCCGCTTTGAGAGTGTTAATTGTTGTACACTGATCTTCGTTACTAAAATAGCAGCTGATTAGTAACTATCTCAACAAGCTAATAGTTTCATTAATTATCAAAGATATCTCGGATAATATTTTCTAATGGAACTAAAATTCACAATTGATCGTTCAGACATTGCTCGATCGGTTATAGATTGTGAGGCTTTTCTCATGTATTATTATCGACTATATTCATTAGATCCGGATGGTAATCACTTTATTGATGTGCAGGACTTCAGAGCAAATGGAGACGCCGCCGCCATATTAAGAGTCGGAAATCCCCTCGTCGGAGTAAATCGAGAGCTCTGGAGTCTCGGACGAAAAGTCACGGACTTCGCGCAGTGAACGAGCCCCTGCAAAGTCGAACCGAGGTCGAGCTAGAGCCAAACCCGGCAATCCGCTTGAATAGCTCGCGCGGCTCCGGCGCATTTGACCATCGCGTAACACGCAGAATAACAATTTCCTTGCCCATTTTCATTGTCGTGGGCGGGACGCGCCACAACGCACTCCTGCGCAATCTTTCGTCTACCGGTGCAATGATCGTGACATCCGCGCCTTTGGTTCTCGGCATGAAGATCGAGTTTCACTGTGGGGCGATCTGCGCCTCCGGGAATGTGGTTTGGCAGCGGCGAGCCGGTTCGGGAATTGTGTTCGACGAGGCCATCTGCGAACGGCAGCTGAGTGAGCAGCTGTCACGGTCGAATGCTGTCGCAAGTCGATACGAAGGTCGCCCGCTGCTTGGCTAGCGGCGCCATTCCATCTCGAAGCTCACAATTCCACGCCAGCCGCTCGGGCGAAGCACGCGTGTCACAGCGAACATTGGGAACATTCTCGGCCTTGGCGGCTCCGCCGTTTTGGTTTTAAGCTCCGCTCACGAGGGGGAAACCGATGCGCCGTCTGATCCTGATTATCCTGATGCTCTTCAGCGCCGCGCCAGCGGCGGCGCAGCCGGGACGCGGCGCGATCCTGATCTATTCGGGAACGACCGGATACCGGCACGATTCCATCCCGGCGGGGATTCAAGCGGTGACGGAGATCGCCAAGCGCCGTGGGCTAAGCGTGGTTGCGAGCGAGGATCCGACAGTCTTCTCGGCGCAAGGCTTCAAGCGCTTTCGCGCGATCGTGCTGTTGAGCTGCACCACCGACCCCAAGAATCCCACATCCGAATGGCTGGTCGGCGACCGCCGCACGGCGCTTCAGCAGTTCATCCGCCGCGGCGGCGGGATCGTCGCGATCCACGCGGCGGCCGACTCCCACTATCACTGGCCGTGGTACGGCCACTTGATCGGCGGCCATTTCGCGCGTCATCCAGCGGGAACTCCGACGGGCACCGTCACCGTGTTCGATCGCTCGCACGCCGCCGTGCGCGGACTCGCCAGCACCCTCCGCCGCACCGATGAATGGTATTATTTCGACGATTACGACCCGACCTCGCACCTGCTGGTCACGCTCGATCCCACGTCGATCGGCGAGCAGGACGTCAATCCCAATCCAATGAGCTGGGTTCGTGAGGTCGACGGCGGCCGTACCTTCTACACGGCGATGGGCCACACGAAGGAAAGCTATTCCGATCCGTGGTTCCTCCGGCACATCGGCGACGGGCTCGATTGGGTGCTGGGGCGCAAGTGACGCCACTACCCGCGGGCGCGCTCCCGCCTTAAGCGGTTTTGGTCGTCGCGTCCCGGTGCTGCAGCAGCGGATAGAGGAGCGTCTTCTCGGTCGCGATGATCTGCTGAATCCCGGACCGGATCGCGCGCGATGCGGCGCGAAAGCCGTCCCAATCCCGGAGTACGGCTCCGGGCGTCCACTCCCGGATCAGCGCAGAAATCTTCTGGGAATGATCTTCGTCGCGGCGAAGATGTTCGCGCAGCGCATCGCGGGCATCCACGGTGACCAGCGAAGTGAGGTGGCTGAGGAGCTTCGTGACAATCCGGCGCCGCGCAAGGTTCGCCTGGGCAACGCGCAGCCGGGCCAGGCCGACGCGCTGATGATCAGGCGTCGCGGCCGAGGCGACATCATCCATCGCGACAAAGCTCGCCTCGATCTGCCGATGCGCGGATTGAAGGGCGGACAGAAGCGCCGGCGCATTCGTGATGCTGAGCCCGGCACTCGGCGGCTGCCGTGGGATCGGTTTCATAGCAGACATGGGTTCACTTTCTGTTGGCATCGTCCGGATAAAGGAAGCCGGCTAAGGCACCCTTACCTATTGATCCGGAACGGGAAGTCGCGGTGAGACCGGCGGACGGCAGTTTGCGCCACTACAGTTGGCGGCTCTCCCGTTTTGGCTTTAGGCTGCGCGCACGAGGGGGATTTCCGATGCGCCGCCTGATCCTGCTGTTCATGTCGCTGCTCGTGGCAACGCCTGCCGCCGCCGAGCCCATCCTGCTCCGCCCCGCCCGCCTATTCGACGGCGTCGACCCGAGACCGCACGAAGGCTGGTCGGTGCTGGTCGACGGCGACCGCATCGTCGCGGCTGGGCCGAGGGTCGCGACGCCGCCTGGCGCCCGCGTCATCGAGCTTACCGGCACGACCCTCCTGCCCGGCCTGATCGAGGGTCACTCGCACCTCTTCCTCCACCCGTACAACGAGACCTTGTGGGACGATCAGGTGCTGCACGAGCCGCTCGCGCTCAGGACCGCGCGGGCCGTCGTCCAAGCCGAGAGGACGCTGATGGCTGGCTTCACCACCGAGCGTGATCTCGGCACCGAAGGCGCCGGTTTCGCTGATGTCGGCCTCCGCCAGGCAATCGACCAGAACATTGTCCCCGGCCCTCGCCTGCTGGTCGCGACCAGGGCGATCGTCGCCCGCGGTGCGTACGGTCCCAAGGGATTCGAGCCGGGACTGGCGATCCCGGAAGGCGCGCAGGAGGTCGCCGGCGTCGACGAGATCGTCCGCGCGGTCCGCGACCAGATCGCGGGCGGCGCCGACCTCATCAAATTCTATGCCGATTACCATTGGGGCAAGGGCGAGCCGACGCGCGTCACGCTGTCGCAGGCCGAGCTCAACGCCGGGGTCGCCACGGCGCACGATGCCGGTCGGCTGGTCGCGGTCCACGCCACCACCGCGGAGGGAATGCGCCGCGCGATCCTGGCCGGGGCTGACACGATCGAGCATGGCTATGGCGGCACCGCAGAGGTGTTCAAACTGATGCACGATCGCGGCACCGCTCTGTGCCCGACGATCGCGGCGTCCGAGGCCTATGCGCGCTACTTTGAACATTGGAACGGCCAGGAGCCGGCGCCCGAAAGCGTCCAGGAAAACCGCCGCTCGTTCGTCCTCGCGATGAAGGCCGGCGTGCCGATCTGCATGGGCGGCGACGTCGGGGTCTATACCCACGGTCAGAACTGGCTCGAAATGGACGCGATGCAGCGCGCTGGGATGCCCGCAGCCCAGGTGCTGATCGCGGCGACATCGGGCAACGCGAAGATCTTCCACCTCGCCGACCGTGGTCAGGTCAATCCGGGCCTGCTCGCCGATCTCGTCGCGATCGACGGCGACCCGGCCCGTGATGTTTCCGCCGTGCGCCACGTCCGCCTAGTCATGAAGGGCGGCAAGGTCGTCCGCAGCGACGACCGCTGATGCGCCGCGCCTTCACCCGCGCCGTCAGCCCGCTGCTCGCCAAGTGCGAGCTGACCCATCTCGAGCGCGTGCCGATCGACCCGCACGCAGCGGAGCTGCAGCATTCGGCATACGAGCATGCGCTGGCGGATGCCGGGTTCGACATCATCCGCCTCCCCGATTTGCCCGACCATCCCGACGCGGTGTTCGTCGAGGACGGTGCGTTGCTGCTCGGCGGCCATGCGATCATCCTGCGGCCGGGCGCGGCGTCGCGGGCCGGCGAGACACCCTCGACCGCCGCCGGTCTCGCCGCGCATTTCGAGCTGCATCGGCTGGAGAGCGGCTTCCTCGACGGCGGCGACGTGCTGCGCATCGGCCAGACGATCTATGTCGGCCGCTCCACCCGCACCGACGCTGCGGGCATATCCGAACTCGTCCGGATCGCCGCGTCGCTCGGCTATCGCGTGGTCGAGGCCAAGCTGCGCGATTGCCTGCACCTCAAGACCGGCGCGACCCACGCCGGCCCGGATTCGGGCGGGACGCCGGTGCTCTTATTCAACCCGCGCTGCGTCGATCCGGCGCAATTCGCCGACGTCGAGCCGATGGCAGTCGACGAACGCGAACCCGCCGCCGCCAATTGCTTGCGGGTCGCGGACAGGCTGATCCTCCCCGCCCCCAGTCGGCACACCGCCGGCGCGCTCCGCAATCGCGGCTTCGACGTGATCGAGCTGGACGTCTCCGAGCTTCAGAAAGCCGAAGCCGGGGTCACTTGCATGAGCCTGATCGACGAGCGCGCCTAAAGATTGACCGCCGCCATGCCGCGTTCGTGATAACGCTCGCCGGCCGCGGCGCCGGGCGGCAGGATCTGGTCGAGCCGCGCGAGATCGGCTTTGGTCAGATTCACGTCCAGGGCGCCGATATTCTCGTCGAGATACTTGCGGTGTTTAGTGCCGGGAATCGGGACCACATCGTCGCCCTTTGCCAGCACCCAGGCGAGCGCAAGCTGGGCGGTCGTGCAGCCTTTCTCCTTGGCCAACGCCTCGACTTCGCGGACCAGCGCGATGTTCTTCGCGAAATTCTCACCCTGGAAGCGCGGGTGGAACTTGCGGAAGTCATCGTCCGGGAAATCGTCGGGCGATGTGATCTGGCCGGTGAGGAACCCGCGCCCGAGCGGTGAGTAAGCGACAAAGGCGATGCCAAGCTCGCGCACCGTAGGCAGCACTTCCGCTTCGGCATCGCGACTCCACAGCGAGAGCTCGCTTTGGACCGCGGTGATCGGCGAAGTCGCGTAAGCGGCACGGATTGTGCGCGGCGCGGCTTCGCTGAGACCGAGGTAACGGACTTTCCCCTCGCCCTTGAGCCGCGCCATCTCGCCGACCGTGTCCTCGATCGGAACAATGGGGTCGACCCGGTGCTGGTAGTAAAGGTCGATCGTCTCGACGCCGAGCCGCGTGAGGCTCGCCTCACAGGCGGAACGGACATAAGCAGGATCACCTCGAACGCCGAGAAACTCGCCGCCCTCGCCACGGACATTGCCGAATTTCGTCGCGAGAAACACCTGGTCGCGGCGATCGCGGATCGCGCGCCCGACGAGTTCCTCGTTCTTGCCGACGCCGTACATGTCGGCGGTGTCGAGGAAGTTGACCCCGCGCTCGATCGCATGGTGGATGGTCGCAATCGACTCGTCATCGCTGGCCGACCCGTAAAACTCGCTCATGCCCATGCACCCAAGTCCGATGGCCGAAACCTCGGGCCCGTCGCGGCCGAGCCGCCGTTTGCCGACTTGAAACATCGCTGGTCTCCCTTTGGTTAGCCGCCTAGGCGGCGGCGCAATTCGCCAGGCTCAAATGGGGTGGCGACGCGCTTGTGACGAGCGTTGTGGCCGGAGATGATCGTCACTTCGGAACGGCTGACCCCAAGTGCCTTGGCGAGGAGCTTCACCACGGCCTCATTCGCAGCGCCATCGGCTGGCGCTTCGGCGACCCTGACCTCGAGCTCCTCGCGTCCGTCCGCTCCTGCGCGCCAGCCGCTTATTCCCGGCTTGGCCGAGCGCGGCGTAACCCGAACCGCGAGAATTCCGCTCAATCCATCGCCATCTGCGGGCGTCCGCCGCTTTGCTGGCTCTTGCGCATCAGGAACAGCAGCGGAAGCACAGCGAAGGTCACCAGCATCATCAGTTTGAAATCATCGAGGTAAGCGATGAACAAGGCCTGCCGCGTGACCTCGCCGTTGAGATAGGCGAGCACCACCGGCCCGGCGGTCGGGATAGCAGTCTGGACGAGCGTCGAATTGGCGGTCGGGATGGTCTGCTGGGTGATGTGCTGGGCCAAATCGGCGTGCGCGACCTGGGTCATCCGCACCAGCTGCGCGCCGACCACCGAAATGCCAACCGATCCGCCGATGTTCCGCGACAGGTTCAGCAGGGCCGCGGCGGTCGTCCGCATCCGCGGCGCCAGCGTCTCGAACGCCAGCGTCTGCAAGGGCACGAAAATAAGGCCGAGGCCGAGGCCCTGGACGATGCCGCTGACGATCACCGGCCGCGCCGGCTGGTCGATCGCGAAGCCGGTCATCATGTACAGAGAAGCGCCCATCAGGAAGACGCCAATGCCGACCAGCGCGCGGGAATCGACCTTTCCGACCAACCGCCCCGCGAGCAGCATCGAGATCAAGGTGCCGACACCGCGCGGCGCGGTCAGAAAGCCCGATTGCAGGACCGAATAACCGTACATCGTCTGGAGCAGCGGCGGCAGCAGCGCGAGTCCGGCAAGCAACAGGACGCCGGTCACCGCCATGAAGATGAGCCCGGCCGCGAAGTTGCGGTCCGCGAACATCGACCGGTCGAACAATGGGTGTTTGGCGGTCACCATCTGCACGGCAAACATCCAGAAGGCGGCGATCGCGACACTCAGTTCGATGATCGTCTCCCAGCTCTGGAACCAGTCGTTCTGCTGGCCGCGGTCGAGGAATAGCTGCAGCGCCGCGAGGCCGATGCCGAGCAGCGCGAACCCGAACAGGTCGATCTTGCGGTCGTGAATCTCGGTCTTGGGCATGAACCGGAGCATCAGCAGCGCGCAGATCGCGCCGACCGGCAAATTGACCAGGAACACCCACCGCCAGTTGTAATTGTCGGTCAGCCAGCCGCCAAGCACCGGCCCGAGGATCGGCCCGATCATCACCCCGCCGCCGAACAGGGCCATCGCCTGGCCCTGCTTGTCGCGCGGGTTGATGTCGAACAATGTCGCCTGGGCGAGCGGAACGATGAACGCGCCGCCGATGCCCTGCAGCCCGCGGAACACCACCATCTCGGGCAGCGACGTCGCGGTTGCGCACAGCGCCGAGGCAATCGTGAACACCACCACCGATATCAGCAGCAGGCGCTTGCGGCCGACCTTGTCCGCCATCCAGCCGCTGATCGGCAGCGCGATCGCCGACGCCACGATGTAGCTCGTCAGCACCCAGTTGATCATGTCCTGGGTCGCGCTGAGGCTGGCCTGCATGTGCGGCAGCGCGACATTGGCGATGGTCGTGTCGAGCACCTGGAGCAGCACCGCCATCATCACCCCGATGGTGACGATGACGCGCTGCCCCGTCGGCAGGACATGGGTCGGGCTGTTATCGGGCGTCGTCGCCACGGCGGCTCAGGACTTCTTGGACTTGTCGAAATAGACGGTCGCGGTCACCGACAGTCCGGCGATCATCGGCTTCGACGAATTGCACTCGAAGGCGATGCGGACCGGCACGCGCTGGGTCACCTTGACCCAATTGCCGTTGGCGTTCTGGGCGGGGAGCAGCGAGAACTCGCTGCCGGTGCCCGCGCCGACCGACTGGACGTGCGCCGGGCAGTCCACTCCGGGGTAAGCGTCCACCTCGACCTTGGCGCTTTGGCCAGGGACCATGCGGCCGACGTCCTTTTCCTTGAAATTGGCTTCGACCCACGCCGCGTGGCTGCGGACCAACGATAGCATGCCGAGACCGGTGACCGCCATCTGGCCGACCTGCAAATTGTCGGCGTTCTCGACCACGCCATCCATCGGTGCGTAGATCGCGGTCCGCGACAGATCGAGCTTGGCCTTGTCGACCGCGGCCTGCGCCTGGGCGATCGACGGCTGCTCTCCCGGCGCGATCGCCGCGCTGGCGTTGGCGGAGCGGGCGCGCGCATCGGCGAGCTGCTGCTCGGCGGTTTTCACCTCGTTCAGCGCGTCGTCATAATCGGCACGCGTGGTGAAGCCCTTCGTCAACAGCGCCTGCTGGCGACCCAGCGCGTTGCGCTTGATCGCGAGGTTGGCCTGTTCGCCAACGATGTCCGCGCCGGTCCCGGCTGCCTGGGTGCGCAGTTGCGCCGTTTGCAGGCGGGCCGCGGCAAGCTGACCCTCGGCCTGCTCGAGCGCGACGCGAAACGGTTGCGGATCGATCCGGAACAGGAGCTGGCCGCGTTTGACCTGCGCGCCGTTGCGGACGAACGCCTCGACAATCTGGCCGTTGACCTGCGGACTGACCGAAACGATGTCCTGCTTCACCTGGGCGTCGTCGGTCGACACACTGCCGCCGCTCGTCAGCCAGTAAACGCCGCCGCCGATCAACAGCAGCAACGGCACGATGAACATCACAATCGGGCGGATGAAGCGCTTGAGGCTGCGCGCCGGCGCCTGCTCCAGTTCGGGCGCCTCGGCGGCGGTACCGGTCAGGGCTTCGGCGGACATTTTGTTCATTGATTCACTACCTTGCTCATGACGCCGAATTGGCACGCGCGCTCGCGCACCCGCGCCAGAACTCGCCGCGTCGTCTCGACGTCTTTGAGACTAATTCCCGCAAAGGTCTCAGCCGTCATTTCGTTGGCGATCGCGCGCAGCTTTTCGACCACCGGCTGCGCCTTTTCCGTGACGTGCAGGCGCCAGGCCCGGCGATCCGTGGGATCGGGCGTGCGCTCGACCAGACCTGCTTCCTGCAGACGGTCGATGATCCGGGTCAGGGTGATCGGCTCGATATCGAGCAAGTCGGCGAGGTCGGTCTGGCGGAGGCCTGGCTTGAGCGTCAGCTTGAACAGCACCTTCCACTGCGCGCCGGTGACGCCAACGCTGGCCGCGCGGCGCGTGAACGCCTTGCGCAAAGCGTGCGCGGTCTCGCCGATTTCAGGGAGAATGTTTTCCATAGGCAACGGATATAGTGAGTGTACTTATATTAAGCAACACCCAGAGCGCAGAGTCGTTCCCCAAATGAACGCAATTTCATCTGCGTTGACGGGGTCGGCGGTCGAACCTAAGCGACGGCCCGGCGCCTGCGGGTATGATGTAATGGTAGCCTGTCAGCTTCCCAAGCTGAACGCGCGGGTTCGATTCCCGCTACCCGCTCCAAAAATTGAACTGCCGAGGGCAGTTTGATTTTTGGAGCGCACGTCCGAAGGACGGGGCGACAACAGGCCATCAGGGGGATGGCCGAGCATGGAGCGCACAAGCGAAGCGAGGCGTGGCACCGATGTTCGTCGAACGAACGCTAGTCCGCCACCGCTTTGGAAGCGCTCCAAACGCTATCGCCCAAGGTTATTTCGATCACTTGGCTAGGAACATCCGACGACTCGCCGATCGCCACGCGATAGGTTCCGGCCTTGACGCGCCAGTTGTTGCCCGCCGCCTCGTAGGTCGCGAGCAGGCGCGGATCGACGGTCAGATCGATGCGCTTGGTCTGGCCCGGTTTCAACTCGGCCTTGGCGAAACCGCCCAGCCGCTTGGGCGCCTCCCAGCCGGCATTCCGCCAATCGGCGGGCGCGACATAGACCTGGGCGACGCCCTTACCCAGGCGCTTGCCGGTGTTGCGGATCGCAAAGCTGACTCTAATCGCTTTGCCGTCGGGCTGAGCGGTAAGGTTCGAGAGCGCGAAGCTGGTGTAGCTGAGCCCATGGCCGAACCAGAAGAGCGGCTTGTAGCCCTTCACGTCATACCATTTGTAGCCGATCGCCGCGCCTTCGTCGTAGAGGACTTCGGCGGGCGTTCCGTCGGGCTCGCCGAGGCCAGCGATCGCCGGACGCGCGAGTTGGTCGGCGGAGGCCGGGAAGCTGATCGGCAAATGGCCGGATGGGTTGACCTTGCCGGTCAGGATCCGCGCGATCGCCGGGCCGCCGCGAATGCCCGGGTAGAAGGCTTCCAGGATCGCGGGCACATCGTTGACCCACGGCATGTAAATTGCGCCGCCGGTCTCCGCGACGACGATGGTTTTTGGATTGGCCCTGGCGACGGCGGCGACCAGCCCGTCCTGGTCGTCGACCATGGTCAGGCTGGCCTCTGACCCCTCGCTGTTGTGGCGGGTCACGAAGACGATCGCGATCTCGGACTGAGCCGCGAGCGCGGCGGCGGCGGCGTGGTCCGTACCGGCGTCGAACGCGATCTTCGCCTTGGGCAGCTCGCGCCGAAGGGCATCGAGCGGAGGCGAGGGAAGATAGGTGTGCGTTCCAACCTTGACCGCCCCGCCGACCGGGGTGACGTCCGACGACCCTGCGCCGGCGAGCACGCCCTTGTCCGCGCTCCCGCCGATCACCGCGATCGACTTGACCCCGCGCAGGGGCAGCAGGTTGCCGTCGTTCTTCAGCAGGACGAGCGAGTCTTCCGCGGCCTTTTGCGAGACAAGCGCGTGCGCCGCATAGTCGATCGGCGTGACCTTCACCGGATCGTCGACCGGTCCCTTGGCGAAGAGCGCCCACAGGATGCGCGTCACCATGTCGTCGAGCCGCGCCTGCGTGACCGCGCCCGACTGCAGGGCCGCCTTCATCGCGGGCGGCGCGAACCACGGCTTGTCCGCCACGCAGCAGAAGCCGGTGAATTGGTCGAGCCCGTCATTGGCGGCGCCGACCGTCGAATGGACCGCGCCCCAGTCGCTCATCACGAAGCCCTTATAGCCCCAGTCGCCCTTCAGGACCGTGTTGAGCAGATAATCGTTCTCGCAGCCCCAGCGGCCGTTGATGAGGTTGTAGGAGCACATCACCGAGCCCGGGGAGCTCTGCTCGATCGCCAGCTCGAACGCGAGCAGGTCGGACTGGCGCATTGCAGCCGCCGAAATGGTGACGTCGAGCGTGGTCCGCAGCGTCTCCTGGTCGTTCACCGCATAATGCTTGATCGTCGAGATGATGCGGTTCGACTGAATGCCGTCGATCAACGCGCCGGCCATGGTGCCCGCGAGCAGCGGGTCCTCGCCGACATATTCGAAATTGCGGCCGTTGCGCGGTTCGCGCGCCAGGTTGATGCCGCCCGACAGCATGGTGTCATGGCCGGTGGCGCGAGCCTCGGCGCCGATCATCCTGCCGCCCGCTCTCGGAACTTCGGGGTCGAAGCTCGCGGCCGTTGCGAGCGAGGACGGCAAGGCGGTGCTCGGAATGAAGCTGTTGCGCACCCCCATCGACGCATCGGTCTGGGTCTGGTCGGGGATGCCGAGACGCGGGACCCCGGGGACGAACCCGGCCGAGCCCTTGACGAGGTGCGTGATTACGTAATTTTTCAACTCGGGGGAGACCACGTCGTCCGGAACCTTGGCGACGTCGGTAAGGGCCTGGTCGGAAAAGCCGAACACGAGCCGGAGCTTCTCATCCAGGGTCATTGCCGCGAGGGCCGCCTTCGCCCGGGCCTCGGAGGACAGTTTGGGATCACGCCATGGTTGATCGGCGCGGCTTGGGGTCGAAGCCTGGACTGGTGCCTGGCCCGACGCTGAAGCCGGCGCCGAAATTGCGACTGCCACGGCCGCCATGAACGCAATTCTCTCGATCACTGAAGTTCCTCTCCGAAATCCGTCATCCGCGTGTGCCGCTCGAAACCTGCCACACGCGAACGTAATCAACCTCCATTCGCTGCGGCATCGCGGCATCGTCGATGCCCTTCACGCCCGCCCAGTTCCCGCCGATCGCCAGGTTGAGGATCAGGTGATACGGCGTGTCGAACGGCCATGCCCCCTTCCCGCCTGGCTGGTCGTTGAGCACGCGCAGGATGCCGCGGCCGTCGACGCCAATAGTGATGGAATCGGGCCGCCAATCGAGCTGGTAGACGTGAAACGCACCGCAGCTCGTCGGCACCAGCTGCTGTGCGCTGCGTTGTGTCTTCACCGTGTGATTGAACAGCTTGGTGTGAAGCGAGGCGTAGATCAGGTTCGGCTCGGCGCCGACCTGTTCCATGATGTCGATCTCGCCGTCGTCAGGCCATTTCTTCATGGTCGTCGGGAGCATCCAGATGGCGGGCCAGGTGCCGCGGGCGCACGGCAGCTTCGCCCGCGCCTCATAGAAGCCGTACGTCCAACCCGGACCGGTCGAGAAGATCCTGGCCGACGTATAATTCTGACCGCCCCAATCGGGCGCGGCGCTCGGCGTTTCGTGGCGCGCCTCCATTACCATCCGGCCGCCGGCGACGCGGAGATTTTGCCCGGCCGAATAATATTGCTTCTCCTTGTTGAACCACCCCTTCTTGTTAAAGGCCGTGTCATTCTTCCATTTGCCCGGATTCAGCGTCCGGCCGTTGAACTCGTCGCGCCACGCCAGGCGCGCGTTCGCCGGCCGCTTGACCGGTCCGTTGTAGACGGCGTTGGTCACGGTGAATTGCGTCTGGGCGGCCAGGGCGAGCAGCGCCGATCCGATCATCACGATTCTCCCCAGGTCATGCGATTGGCGGGGCGCTGGTCGCCGGATCTGCCTGCGCCACGACCGGCACGACCCCCCGCGCGGCCAGTGCGAACATTGCGATGAAGACATAGCCGGCGAGAGGGACGATGAACGCGGTGCTGAGGCCGAAGCGGTCGGCGATCGCCCCAACCGTCATCGGCAGCAGCGCGCCGCCAAACACGGCCACGCACAACAGGCCCGAAGTCGCGCTACGCGACACGCCCGAGCGCTCGAGCGTGATCGAGAAAATCGTCGGGAACATGATCGAGTTGAAAAAGCCGATCGCGAGCGCGGCGTAGCCAGCGACCGGGCCGCGGCCGGCCAGCACCACGGCGCACAGGAGGGCCGCGACGACCCCGCAAGTCGCGAGCAAGCGCGCCGCGCGGATGCGGGTCAGCAGCAAGGTTCCCACGAGCCGGCCGCAAAGCGCCCCGCCCCAGTAGAAATTGGCGAGATAAATGCCGCCGACCTCGAACGGCAGCCCAAGAATTTCGCGCTGGTTGAGGAAGTTGATCATGATGCTTCCGATCGACACTTCCGCGCCCACGTAAAGACCGATGGCAACCGCGCCGAACAGTGCCCAGCGAGAACGCAGCGCCTCGAACATCCCGGCCGGCACCGGGCGCAGCTGGTCGGGCGCGGCATTGGCCAGGAATTTGCGCAGCACGCCGAACAGCATCAGAAGCGCCGCGAGCAACGCCGCCATGATCAGAAATGCCCGGTCGACGGAATCGAGGATCGCGGCGCGCCCTATGGGGTCGACAGTGGCGGCGGCGCCCGCCTCCCGCGACAAGTCGCCGAGCATCACCAGCGAGCCGAAATGCACCCCCAGAACGACGCCGAGCGAGTTGAAGGCCTGAGCGAAGTTCAGCCGAAAATGGCTGCGCTGCGGCGGCCCGAGCTCGGCGGCGAGCGGGTTGGCCGCGACCTGTAGCCCGGTGAAACCGGCGGCGAGCACGAACAGCGCGGCGAGGATCGGCACGAATGCGCTGGCATTTGTGCTGAACACGACCGCCAGGCAACCCAGCACCATCAGCCCCAGGGACGCCAGAATGGTATCGACTGAGCCGATGCGGCTGCACAGCCAGGCGGCCGGAAGCGACAGCAATCCGTTGGCGAGGAAGGAGACGATCTGGGTTAGCAGGGCCTCGGTGTAATTGAGGTTGAAGGCGGCACGCAGGGTGACGATCAACGGGTCATTGTTGGAGGTGATGAAGCCCCAGGCGAAGAACAGGGTGGTTACCGCGGAGAAGGCAAGGAGCGTGCGGCGCGCCTCTGTTGCGCTGTCCGTCACCGGCTCCAGCGCAAGCTCGCCACAGCGCCCGGCGGCAGGGGCAAGACATAGCGGCGGCCGTCGAGCGCGATCGTCAGTGGCCCTTCGCCGGATTTCCGGTGGACGATGGCGACCCGGCTTCCGTCGGGATTAAGGAATCCGGCTGCTTCGACCTCAGTGTCGCGCCGCACCGCCGCAATCCGGTACGCCCTCGGGAACACAAAACGGCTGGCGTGGCCGAGAGCGTAATATTCAACGTTGCGCGAGATCGCGCCGGTCGCTGGATCGATCGTGATCACGCCGCGGCAGTCGCCGCAGCCGCCCTTGTGCGGGCCGTGTGCCGGGTCGAGCGCGAGATTCCACGTCAGCGATCCGCGCGCCCAGTTGTTGACCGCGCCGATGATCAATTTGTCCGTCATCCAGCCCAGCGTGTCGCCAAACTTCGGTTCCCATTCGCCGCCCGAGCACTCCGTTTGCCATGCGTCATAACGGGGAAAGGCGTCGTGGACCTGCGACTGCGCCGGGACGTCGCCTTCGTAGCAATGCCAGGCGACGCCCGAGACATATTTTCGCGCCGCCGGGC
>Ga0209438_1000147_pt1 | contig 19126 bp, 11 predicted proteins | sample GraSoi_2013_20cm_FD_185825 | JGI IMG/M metagenome (GOLD analysis project Ga0209438, IMG submission 185825) | Grasslands soil microbial communities from the Angelo Coastal Reserve, California, USA - Sample 9_17_2013_20cm (SPAdes) (version 2) | ecosystem: Environmental > Terrestrial > Soil >...
TTCCTCCAGGACCCGGACCGAAGGACATGCGACGCGCAGCTGCCCTCGACCCATGGCGAGCCGTCCGACGGAGCGCCCTGATAATTCTTGTGCCAGCAGTCCTCGACCCACTGATCGACGCCGCCACCCATGTCATACAGCCCGAACGGATTCGGCTTGAAGCTGCCGACCTTGATCGGTTGCTCGATGGCCGCGATGTCAGTGCAATTCTTGCAATTGGCCATGCCGGGCTGAAACTGGTCGCCCCACCAGTACTTGGTTTGCGTGCCTCCACGCGCGGCATATTCCCATTCGGCTTCGCTTGGGAGCCGATATGCCTTTCGGGTTGCGCCCGCGAGCCAGGCCACGAATTGCTTGGCATCGCTCCAGCTGACATTGGTGATCGGCGCGTCATCCTTGCCGGTTGCCACGAACGCACATGCCTTCGCCGCGGCGCATTCGTTCCATTCGCGAACCGAAATCGGATACTGACTGATCGCAAACGGCTTGATGCTGACTTGGTGGGGCGGCTTCTCCGTGGCATCGTCATCGCTGCCCATGGTGAAGCTGCCGCCACGCATTGTCTTCATCTCGGGCTCCCGGATCGCTGCGGCCAACGGTGTGGCGGGCGTGGCGGGAGGCACGGGTTGAACTTGCGGCGCCGCCTGCTTCACAGCGGGAGCCACCGAAGGCACGGGCTGAGGCTGGGGCGCTGTTTGCGGGGTGGCGGGTGCTGCCGGGGGCAAGGGCTGAGGTAGCGGCGCGGCCTGCTTCGCGGCGGGTGGCGCCGGGGATGGCAGCACCTTCGGCATCTCCTGCGAAACCGGGACTGACGCCTGATGCCCTGGCTTGCCATGCGGCAGCCAAAACACATACCAAAGGGCGCCGCTGGCGATGACCAGCAAAGTGAGGCTCAGCAGGAAAATCAGAATGTTCTCGCGTCGTTTTCGGGTCCGGCTAAAGGCGGCCGGATCCGGAAGCACGCGGTAGACCCTGATCGGATCGGCGATGTTCTTGACTTTGCGATCTCCGAGCAACTCATATCCGCAAACCAGCTTGTTCTTGATCTGCTCGTAAATGGCGCCCGAGATGTAAACCTGGCCAGGCTCGGCAAGGCCCTCGAGACGCGAGGCAACATTGACGCCATCGCCGTAAACGTCGGTTGCTTCGATGATAACGTCGCCAAGATTGACACCAATCCGATACTCGATCCAATGATGCCTGGGCAGCGATGCGTTGCGTCCAACCATGTGTTGCTGAATGACGATGCCACACCGCACGGCTTCGACAGGACTGTCGAAAATCGCAATGAAGCCGTCGCCTGTGGTTTTGACCAGCCTTCCATGGTGCTCTGCGATGCTGGGTTCGATCAGGCTGCGCTCGATCCGCTTTACGCGGCCGTGCGTTCCTTCTTCATCGATTTCCATCAGGCGGCTGTAGCCCGAGATATCGCCGGCGATAATCGCGGCAAGACGGCGCGGCGATGCCTCGCGCGCGGGCTTGCCGCCCTTGTTCGATTTGAAATCCCGAATTTCGCCCATGGCGCGTTCGGTCTCCATACACCGCCAACGGCGGTGTTAGGGGCGCACAATTAATTTCCGCGAAAATTAGAACTTGCAGATAACAAGCTATCATATTGCCGAATCAGGACAAGCCAATTGAGCTTTCCTCAAACCGGCCTCAACGTCATAGCCCGAATGGCGGTATTCGAATGTGAACCGCTTCACATTCGACTTCAGCCCCGGCTCGGCCTGCGTATCCATCAAGCTTCGCAAGAGGCTTGCGAGAAGATGGATTGCCGGGCGCTTCGCGCTTTTGCCCGGTAATGACCTCAGTCACCTGGTTATCCGGCCGCGCTACGCCGTGAAACCGAACAGCTTTGCTGCAGTGCGGCCGAGGATGTCGGCCTTGTCGTCGTCGCTGAGCGATGCAGAGGCGAAAATATGGTCTACCGGCTGCAGCTGCCAGGGATAGGGATAGTCGCTGCCGAGCACGATCTGACCGGCGCCGACCTGGGCCACCAGATGGCGGATGGCCTCGGGCGAGAAGATCAGGGAATCGAAATAGATCTGCTTGAGATATTCCGTCGGCGCCTTGCCGAGCTTCATCTCCGGGTTGCAGCCCTTGGGGCCAACCAGGCAGGCATGGTCCGAACGATCGGCGTAGGAGGGCAGGAAGCCGCCGCCGTGGGCGGCGATCACTTTCAACCCGGGAAAACGATCGAGCGTGCCTTCGAAGATCAGGTGCGAGAGCGCAATCGTCGTCTCCAGCGGATTGCCGATGGTGTTGCCGAGCCAGCCGTTGCCGGAGAGGCGCTTGCTGAGTTCAGGCACGCCCTGCGGATGGATGAACAGGGGCACGCCGAGCTGCTCCGCCTTGGCCCACACCGGATGGAATTTCGGGTCGGAGAATTCGACGCCGTTCACCACGCCGCCGATCGCGGCGCCCTTCAAGCCCTGCTTCTTCACCGCGGTCTCGAGTTCCTGCACGGCGAGATCGGGCGCCTGCAAAGTGAGCGAGGCGAAGGCTGCGAAGCGGTCCGGCTTGGAGGCGCAGAGCTCGGCGAGCTTTTCGTTCTGGATCTTCACGATCTCGGCGGCAAGGTCGCGCTCGCGGTTGTACCAGTAGGGATTGATCGACAGCACCTCGAGGTCGATCGCCTGCGCGTCCATGGCGGCGAGCCGCTTGTCAATCTCGATGAAAGCCTCGGCCGCGTTGTTGACCGGCGGAAGCTGGGCCGCGGCGGCATCGGCACCGAGCAACGCGCCGGCTTCGCGGAAGTGGCAATGGGCGTGCACATCGATGGTTTTCACCCGTTTGCCGCCGACTGAGACGGGTAGCTTTTGGCGCACCGGCTGCTGGGCATGCGCGCTTTGTAAGAGACCGCAGCTGCAGAAGACAATGCCGGTGGTAACGGCAGCGGTGCCGGCTTTGAGAAAATCACGGCGTGTGGTCATGACAATTTCCTCCCATGGCTTTTTGTTTTGCTGGCGTGGTCTGCCACCACCACGCCAGATTGAAAGGGAGCGTAAGACTACCATCGGCCGACGGCAAGACGCGTTCGCGCAACATTGCGCTTGACCGGCGGCGGCTCTATAGAAAAACAAAAACGTTTTGGGAGGTGTGCGTGCGCAGCAACCGGTTGCCCGGCAAGTCAGCGGCTTCATTCATCGCGCTGCTCGGCATCGCAATATCAGCGGCAACGCCGGTGGCGGCGCAGAAAAAAGGCGGCACGCTGCGGCTTTATCACAACGACAATCCACCCAGCGCTTCATTGCTCGAAGAATCGACCATCGCGTCGGTGACGCCGTTTTCGGCCGTGTTCAACAACCTCGTGGTGTTCGATCCCGCCAAGGTGCACGAGAGCCTGGAGACCGTGATCCCGGATCTGGCGGAAAGCTGGTCCTGGGACGCGACCAATACCAGACTGACGTTCAAGCTGAGGCAGGGCGTGACTTGGCATGATGGCAAGCCGTTCACGGCAAAAGATGTGCAGTGCACCTGGCGGATGCTGATCGGCAAGAGCGAGGTTTCCGAATTTCACCGGAACCCGCGCCGGGTCTGGTACACCAAGCTGCAGGACGTCACGATCAATGGCGATCACGAGGCCACATTCGAGCTGAGCGAGCCGCAACCCAGCCTGCCGGTGTTGCTGGCCAGCGCTTTTTCCGCCGTCTACCCGTGCCATGTTCCGCAAGCGACCATGCGCACCAAGCCGGTCGGCACTGGGCCGTTCAAGTTTGTGGAATTCAGGCGCGGCGCCTCGATCCGTCTGGTGCGCAATCCGGATTACTGGAAAAAGGATCGCCCGTATCTCGATGAGATCACGTTTCGGATGATCGACAGCCGCGCCACGCGAATGCTGGCTTTCGCGACCGGCGAATTCGATATCACCTTTCCGGCGGATGTCAGCGTCCCCCTGATGAAGGATATCAAGGCGCGGGCGCCGAACGCGATCTGCGAGGTGATCACCACCGGCACGCAATCCAACCTGATGGTCAATCGCGTCAATCCGCCGTTCGACAATCCGGACATTCGCAAGGCGATGTCGCTGGCGATCGATCGCAAGCCATTCAACACGATTCTGATGGAGGGATTGGCGCTGACGGGCGGGGCCATGCTGCCGAAGCCCGCGGGCGAATGGGGCATGCCGCCGGAAATGGTGTCATCGCTGATGGGGTATGGTCCCGACACCGACGCGAATATCGCGGAAGGCCGGCAAATCATGCAGAAGCTTGGCTACAGTGATGCCAAACCGCTGCCAATCAAGATTCAAACGCGAAATCTTCCGACCTATCGCGACGCCGCGGTGATCCTGACCGATCAACTCAAGAAGATCCACATCGTGGGTGAGCTGGATGTTCTCGAAACCCCGCAATGGTATGCGAGGCTGGCGCGGAAAGATTACACCATCGGGCTGAACGTGACCGGCGTCAGCGTCGACGATCCCGACGGCAATATCGTCGAGAACTATAGCTGCAAATCCGAGCGCAACTATACGCAATACTGCAACGCCGAGGTGGACGAATTGCTGGCCGCGCAATCCCGCGAACTGGACAAGGACAGGCGCCGGAAAATCGTCTGGGATATCGAGCGTCTTCTGGTCGACGACGCGGCGCGCCCGATCATCATCTCCAGCGTGGCCGCCAATTGCTGGCAGCCCTATGTCAGGAACTACACCCCGCACGACAACAGCCAATACAACAGCCTGCGGTTCGAGGAAGTCTGGCTCGACAGGTAGCGGCGGCGGCGTGTGCGGGGCTAACACAAGGATGGCGTCATACCCCGCGAATGCGGGTATCCAGTACGCCGCAGCCTTGCGATTTTTTCACTGGCGCTCTGGAATACTGGGCCCCCGCTTTCCGCGGGGGCGACGAGGTGCTGGCGTTTACCCCGGCGGGTTCCTCGTCCCCATCAGCAACGCATCGATCGCCCGCGCGCAGCGGCAGCCTTTGCGGATCGCCACGCCGCGACGCGGCGACGCACCGGCCGGTCTTGAACCGCCGCAGGGGCGATCCTTACCTGATCGGAGTATGCCGCGGCGCCTTGCGTCCTTATCAAGGAGAGAGTGATGAATTACCTTCGAACAGCGATCCTTCTGGCCGGTCTCACGGCCCTGTTCATGGGTGTCGGCTATTTGATCGGCGGTGTCAGCGGCGCGACCATCGCACTGGCGATCGCGGCTGCGACGAACCTGTTCGCCTACTGGAACTCGGATCGCATGGTGTTGTCGATGTATGGCGCCCACGAGGTCGATGCGCGCACTGCGCCCGAACTCGTGAGTATGGTGGCCGCACTCGCCGCACGGGCCGGGCTGCCGATGCCGCGGGTGTTGTTGATGGACAATCCGCAGCCCAATGCGTTCGCCACCGGACGCAATCCGCAGAACGCCGCGGTTGCCGTGACCACTGGCCTCGTACAGTCGCTCAGCCGCGAGGAACTCAGCGGGGTGATTGCCCATGAACTCGCGCATGTGAAAAATCACGACACGCTGCTGATGACCATCACCGCGACGATCGCAGGTGCGATCTCAATGGTGGCGCAGTTCGGCATGTTCTTCGGGGGCAATCGCGAGAACAACAACGGCCCCGGCCTCATCGGTTCGATCGCGATGATGATCCTCGCGCCACTCGGGGCCATGTTGGTGCAGACGGCGATCAGCCGCACGCGCGAATACGCCGCCGACAATCTCGGCGCTCGCATCGTCGGCCAGCCGATGTGGCTGGCGTCCGCGCTAGCCAAGATCGAGGGCGCCGCGCACGAGATTCCGAACATGGAGGCCGAACGCAATCCGGCGACGGCTCACATGTTCATCATCAATCCGCTGTCAGGTCACGGTATCGACAATCTGTTTTCGACGCACCCGTCGACCGAGAACCGGATCGCCGAACTGCAGCGGCTCGCCGCCGAGCTTGGGTCCCGGCCGGGTGCTGTGCCCTCGGCGCGGCCGGAATCGCCGCCTCGACGTGGTCCCTGGGGTGCGGCTGGCAATCGCGCGGCGTCGCGCGGTCCCTGGGGCTGAGCGGTGGGTTGAAGGACAACCGTCATGCGCGGGCTTGACCCGCGCATCCATTAATCTTCGCAAAGAGTCTCATGAAGAGAACGGATTGCCGGGTCGAGTCCGGCAATGACATCCGTCACCGCGGCAGGTTCGTCGTCCCCATCAGGAACCCATCGATGGCGCGGGCGCAGAGGCGGCCTTCGCGGATCGCCCACACGACGAGCGATTGCCCGCGGCGCATGTCGCCGGCCGAGAACACGTTCGGCCGCGAGGTCTGGTAGTCCGAGGTGTTGGCACGCACATTGCCGCGCGGGTCGAGATCGACGCCGAGCGTCTTCAGCAGGCCCTCATGCACGGGATGCACGAAGCCCATCGCCAGCAGCACCAATTGGGTGTCGAGTTCGAATTCGGTCCCGGGAATCGGCTTGAACTTGTCGTCGACCTGCACGCAATGCAGTTTTGTCACTTTGCCGTCGACGCCCGAAAAGTTTTGCGTCAGCACGGCGTATTCGCGCTTGGCGCCTTCGGCCTGGCTCGACGAGGTCCGCATCTTCAAGGGCCAGTTCGGCCAGGTCAGCCCCTTGTTTTCATGCTCGGGCGGCGCCGCCATGATCTCGAGCTGCGTCACCGACAGCGCGCCCTGCCGGAACGACGTGCCGATGCAGTCCGAGCCGGTGTCGCCGCCCCCGATCACCACCACATGCTTGCCGCCGGCGAGAATGTCAGGGGCGCTGCCGAGCGGCTCATTGCTGACGCGGCGGTTTTGTTGCGGCAGGAAATCCATCGCGAAGTGAATGCCCGACAGCTCGCGGCCGGGGATCGGCAGGTCGCGCGCGGCTTCGGCGCCACCGGTCAGCGCCAGCGCGTCGTATTCGTTCAGCATCTGGCGCGGATCGAGCGCGCCGGATGACGTGCCGCCGACATGGGTGCCGTAGTGAAAGGTGACGCCCTCGGCTTCCATCTGCGCCACGCGGCGGTCGATGATGTGCTTCTCCATCTTGAAGTCGGGAATGCCGTAACGCAGCAGGCCGCCGGCCTTGGCGAATTTCTCGAACAGATGCACGTCATGGCCGGCGCGCGCCAGCTGCTGCGCGCAGGCGAGCCCCGCCGGGCCGGAACCGATCACCGCCACCTTCTTGCCGGTCTTGGTAGCCGGGATTTCCGGATTGATCCAGCCATTATCCCAGGCGCGATCGACGATGGCGCATTCGATGGTTTTGATGGTGACGGGATTGTCGTCGATGTTGAGCGTGCAGGAGGCTTCGCACGGGGCCGGGCAAATACGCCCGGTGAACTCCGGAAAATTGTTGGTCGAATGCAGATTGCGCGAGGCTTCTTCCCAGTTGCCGGCATAGACCAGATCGTTGAAATCCGGAATCTGGTTGTTGACCGGGCAGCCCGGCGTGCCCGGCGCCACCGAACCGGTGCCGTGGCAATAGGGAATGCCGCAATTCATGCAGCGCGCGGCCTGATCGCGGGTGTCCTTCTCGCTTAAGGGGATGACGAACTCTTGATAGCTTTTGACGCGCTCGGCAACCGGCGCGTATTTGCGGTCACGACGGTCGATCTCGAGAAAACCTGTGATCTTGCCCATTAAAACCAGCGCCCCTGAAACTCTGCTTCTCTTCTCCTCATCATCCTGAGCAACGCGCCGGTATTCGGCGCGCGTCTCGAAGGATGAGATTTGCATTCTGGCCTCACGGTTCGAGACGGCGCAAGCGCCTCCGCACCATGAGGCGAAGAATTCACGCCCCGATCGCGATCTTCGGCTCGGCGTCGGCGTTGGCCTTCAGTTCCTTCAGCGCGCGGCGGTATTCCACCGGCATCACCTTGCGGAACTTCGGCAGCCAGGCTTTCCAGTTCGCCAGAATGTCGGCGGCGCGCTTCGAGCCCGTCAGCTTGGCGTGGCGCGAAATCAGAATGTGCAGCCGCTCGACATCGGACTCCAGGAGATTGGCGAACACGTCGACCCTGCCATGGGCTTCGAGATCGCCGGTGTGGTGATAGGTGTTCTGGTTGATCATCTCTTCCGACAACACCGGCTCAAGCTCGACCATCGCCATGTTGCAGAGCTTTTCGAAGTCGCCGGCCTGGTCCAGCACATAGGCGACGCCGCCCGACATGCCGGCCGCAAAATTGCGCCCGGTCTTGCCGAGCACCACGACGATGCCGCCGGTCATGTATTCGCAGCAATGATCGCCGGCGCCCTCGACCACCGCCACGGCGCCCGAATTACGCACCGCGAAACGTTCGCCGGCAATGCCGCGGAAATAGCATTCGCCCTCGATCGCGCCATACATCACGGTGTTACCGACAATGATGGACTCTTCCGGCACGATGCCGGAATTGCGCGGCGGCTTGACGATGATGCGACCGCCGGACAGGCCCTTGCCGACATAATCGTTGCCTTCGCCTTCGAGATCGAAGGTGATGCCGCGCGCCAGCCACGCGCCGAACGCCTGGCCCGCGGTGCCCTTGAAGCCCACCTGGATGGTGTCGTGCGGCAGCCCGGCATGACCGTAGATTTTGGCCACGGTGCCGGACAGCATCGCGCCGGCGCTGCGGTTGGTGTTGTTGATCTCGATCTCGAACTTGACAGGCGCGCCGCGGTCGATCGCGGCTTGCGCCTTTTCGATCAGGGTGCGGTCGAGCACGGCTTCCAGATGATGGTTCTGGCTTTGGGCGTGATAGATCTTCTGGCCCGGCAGTTCCTTCTGGCGGACGAACAGCTTCGAGAAATCCAGTCCCTTGGCCTTCCAGTGCGCCACCAGCGTGGACTGGTCCAGCATCTGGGTCTGACCCACCATCTCGTTAAAACTGCGGTAGCCGAGGGCGGCCATGATCTCGCGTACTTCCTCGGCGACGAAGAAGAAGTAGTTGATGACGTGCTCGGGCTGGCCGGTGAAGCGCTTGCGCAGCACCGGATCCTGGGTGGCGACGCCGACCGGGCAGGTGTTGAGATGGCACTTGCGCATCATGATGCAGCCGGCCGCGATCAGGGGCGCGGTAGCAAAGCCGAATTCGTCGGCGCCCAGCAGCGCGCCGATCACGACATCGCGTCCGGTGCGGAAGCCGCCGTCGACCTGGACCACGATGCGGCTGCGCAGCCGTTCGCGCACCAGGGTCTGGTGGGTTTCGGCAAGCCCGATTTCCCAGGGCGAGCCGGCGTGCTTGATCGAGGTGAGGGGGGACGCACCGGTGCCGCCCTCGAAGCCTGCGATGGTGACGTGGTCGGCGCGCGCCTTGGCGACACCGGCGGCGACCGTGCCGACGCCGATTTCGGAGACCAGCTTCACCGATACCAATCCTTCCGGATTGACGTTCTTGAGATCGTAGATCAGCTGCGCCAGATCCTCGATCGAATAGATGTCGTGATGCGGCGGCGGCGAGATCAGGCCGACGCCGGGCGTCGAATGCCGCACCCGCGCGATGACAGCGTCGACCTTGTGGCCGGGCAATTGACCGCCTTCGCCGGGCTTGGCGCCTTGCGCCATCTTGATCTGCATCATGTCGGCGTTGACGAGATATTCGGTGGTGACGCCGAAACGCCCCGACGCGACCTGCTTGATCGCCGAGCGCATCGAATCGCCGTTCGGCATCGGCTTGAAGCGATCGCTCTCTTCGCCGCCTTCGCCGGTGTTGGACTTGCCGCCGATCCGGTTCATCGCGATCGCCAGCGTGGTGTGGGCTTCGCGCGAGATCGAGCCGAAGCTCATGGCGCCGGTGGCGAAGCGCTTGACGATGTCCTTGGCCGGCTCGACCTGGTCGAGCGGCACCGGCTTGCGCTTCTCGTCCTCGGCGGTCTTGATCCGGAACAGGCCGCGCAAGGTCAGCAGCCGCTCGGACTGCTGGTTGAGGATTTTCGCGAACGCCTTGTAGCGCTCCAGCGAATTGCCGCGCACGGCATGCTGCAGCGTCGAGACCGACTCGGCGGTCCAGGCGTGTTCCTCGCCGCGGGTGCGATAGGCATATTCGCCGCCTACATCGAGCGCGGTCTTGTACATCGGCGCATCGCCGAAGGCGTCGGCATGGCGGCGCGCGGTTTCCTCGGCGATCTCCGCCAGGCCCACGCCTTCGATGCGGGTGTGGGTGCCGACGAAATATTTGGAGACGAAATCCGCCTTCAATCCGACGGCGTCGAAGATCTGCGCGCCGCAATAGGACTGATAGGTCGAGATGCCCATCTTCGACATCACCTTCAGCAGGCCCTTGCCGATCGACTTGATGTAACGCTTGATGATCTCGTAGTCCTCGAGCGCCGCCGGCAGCCGGTCCTTCATCGCGATGATGGTCTCGAACGCCAGATAGGGGTTGATCGCTTCTGCGCCGTAGCCGGCCAGACAAGCGAAGTGATGCACCTCGCGCGGTTCGCCGGATTCGACGACAAGCCCGACCGAGGTACGCAACCCGGTGCGGATCAGATGATGATGCACGGCGGCGCAGGCGAGCAACGCGGGCATCGGAATCCGGTCCGAACCGGCCATGCGGTCGGACAGGATGACGATGTTGATGCCTTCGCGGACCGCGGCTTCCGCGCGCGCGCACAGTTCGTCGAGCACCTGCTCGAGGCCGGCGGCGCCGAAGCCGGCGTGGAAGGTGGTGTCGAGCGTGCGCGACTTGAAATGGGTGTCGGCGATTTCCGAGATCGAGCGGATCTTTTCGAGATCGCCGTCGGTCAGGATCGGCTGGCGCACTTCGAGCCGCTTGGTGCCGGCCACGCCGCCCTGGAGATCGAACAGGTTCGGCCGCGGCCCGATGATCGAGACCAGACTCATGACCAGTTCTTCGCGGATCGGATCGATCGGCGGATTGGTGACCTGCGCGAAATTCTGCTTGAAGTAGGTGAACAAGGGCTTCGGCTTGGCCGACAGCGCCGAGATCGGCGTGTCGTTGCCCATCGAGCCGTTGGCCTCTTCGCCGGTCGACGCCATCGGCGTCATCAGGATGGTGATGTCTTCCTGGCTATAGCCGAACGCCTGCTCCCGATCCAGGAGCGGCAGGTTGGAGCGGATGCCCTTGGTCGGGGCATCCGGCAATTCCTCCAGCACGATCTGGGTGCGGTCGAGCCACTCGCGATAGGGATGGCTCTTCGCCAGCTGTGCCTTGATCTCGTCGTCCGGAATCACCCGGCCCTGTTCGAGGTCGACCAGCAGCATCTTGCCGGGCTGCAGCCGCCACTTGGTGATGATGTGTTCTTCGGGAATTTTCAGCACGCCCATTTCGGATGCCATCACGATGCGGTCGTCGCTGGTGACGAGATAGCGCGCCGGGCGCAGGCCGTTGCGGTCGAGCGTGGCGCCGATCTGGCGGCCGTCGGTAAATGCAATCGCGGCGGGGCCGTCCCACGGCTCCATGATCGCGGCGTGATATTCGTAGAACGCGCGGCGCGTTTCATCCATCAGCGGATTGCCGGCCCAGGCTTCCGGAATCATCATCATCACGGCGTGCGGCAGCGAGTAGCCGCCCTGCACCAGGAATTCGAGGCCGTTGTCGAAGCAGGCGGTGTCGGACTGGCCTTCATAGGAGATCGGCCACAGCCGGCTGATGTCCTTGCCGTACAGTTTCGAATGCACCGAGGCCTGCCGCGCCGCCATCCAGTTGACGTTGCCGCGCAGCGTGTTGATCTCGCCGTTATGCGCGATCATCCGGTACGGATGCGCCAGCGACCAGGCCGGGAAGGTGTTGGTCGAAAACCGCTGATGCACCAGCGCCAGCGCGCTCTCGAAATCGGGCTCGCTCAGATCGGGATAGTATTTGGCGAGCTGGTCGGCGAGGAACATGCCCTTGTAGATGACAGTGCGGCACGACATCGACACCGGATAATAGCCGGCGAGGCCGCGGTCGCGGCGCAGGTAGATCGCCTGCGAAATCGACTTGCGCAGGATGTAGAGCCGGCGCTCGAATTCGTCGTCGCTCTTGATGTGATCGCCGCGGCCGATGAACACCTGCATGTTGGCGGGCTCGGTCGGCTTGACGGTTTCGCCGAGCGAGGAATTGTCGGTCGGCACGTCGCGCCAGCCGAGCAGCACCAATTGCTCGGCCTTGATCTGGTCGGCGATGATGCTCGTGATGACTTTGCGCCACGCCGTTTCCTTCGGCATGAACAGTGCGCCGACCGCGTAGTCGCCGGGCTTCGGTAACTGGAAGCCGATCTCGCTGGCCTTGCGCAAGAAGAAGGCGTGCGGAATCTGCACCAGAATACCGGCGCCGTCGCCGGCACGCGGATCGGCGCCGACCGCGCCGCGATGCTCGAGATTGCACAGAATGTTGATCGCGTCGGAGACGATCTGGCGCGATTTCTTGCCCTTGATGTTGGCGATGAAGCCGACGCCGCAGGAATCCTTTTCCAGCGAGGGGTCGTAGAGTCCCTCGGCGGGGGGACGCCGACAGCGCATCCATCACGATGTTTTCGCGCTCGAACTCCGACCCGCTCATCTTAAGTCCTCTCAATCAGGCAAGGGCCTCAACCGTCGTTGGCGCACCTTGGGCGTTTGCGGTACCCACCGGGCCACCGCTCGTCCTCCGCGAGCCGCAATTTCATAAATTCAGGCTTGGGCGTTCAGCGTCCCCGACGAACGGCCTTGCCTGCACTTTCCAGGCGCCTGGGCACCCGACTTTCGTTGCAATCCCTGTGCCGGGTTTGCAACCATAATTGAGACAGCGATACTGTCCTAACTCTCACCATGCCAAACTTTTTTCTATCATACAAGCGCGCGGAAGTCGCCGACCGCATGCCCCGTCCGCCGCTAGAGAACGGCAGAGTCGCGCCGGATTTGAGGCAGACGCGCCGCGATGCGGCCAAAGGACCGCCGGATTCAGCGACGAAGTTGCCGCCGGGGATCAACAGAGCGGAAAAAACGCTCAGAGCCTCGGGGCGTTACAGGAGCGACGGCGATGAAGCTGTTCACAACATGGGTCGTGTCGGCCGGGCTGGTTCTGGCGGCCACGGCCGCGGATGCACAAGTTTTGGCGCCACGCGGAACCGGGAGTGCGGGTTATACCGCCGTGTCCGACGTCGACGGTCCCTATGCTGCGGTGCCGGAGGGCGCGCCGGTGCCCGGCTATGGGCCAACGCTGCTGCCGGCACCGGAGGTCTACACCGTCCTCCGCGAAAACGGATTCTCGCCGCTCGGAGCTCCGCAGCTGCGCGGCGTGGTTTACACGATTGCCGTGATGGATCGCCGCGGCGATGACGGGCGGCTGGTGATCAATGCCCGCAATGGGCGGATCATCCGTTTCATGCCGGCGTACCGGAGGGGCGGCAATTTCAATGACGACTTGAGCATGACCGACGGTACGGTGGGGTCGTTGCCGCCGGTCAGCCAGGTTCGGGGAGCGCCGCGGCCGCCGCTGTCAATCCCAAGGGTTGCGAGCCGTACGCCTTCGGTACCGATGCCGAAAGCGTCGCCGCCGCGCGCCGCAGAGCCGGCGCCATTGGCGGCCCAGCCTGCTCCCGAGCCGGTGCAACGGTCGGCGGCGACGCAGCCGAAACCGGCCGATGCGCAGGCCGCCGTACCCGCTGCCGCCGCACCGGCTGCTATCGAGGCGAAGCCCGCGCCGCAAATTCAGCCGACGCAAGCGATGCCGAAGGCGCAGGGGCTCGATTGAGTTAATCGTCATTGCGAGCGAAGCGAAGCAATCCATCTCGCCGCGTAAAGGAAGAATGGATTGCTTCGTCGCTTCGCTCCTAGCAATGACGGGATTAGCTTCCGTGATCGTAACCACGCAGTAAAAAGCGCCCCGGTTCTTTGGGACGCTTTTGCATTTATCAAACGCGGATTACTGCCGAAAATCGAACTTCGCTCGCCGGGTAGACGGCTATTCCTTGCGGCCGGCCGCCGCCAGGATCAGATCGGCGATCTCTTTGGGATGAGACACCAGAGACAGATGACCTGCCTCCAGCTCCACCGTGGTCGCATTCATGCGTTTCGCCAGGAACCGCTCCAGGTCGGGATTGATGGTCTGATCGAGTTTCGACACTGCGTACCATGAGGGCTTGGAGTGCCACGCAGCCGCGGTGGTTCGTCCGCCGAACAAGGCTGTGGCCGCAGGTTCCTGCACCGCATAAAGCACTTTTGCCGCTTTCGGCTCGACGCCATTTGCGAAATATTTGAGGAAGGAATCTTCGGACAATCTGGTGAAGCCATCGTGTTCCTGGATGCCCGCCCGCACCGGCCCGGTGGGAAATTTTCCGGAGAGGGCGACGAAATCCTCCCCCGCGTCAGGAGCCCGCGCGGCAACATAGACAAGTGCTGTGACCTTGGGATCGATCCCGGTCTCGCTGATCACGGTGCCGCCCCAGGAGTGGGCGACCAGCACGGTCGGGCCATCCTGAAGCGCCAATGCGCGGCGTGTCGCGGCGACAGAATCCCCGAGCGACGTCAGCGGATTTTGCACGGCGGTGACTTTCAGTCCGGCGGCCTGAAGCAGCGGGATCACCTCGGCCCAGCTGGAGCCGTCCGCCCACGCGCCATGCACCAGCACGACGTTGCGCGCCGCCATCGGCGCGGCCGGCTGCGCCTGCGCCTCAACTGCGCCGAGTGCCGCCGTGACCGCGGCGACGGCGAGGGTGATCATGACCCGGGCTATCTTCATCGAACCAACTCCATGACTAAATTTTCTGGGTGAAGCGTTGCGGTTCATAAATGTTTGCGGCCCGTTGCGTTGCAAGGGACTCACGGATCAGTGATCCCGGCAATTCGTGCGAACTGGAAAAAGCAGGAGCTGGATCGAGGCGGCGCATATCCGCGAGTCGTCCCCGCGTTCGCGGAATCGACAATCATAAACTCGGCGCGCAAAAAAACGCCCCGGTCTCCCGGGGCGTTTTCGCAATTGTCGGATGCGGATGTCGGCCGAAACCGAACCGCGCTTACGCGGCGGCTTTGGCGGCCGAGCCGTCGACGACCTGCCGAGCGGCTGCGCTTGCGGTCGTGATCGGAATGCTGCGGGGCTTCTTGGCCTCGGGAATCTCGCGAACGAGATCGACGTGAAGCAGGCCGTTCTCAAGCGAAGCGTTCTTCACCACCACGAAATCGGCCAGCTGGAACGCGCGCTCGAAGGTGCGCGCCGCGATGCCGCGATACAGCACTTCGGACTTCTCCTTGCCGTTTTCATTGGCGGATTTTTCGCCCTTGATCATCAGCGTGTTTTCCTTGGCGACGATGGAGAGTTCGCCCTGCGAAAAGCCGGAGACCGCAACGCTGATGCGGTAGGTGTTCTCACCGGTGCGCTCGATGTTGTAGGGCGGATAGCCGGGGCTGCCGTCTGCGGTGGCCTGGTCGAGCAGGGAAAAGAACCGGTCGAAGCCGACGGTGGAACGATAAAACGGGGTGAGGTCATAGGTACGCATAGGATAGTCCTCCATTGAGCGACTGTTGAATTTAACCCGCCCGCCATCGGGCCGGGCTTTCGCACTTGTGCAGCCTTGCTCGGTTCCCCGAAACACTGGTAGCGGCCTGCACGAAGGTGATATGGGAGGAACCTGTTGGTGTTCAAGAGGGCGGCACCGAACCGCTTTTTGACGCTTCCCAGCCTTGCCCGCCCTTGATTTTCAGCACGTTTCACCTAGCCGGTCCCCGCCATGACGCTTGTGTCGATTCCCGCCAATCCCGTTCCGGAGGATGTCGTCACCGGCACCATCAAGACGCCCGACGGCGCGGAATTAAGGTTCGCACGCTGGGCGCCGCCGGCTGGGCGCAAGGGCACGGTCTGCGTCTTCACCGGCCGCGGCGAGCAGATCGAAAAATATTTCGAAACGGTGCGCGACCTGCGCGACCGCGGCTTCGCGGTGGCAATGATCGACTGGCGCGGGCAGGGCCATTCGTCGCGGCGCTTGCGCGATCCGCGCAAGGGTTATGTCCGCGATTTCTCCGATTTCGAAGTCGACGTCGAAACCTTCGTGCAGCAGGTGGTGCTGCCGGATTGTCCGCCGCCGCACTTCGCGCTGGCGCATTCGATGGGTGGCGCGGTGATGCTGCGCGTCGCGCATGCGGGAAAACGCTGGTTCGACCGCATGGTGCTGACGGCGCCGATGATCGATCTTCCCGGACACCGTACCGGCTTTGCGGCGCGCGCGCTGCTGCGCGTGTTGCGGCTCGCGGGCCAGGGTGGCCGCTACATTCCCGGCGGCAGCGACGAACTGGTGGGAGCGTCGTCGTTCGTCAACAATCCCTTGACCAGCGATCCCGTGCGGTATGCCCGCAACGCTGCGATTCTGGACGAAGATCCGACGCTCGGCATCGGGTCGCCGACGGTGGCCTGGGCCGATACCGCGTTCAAAGCGATGCGCGGCTTCCGCGCCTCCAACTACCCCTCGCAAATCCGGCAGCCGATCCTGATGCTGGCCGCCAGCAACGACACCATCGTCTCGACGGCGGCGATCGAGGAGTTCGCCTATCACCTGCGCGCCGGCTCGCATCTCGTGATCGCCGGTTCGAAACATGAAATCCTGCAGGAGCAGGACCGCTACCGCGCGCAATTCTGGGCGGCGTTCGATGCCTTCGTGCCGGGCACGCCGCTGTTCAAGTGAGCGGCGTGTACCCATGGCGTCGAACACAATGGTCCGTCACACCCCTCCCAACGGACCGACGCGAGCGCAGGGCGCGGCATTCCACCAAATTCAATTCTTGGCCGATGGAGGCGATGTTTTGTGCGGCGCCGGCAGAGCCGTCTTGGCGGTCCTGGCCCGGTTCGAGTTTTCGATGCGCTTCGCCTGAGCAATGTCGGCGAACGCGCGGTCGAATTCGTGCATGCGATAGAAGACGATGCCGCGATCGATGTAGGCATCTGCAAAGCCCGGATCGTGCTGGATCGCGCGATCGAAGTCGGCGATCGCGCGGTGCAGGTCGCCGTCGCGATACGCGAAGATTCCCCGCTCGCGATAGGATTTGGCGTCGTGTGCCGAGAGGTCGGGAGCCGGACCGGCATTGGCGATTGCCTCAGCGCCGCCCGCATTCGCCGCAGGTGCAGCGGCGCTCGGCAGGACCGCGTCGTCAGGGACCGCTGTGCCCTCAAGCTTGTCCCGTGGCTCATCCCGGCGGGCGGTGTCGATCGGCTCCGTCGGCGTGACAGCCGCGATCTCGGCCGGGCCGACATGGGCAATGACCTGGTCGCTGTCTGTATTCGCGGGCACAACGGCACTCGGTACGATCGCGTCGCTAACGACCCCTGCACCCTCGACCATGTCGCGCGGCTTATCCCGGCCGGCTGTATCGAATTGCACCGTCGGTGTGACAGCGGCGATTTCGTCCGTTCCGCGCGCAGCAACCTGGGTCGCTTTTACCGGAGTGACAGACACCTTCGAAAGCTGCTCGAACACCAAATATCCTCCGATCGACACCGTCGAAAGGAAAGCAACCTTCATGGCATCAGAGGCGAGCTTGCGGATCGTGCCGGAGCTCGAGCGCTTCGACGTCGGATCAGGCCGCCGGAGTGTGAGCGCGAGCAATCGGTCGTAAGTCGCCCGCTGTTCGGTATCGCTAAGGATGGCATTGGCGCGAACAATCTGCCTGAACCTTAACGCAGCATCCGGATCGTCGGTGGCGATGTCCGGGTGGTTCGCTTTGACGGCGTTGCGGAATGCAGTTCTGAGACTGTCGGCATCATCGTCCGGAAGAGCGCCGAGCAAATCGTAGAGAGTTTTCATAGTTGAATAGTTACTCTCGCGTCCGCTCCTCCTCAGAAATTCCCGCCGCGGAGTCGCCGACTGTCAAGGACATACGTATCCAAACGGACATTCCAGCTGGAAAGTCGTGTTCCAGTATGGCTAAAACATGGCTTGACGGCGGAGCCCGATACCGCCGCTGCCGATGTCGGGGATTACGTGCCGCTACCGTTAATGGTCGAATAACCATGGGTCCGGAGTTTGGACGGTCACGATATGGGAGCCATTGATGAACTCCGCTTTTCGCGGTGCGGACGTGAACTGATAGTCGCCAGCGGATGCCGAGCGGGCTCAATCTCGCACCTGCTCGATGCCTGCAGCAGCCGCAGACGATCGCGTACCATCTTCTCCGCAGCCTGGTAGCATTGCCGTTCGTAATCGAGCTTCAGGCGCGCCCATTGATCCGGATCCACGGTCTTCAGATCGGATGCCTTCAACTCGCAGTCGGGCGCTGGTTGCGGTGTCAGCAGCGCGCGGTTCGGCCGGTGAATTCGCAGCTGAGAGTGTACTTCGGCAGGCGCGGCAGCAGGTGCGGCGGCGGGTTCTGCCTTGACTTCACGCTGAGCGGAATGGTTGGCGCAACCGGCGACCGCCATCGCGCACGATAGGGCGCAGAGCGTCAAAAGCCTTGAGGCGAGTGCGCGCAGTGGGCGAGAGCCTTCGCCTGGAATGCCATCACACCTCGACGGCGTCATTCCGGATTCGAAGCAACTGTCAGCACAGGGCGCTCGTCCCGCGGTCGCCATTGCTCGTGTTTCCCAATTCAAGACGAGGCAGGCCCGGCCGCCTCGCTTGTGCAGCGTCATCGCAACGCGAACTTCGCGCGGCGATAGCGCCTGGCCCCCTGGCCAACGCTGGAACCATGAATGGAAAATTTGAATCCCATTCTAACAATCACAATGAATCAAACGTGAATCGGCCTCCGACCTGATGGGCACTTCGGCCGCCAATATCGACGAGATGCGGAAAACGTGACGAAGGCCTGCAAGACGGGTCAGGCCGGCAAACGCCGGATCAATTCGCGCGTGATGGCGAAGGTGACGATCGTACCTGCCAAAATTTGAGCAAGCGGCGCGCGTCTTCGGTTGTCATTCCGGCGAATTGGCTTCTGACCTTGGCCAATTCGTGCGGGGCCATTGAGCCGGTCGCAAAGCGGCTCTCCAGCACGGCGCTTACGGTCTCCCAGCTAAGCTCTGCCGCCTTGCAGGGAACCAGAACGCCGTCGTCGCGAAGGCTTTGCATCAGAGGGCGAATGATCTCGATGGTGGAGTGCGACAACTCGGCGAGTGCAGCGACGGTCTCTTCATATTTTCGCTGTCTGGCGAACCCGCTCAACGCCGCTTCATTGAGTTCGCCGTTTTTCTTGAGCAGCGCCACCAAACGCCTGGCCGCGGTAAAGTCGCGAACGTTGGACATTTCGCGATCGGCTCCCGCTGCGACGGCCGCAATTACACTTCGGATCTCCTCGAACAAGTGAGGCGGCG